>Ga0080006_1144637_pt1 | contig 74525 bp, 86 predicted proteins | sample RS3BMetagenome_FD_69209 | JGI IMG/M metagenome (GOLD analysis project Ga0080006, IMG submission 69209) | Ferric oxide microbial mat and aquatic microbial communities from Rainbow Spring, Yellowstone National Park, USA - RS3B (SPADES... ... | reverse complement strand
TGAAACCCCACCTCTCACACCTGAAAGTCCTGCCGACCTTTCGGGATAAGGTATGGCTTTTGACACCTCGTTGTTTAGTATCATCCTCAGTTGAGGAACCCCTTCCTCTCCACGTTCAATGAAGATCCCACGTCGGTTATCACTTGGTCGTTCCTTATCGTTCTCCTCAAGGTATTTAACTTGGTTTATCAAGTCGTCCTTTCGTGTATTTGATGATACCCTGGCGTATAATACTACTTCCCTCTTCCTAACAATTCTCATCAACTTTTCCACGTCGTCCCTGAACCTCCACTTCCCAGTCTCTAGTACTGGTTTAATGTAACCCTTCTTAACGTAGCTCTGTAACTTGCGGTAGGATATTTCCAGTTTTGGCGCACTTCCTTAGGTTTCAGCATTACAATTGAACTTACATACAAAGAGTATAAATTTCACGGTTTATCGGAACTACTAGCAACGGCTACTCCTAATCACATTATTTTTAACCATCAACCCTTCATATAACCTATGAGCCTTTCGGAGAAGGAAGCTAAATTACTCATGGAATTACAATATGAGTTCCCTCTCCACCCCGAACCATTTAACATCATTTCGGACAAACTGAGAATTCCTGTCAGAGAGACGCTTAACATGATCAACAGACTGATAGATGCTGAGGTAATAAAGAGAATAGGGATGTATGTCAACTTTAGGGCTAAAGGGATGGAAGGGGCACTGATCGCTGCCGATATTCCTCCAGAAAATCTGGACAAATTCAGGAGAGAAGCACTTCACATAAGGGAACTGACTCATAACTTCATTAGAAATCACCCCAGATATAATGTGTGGTACGTCCTTAAGGCTGACTCTAGGGAATCACTTGAAAGAAAGGTCATGAGCCTCATGGAGGATGTAGGAGCTCGGGATTATGTAATCCTGTTCTCCAAAAGAAATTTGAAATTAAGCGTTAAATACGACGTAATCAGAGGGGTCTCCTGGAGTAAGACTGAGAAGACACCAGAGAAAATTCCAACGGCAGAAGAGATGGGACTGAACTTAGAGTTATTGAAGGCTCTGTCTTATCCCCTTCCAATAGCCGAGAGGCCCTTCAGAGGTATCGCGGAAAGATTCGGTTACTCTGAAGAGGAACTGGTTGAGCTCATTGGGGAACTCAGGAAAAAACATGTCATCAAGGATTACGGTGCTACACTCAACGGGGAGAAGGTAGGTATAAAGGAAAACGCTATGTTATTAGTAAACACCGATAATATAGAGAAATCCTGTGAAAAAATAGCGGAAAACCTTAATGAGGCTACTCACGTAGTGCTGAGGGAAAGCAATAAGCCTTGGGATTACCTTTGTTACTGTATGATCCACGGAAAGGATAAACGAATAATTGGAGAGGTATCGAAAAACGCGGTGAAGCTCACAGGAGCCAAGAGTTACATGTTACTGTTCAGTCTCGATAATTTAAAACCTGGCATAGTAATGTGACTAAAGGGTCCTATAGCTTCCCTTTATTTTTAGTTCAAGCGTGGATCCCCTCAGGTCTTGGATGAGGCCTGACCTTTCGGCGCTCCTTATGTCTCCTTCAAACTCCAAGTAGAAATAGTAATTCCACGGAATCACCTTCGTAGGTCTAGAGTATATCATTGTTAAGTTAATATTTTTCTTATAAAATTTCTCCAGTGCCATATAAAGACCTCCTGGCCTGTCTGGGACGGTGAAGAAGATTATGCTCTTATCACCTTGGTCTGTATAATTTTTGGAGATCACAATGAACTTGGTGATATTTACTCCGTCTTGAATGTCTCTCGCGAGTACTTTGAGGCCATATATCCTCGAAGCCAACTCCGAACATACGGCTGCAGACCTAGGCTCGTTGAGAGCCATCCTGGCTGCTTTAGAAGTGCTCTCAACTGGTACTAAGTTGGTTAAACCAGCCTTCAATAACCAGGATCTGGCCTCATGAATAGCATGGTTGTGTGAAAACACTGTATCTATATCCTCCAATCGTGTCCCCTCTCTGGCTGCTAACACGAGCCTTATTGGTAGATCTATCCTAAAGTTTACGAATATCTCATCCCTATTGTAAAGGTTGTCCAAAGTTTCATTCACTGGACCCTCCAACGTGTTCTCGACTGGAACGACGCCTAGACCTCCTCTCATTACAGCATCAAATATCTCTGTTATAGATGTAACTGGAGTCCGTTGTCCACGTATCCTCAAGGCCGCCTCGTGGGAGAAACTTCCCTCCGGACCTAGATAGTAAATTCCATTTGGATCGACAAGCGTTAAAATGGGAAACTGTCTTAAAAACGTTACTTAACTCCTTCCTTGACGTCTTCTACTCTATCAGCCTGGCCTCTATGTTTTCACTCTGAAGTTTCGTGAGGAAGGTACCCAAAGCCTCCTGCTCAGCGACCTCAAACATAACGTAAATTTTTGTATATCCAGGCCTCACATCGCTACTGATCCTATCGTGAATCACGTCTATCACGTTACCTCTAATTTGGGCTACGTAGCTCAGAACCTTATTCAAGTAACCAGGTTTGTCAGGAACCATGACTTTGACCTTGACTATCCTCTTAGTTTTATAGAGTGTCTTATCGACTATCCTCGCCATAAGAGACATGTCAATATTTCCTCCGCTTAACACCGTTATGACCTTCTTACCCTCAGCTTTCACCTTTCCAGATAGAAGTGCAGCTAGGGACGCTGCGCCTGCGGGCTCTACTACTGTTTTAGACCGCTCTAGTAAGAGAACCAAGGAAGTTGCTATTTCCTCATCGTCCACGAGTACTATGTCATCGACGTATTCCCTCACTACCTCAAAGGTAGTGAGGGAGGGTGACTTGACCAATATTCCGTCAGCTATTGAATAAGAGGGTTCCACTTCAGTAAGTCTGCCTAAGTCTTTAGATATTTTCAAAGATGGAGAGGCATACGATTGAACACCTATTATTCTGGTTGGTTTGTTTAAGGCTTTGAGCGCTAAAGAGATGCCAGAGATCAGGCCCCCTCCCCCTACGGGCACTATAACAATGTCTGGATCTTGCGATGCGATCTCGACTCCCAGGGTTCCCTGCCCTGCTATGACGTAGGGGTCGTCATAGGGATGAATGAGTGTAAGATTCTGTTGATGAATTAGCTCCTCTGCCTTTTTCATGCTCTCGTGGATATATCTTCCGTAAAGTATAACCTCGGCCCCATAGTTCCTCGCAGCGTTATACTTAGATACGGGGGCCGTTTCGGGCATAACGATCACCGATCTTATCCCTAGCATTTTTGAGGCGTATGCTACGCCTTGTGCGTGGTTCCCCGCTGAGACTGCTATGACTCCCCTCCTTCTTTCTTCCTGAGAGATGTTTAACAGTTTACTGAAGGCACCACGTACCTTAAAGGACCCAGTCTTCTGAAGGTTCTCTAATTTCAAATATACCTTTGAACCACTCATTTTAGAGAATGTAGAGGAAAAGTCGACCGGGGTCTCATGAATTGATCCAGCTATCTGTTGTCTGACCTTAAAGATCAGAGATTGTATTTCTTGGATGTTCATCCGAAAAACCCTGCCCTCCTCATCATCTCAGCGATCGAGAGCCTCTTCACCGCAAATTGATCTTCTTTGACTTATCTTCTTATATGTATCCTGTAAAGATTCCGGTAACACTTTCGTCTCAGCGATGACTGGCATGAAGTTGGCATCCCCACTCCACCTAGGAACTATGTGAATATGGACGTGTTGCTCGATTCCTGCTCCAGCCACTCTCCCTATGTTCACTCCTACATTGAACCCATCCGGAGAGTATAACTCCCTGAGAACCCTTAATGTCCTAGATGTAACCGAGAATAGCTCTGCTCCTTCAGACTCTCCCAGGAGCTCTAGAGAGGGGACATGTCTTCGGGGAACTATCATGACGTGCCCTGGATTGTATGGGAACTTATTGAGGATCACAAAGACGTTTTTACCCCTGCAGACGACCAAGTTTCCCTCGTCATCGTTCTCCTCTAGAACCCTGCAAAAGAGGCATGAGTCGGACTTTCCCTTGGATGCTTCCTGGATGTATTTAGAACGCCACGGGGCCCAAAGGTGATCCATATCCTGACTAGTGACTACATTATAATGAATCTTTCACTCTTCAGCGTCCCTTATCCCAACATTGGTTATGCTGAACACAACTTCTCCCTCTGGTAAGTGAGGGGCATCGACCATTCTGGCTATTCTCCTGTTACCTCTGCTCTTCTTGATCTGAACCCTAATACCAGGAACATGGTATAAGGTGTGTCCTCCTACCGCCACTGTTGGGTCTCCGTAGAACATATCCGGTCTAGCCATGACTTGATTAGTGACAACTACCGCTAGATCGTATATCTCGGCCAATCTTACCAACTGATGAAGGTGCCTATTTAATTTCTGTTGCCTTGCAGCCAAGTTCTCCCTTCCAGAATACTCTGCCCTGAAGTGAGATGTAACGGAGTCCACTACGACCAACTTTATCCTGTCGTCCTTGGCAATGAGGTCTTGCAATTCCTCTACAATGGCTATCTGATGATCAGTATTTATAGCCCTTATGCTCATGATATTGGAGAGAGCTTCCTTAGGATCTAGCCCGAGTGCAGACGCCATTGCCCTTATCCTCTCGGTCCTGAAAGTTCCTTCAGTGTCTATGTATAGTGCCTTTCCTGCCAGTCCTCCCTTCTCTGGGGGAAGCTGAACGTTGACTGAGATCTGATGACATATCTGAGTCTTTCCTGACCCGAACTCCCCGAAAAGCTCCGTCATAGTCCTAGTCTCTATTCCTCCGCCTAACAGACCATCTAGTGCTTGGCTACTGGTAGTTATCTTCTTAACACTTGCCCTCTCCTGCTCTATTTCCAACGCCGTCTTAAACCTTATATCCAGGGCATCCCTAGCCTCCTTTATTATCCTCTGTGCAGTCGTTAAGGGGATACCGGCAGCGGTGCTCAAGTCTTGAGGAGAGGCCACTGCTATGGCCTCCAGGCTGGAGTATCCTGCCTCTGTGAGTTTGCTTAGCACAGCCTGCCCGACTCCAGCTAGATCCTTAACAGTCTTGATCCTTCTCTTCTCCTCTACCTGATCAGCCATACCTTATCATCCCTTCCATGTTTAATAGATTAGATCCCCTTTTACCCATAAATACTTAACCATTATCCTCCCTCCCTTAAATACCAACCTATGTCTAAAACGGGTATTATCTCAGTACCTTTTGACACGAGTCTGAGTCTAAGGAACGCTAAGAACTCATTGCTGTTATCCACTAGGAGTGCGTCCTCGAAGGAGTACGTCTCTCTCACCTTTATCTTCTTTCCATAGAGTAATTTCTGGGAGAGCCTATCAGGTAGGTTCAGCTTATTTTGACAGTGATCCACGAGATAGGGGCCTAAAGGTAACAGCGGTAAATACGTATTCCTCTTCAATAAAATGGGTAGACCTATGGAAGCTATTGGAAAGGCTCCTAGCAACACCTTAGAATGGAGCTGTCGCGGGAGTCCGTGAGGAAACATGAACACTTTATCGCGTAAAGAGTACAAACTAGCATCAATCAACTCTTTCATCTCTCCACATCGATATCGTCTTCTCAAGAGTTCCACTATCTTCTCCTTCTCCTCCAGTGTAAGGGGCCTCGCGTTACTTACTCTTTTCTCATGGAACAAACGAAAAACCCCTCGGTCCCATGTTTATGCGGATATAGTCTGATGCATTTCTTAATGTCTTCCGAGAAGCGGACTCCCTTATACTCCACCAATCCGGGATCTGCGGGGATCCCCCTTATTTCCTCAGTCCTGAGTCCAAACTTCTCGACCGCAAAGTTCACTATCACTTCGTTCTCCTCGGGAGCAATGCTACATGTGGAGTAAACCAGCTTACCGCCTTTCCTTAGTGACCTGATACCTGCTATCAAAAGGGACAACTGGACCCTTTGAAACTCCCTGAGATGTTGGGGAAGCGTCTTCGTCCTTCTAGAAGGATCTACTGGAAGTAATCCCTCGCCAGAGCATGGAGAGTCTAGAAGTACAGAGTCGAACTTAATCCCTATGGACGAGACATAGTCTCCAGGGATCGGAACTGTTATCGTGTTGGCTACTCCTAGCCTAGCCAAGTTGGAGTTGAGTCTCCTTAGCCTAGCTGTGTTCTTTTCTAAAGCCACTATTACTCCCCTATTGCCCATCAGTTGGGCCAAATGACTGGTCTTTCCTCCAGGAGAGGCAGCCATATCTAGGACTAGATCGTCCTCGGACGGAGACAAAACCTCTGGGGGAATCATTGAGGCAAGACCCTGAATGTAGTAATACCCTTTCATGTACTCCAGAGTAGACCCCAAAGTGGGTCTAACGGGGGTATTCTCCACAACGTAACCGTACCTAGTCCAACTTACTTTAGACAACTTGAATCCCCTCTCGTTCATTCTATCTTCCAGTTTTTTGCAGTCAGTTCTGAGGGTATTGCACCTTAGGGACCGTTTGAGTTGTGCTGAGCAGGACTTCATGAAGATCTCGGCATCGGAACCGAATATGTTCAGGTACCTTTCAACCATATACTCCAAGAACCCATACTTCCTAGCCAGTTCTCTCACATGGTCATCGATGTCATAGTGGTAGAGGACCTCATCATGTTTTTTTAGATATAAATCCATATCCTCCATATACATGACAGGTATCATAGAACGCGAGATAAAAGTGAAGCTCCTGGAGGATCCAGAGACCTTAATGAGAAATTTGATGGGGATGGGATTTCGATTCAAGGGAAAGGAAGAGCAGGAAGATATATATTTCAACGGGTTGGATAGGGATTTCCGGAAGACGGACGAAGCACTAAGGCTGAGGATCGTCAACGGTGAGGTAGAGCTCACCTATAAGGGCCCTAAGCTTGGAAGGATGACTAAGTCAAGGGAGGAAGTGTCGGTTCGCGTCTGGGATAGGGATGGAATCCTGAGGATAATGGAAAGGTTGGGCTACAAGCCTGCCAGCAAGGTGAGAAAGCGTAGATATATACTGGAGAAGGACAATTTCCTAGTCTGTATTGATACTGTTGAAGGGTTAGGAGACTTTGTGGAAATAGAGGGAGTAAATGTAACGGAGGAGGAGCTGGTGAAGTTCTTTGAGGAACTGAGGGACAAGCTTAAGGTGTTCGGAGAGGTTATAACTAAGTCATACCTTGAACTCAAGGTAGAGAAATATGGTGACAATAGCGATTCTCACTGATTTTGGTGTCTCGGATAACTACAACGGTACTATGGAGGCAGTCATAAGACGATTGAACCCTAACGTAGAGTTTACGTACATAAGCGGTAACGCGAAGAACTTCAACGTGATCTCTGCTGCATATCTCCTTCTCACTTCGTTCAGATATTTCAGGAAGGGGACGATATTCCTCACGGTTGTTGACCCAGGAGTTGGAACTAGCAGGAGGGCCTTGGTAATAAGGACTACGCGTTATACCTTTGTCGGGCCGGATAACGGAGTCCTTTACCCCGCGGTCTCTGAAGACGGAATAGTTGAGATCAGGGAAATCTCCAATCCAAGAGTATATCTGAGCCAAAGGATATCCAATACGTTTCACGGAAGGGACATCTTCTCAGTTGCTGCTGCCTTACTTTCCCTAAGGGTTAGGCCGGAAGTGATGGGGCCTTCCCTCTCTATGGAGGATTTACACAAACTTAACTTTCATGAAAGATATTCCAATAATTCCCTTTGTGCTACAGTAGTTCACATAGACCACTTTGGTAATGTTGCGCTGGCAAAGAGGGTGGAAGACGTGACTCCAAGGAAGAGGGTAAAGATTAAAGTGGGTGAAAGAGAGTTCGAGGGAACTACAGCGAGGACTTTCCAAGACGGAGGATGTAACGATCTACTGGTATACGAGAATGGCTATAGCTTCCTCGAAGTAGGGTTAAATAAGGGTGACGCCTCTGTAGTTCTAGGTGTGAAAGAAGGTGATGAGGTCTGCATAGAGGGCTTTACCCAGGAAGATTTCAGCCATTCCACTTAGGTCACCTCAGCGTGGTTAAGTGGGCCCTTGAGAGGGTAGATGAACTCATCGTGCTCATAGGAAGCGCCCAAGAGAGTCACACCCTTTCCAATCCTTTCACAGCGGGTGAGAGGATCGAGATGATAAAGAGGACCCTCTCAGCGGAGGGGGTAAGCTCGGACAGATATTACCTTATTCCCATACCTGACGTTCTCATGAACAGTGTCTGGGTATATCACGTAAAGATGTATGTTCCTTCATTTAGCTCAGTTATTGCGAGAAATCCCTTAGTACTACGTCTCTTTAAGGAGGCTGGGAATGAAATTCTGATCCCACCATCTTTTCAAAGAGAGAAGTACAATTCGACATTGATAAGGAAATATATGATCACCGGTGAAACGTGGAACGACCTGGTTCCCAAGGAGGTATTTTACTTCATTAAGAATATAGGGGGTGAGGAGAGACTAAAGGAGATAGTTGGAACTGACAAGAGGTGAAGTGAGATGTACAAGACGGAGACCTATTATAGCGTCTTCCCATGGCATACCAACCACTTCGGATCCCTTCACGGAGGGATCTATATGAGCTGGCTGATAGATACTGCAGGAGTTCTGATGTCCAGTTTAAGTCAAGGTAACTACCTCCTAGCTTCCGTGGATTATTTATTCCTCTTTAAACCTGCTAGGTTAGGAGACGTCGTTAGAGTTGTGGCCACTGCCAAGGCTACTTGGAGGACCTCAGTGGAGATAGAAGTGAGGGGCTGTGTAAGGAGAGGCGAGAGTGAAGAATTGGGCGCTATGGGGTTAATGAGCTATGTAGCTGTAGACGAAAACAACAGACCCAGGCCAGTAACCGAGGTGATCGAACCTGATGAAGAGGCCCAACAAAGGAAGAGGAAAAGACTCGAAAGAAAGAGGAGCGTATCTGAGGACACTCAGGAACTCCTTCCTGGAATGACTTTCGGTAGGAGCTACGTTAGAACCATATATCCCGAACACGGCTTCGGAAACGGAATTCTGTACGCTGGCAAGATGTACACTATGTTGGATGAGGCTTTAGCCATAGTGGCTAAACTCTACACTAAGGGTAACACCTTCACCGCGGGAGCAGGATCTGCTGATTTCCTTGTGCCAGTGAAGATAGGCGATATATTGGAGATTCAGGGAGCTGTAGAGTACACTGGGAACTCCTCCTTGGACGTCGGAGCCAAGCTCTATGCCATCAATCACTTTACTGGAGTAAAACGGTTGGTTTCGAGAACTGTCTTTAGCTTCGTGGCAATAGACGATCAAGGTAAACCTAGATCCATACCCAAACTGGAACCGTCTTCCGAATATGAGAGAAAAGTTATGGAGCAACGAGTGAAGGAGAGGGAAGAGAGGTTAAAATTAGCCAAGTCTCTTCAACAGACCACATGCCAATGACCTATTGCCCTTCCTATCACGTGAGCCACTCTTATGGGTTCTGGATATTTTGAGATCGTCTGATATCTCTCGATTAGAACTCTCGCTGTCGAGAGATCCAGGTCTGTATACACGTAGACCGAACCCCACTTGGTTTCTATTCTCCTTAAACTTCCCAGGACGCTTAGAATCACCTCCTTCCTCTCATCAGCGAAATGTCTCTCCAAAGCTTTCCTAACATCTATCGTATTAGGTCTACTACCGTAAAACACAATAAATTTCCTGTCCGGAATTATATAGTTAAAACCTCCGAAGGTTACTCCGTCTAGTACTACTATATCACCTCTCCTCATTCTATTAAACTTTTGAGTAGCATCTTTACCGTCAACCACCACAAAATCTATGTCAAGGTCCACGAGCTTCATTTCACTGTAAGTTGTGACGACCAGTGGAGCCTTACCCCTCATCCCCTTATATGAGGTTGGGAAAAATCCGTCATCTACGCCAGATATCAGCAAGCCTCTCATCGTTCTCCACCAGCGCTTTCAACACTATTCCCTGGTCTGCTGCGAGGCTCACCTCTTTGGTCTTCCCGTACCTCCCTCTGTTTACGACCTTTGCCGAAATTATCCCTACCATATCCAGTTCATTGATTATATCGCTCACCCTCCTCTGTGTCACGAACTCCGCATACAGTGACTTCGCCGTCCTCTTATACGTCTCATATATCTCTCCTGTAGTGAGGCTGGGCTTGTTCTTGAGGCCCTTCAGAATGGAGGTCAAGACTAGCTTGGAGTGTAGTGGGAGGGTCGAGACTATCTCGTAGACCCTGTCCCTCTCGATCTCCCACCTGGCCTTCTCAACATCTTCCTGTGTCACCGTAGTTCTCCTCTCCCTCTCAGCTATTTCCCCAGAGACCCTTAGGAGGTCCAAGGCCCTCCTGGCGTCGCCGTGATCCCTGGCTGCTATTGCTGCACATAATTTGATTATCTGTTGTGATACCGCCCCGTCCTTGAACGCCACCGCGGCCCTCTTGGTCAATATATCCTCTAGTTGTTCAGCATTATAGGGAGGGAAAACAAGTTCTTCCTCACCAAGGCTGCTCCTCACTCTTGGGTCGAGGCCGTCTATGAACTTGACGTCGTTAGTTATCCCTATTATGGAGACTTTCCCCTTCTCTATTTCATAGTTGACTCTCGTGAGCTTGTACAGGATGTCGTCACCATGTCTCTTCACTAACGCATCAACCTCGTCCAGCACTATTATGATTAGCTTCTGGGTCTGCTTTAGGGCCTTGACGAGCCTTCGGTACAACTCTGCCGTAGAGAGGCCCGTAAAGGGTACCTTTGAGCCTAACGTCTCAGAGATGTCGGCTAGGATCCTATATGGGGTATCACTTTGTCTGGAGTTTATATAAACGAAATCGAAGCTCTGCAGTTTCTTCTGAAGGTTCTTCAACACATATTTCGTGACAGCTGTCTTTCCTGTACCCGTGAGTCCATATATGAATGTATTACTCGGCCTCTCTCCCCGATAGAGCTGGACTAGTATACTGGCCAACCTCTTGATCTCGTTTTCCCTATGAGGTAGTTCGTCTGGCACGTAGTCTGGCAACATGTACTCCCTGCTCTTGAAAATGGACGAATTCCTGACAGAAAGCAAGACCTCGTCTATAATGTCACTCATTTACTAAACTCTTATACAGTATGAGATAAAAGGAATTGGATCCCTGAATTAACTGGGGAGTTAATCATAACTACCGGAGCCCATAGTTTCAAACCTTGCAGAGTTCTATTCCCACCCATTACGCTTAGGCAACCCTGTACGTTTTGGGGATCTCAGGAAAGAAGAATAACTCTTTGTCTAATAATCTCAGGGAAGTGAGGTCGCGCTCCCCACTCCCTCCATGGACCGGCCGGGATTTGAACCCGGGACCTTTCGGATGCCAACCGAACACTCTTCCAGGCTGAGCTACCGGCCCAATTAGACTAAATGAGGTTTTGATTATAAATTCAACTTAAGTCATTCCCGTCCTTTCTTGATGTTCTAACCCCTGACGGGGACCCCTCCGTTTCCACTGGAGACCCTCAGTTTAACATTTGACTGAATTATGATAAGTTGTTGTCGAGTAGAGAATATAAGATATACAAACCGTAGAATTAGACCTTTAACCAAAATTGTACCTTAATTCATTTTCCACTGGAAAAAGAGGGGTGTGGTAGTTTTCTTGACTTCTTCCAGTGGAAACAGAGGGGTTATTTACTCCCCGGTTAATCCCAGGAGCGTAGGAGGCTGAGGGTACCTCCAAGGGGTTGAGTTATCCTCAGAGTGTTTACCCATGGCGTAACTTATCCTTCACTCTTAGTCACTTCTAATTCCGCCACGGGCACACCTCTTAAGGGATCATACACTGTCACCCCCAGATCATTGGGGCTGGTCGAGGGAAACTTCAATACCCTCCCATCCAACTTCTCCCACCCTCGTGAGTAGTGCCCTCATCAGTTGGGAGATCATCAAGAGAGAATTCTTGGGTAATACTACATGAACATGACCGACGTCAAAACGATATTTATAAAATTGAAAATAACGAGTAGTTACGAAAAGAGTTACAGTCTATTACGACGACCTAACCTAGGGGATACCCCGGTTACATTCAAGTTTATCGTATGAGATGAGGACAACTCGAAATTCGACGGGAATCATGAGAGAAAGCAACTCTACACGACCGACCTATCCTTCGACCTGGAGAAGATGAAGTAAACCTGAAGGATCAGGTGAGAGATAGAGTAGTTCCACAGGGACTTCAAGACCTTGGACCCGGAGGACTCGTAGTTTAGGTTGAAGGAATAACTCCAAGCCTATCTCCTCTTCTTCGTCATGGTCAACGAGATCAAGGAGTTGGTGATAGATCTAAACCTAGTCAGTGTGGGGGACTTCCTGAAATTAGTTGATGATAAGGTATTTAAGTGGATCGGACCGGAGGAAAATCTTCAAGTTACCTTAAAGTCTCATAACTGCTGTAATATATTTCAGTAGAAGTCTTAAACTAATTATAATTAAGGATTTAGATGGATTTCAGGATAATTGATAAAACGAACGACAAGTCTCGCCTCCTCTAGGGGCGGGGTAGAGGCTTTTTGACCTATTACATGACACATGTTAAACTCGCTTACTCCCCCAGTTTACCCGAATCTTGACTATAACGTTCATTGTTAGCTCTCGTTTTCCCAGAAAATTGGCCTCGTCAAATGCCTATAATATCTCGATTGATATGTTCCAATGGATATACGTCTGTGATATTCTATAGGGATTTTTTCCGAGTTAAACCTGTAGTTACATCTCCTACACCTGAAACCCTTATTTTTCCCCAGGGATTCCGAAGAGTTTCCGCACTTGGGGCATTTGGGATTGAGGTATTTAGTGACACTCGATAGCCGAAGGACTTCAATTCTTTCTGGCTCTATAATCTTGCCGAAACTCACGGAAGGTTTGACGGCTCCATATACCCTTATTACGTCGCCCTCCATAAGCTCTCTAGCCATATCGTTTAACTCCCCAGTTTCTTTGTAAACAATCATGGTTCCGTGGGTAGAAAATATTATACAATCACCCCCAGGCATGATCTTTACATCCTTTACCTCAACTTCGGCTATGATGCTCTGATATGGTTTATCACCTATCCTCAGGAAATGATGATCTGTACCCTGATTAGTCTCAAATATCATAAAACCATCTATCATCTCCGATACCTCTATCATTTTTAATCCCTCTAAAAGTACGGAAGGATTTCTTCCTCTGATCCCGAAAAGTACTGGGTCTCTCCCGTGGGAGAGGATGAGTGGCTTACCATTAATGTAGTCCACGTTTGCGTAAACGTCTGGGAAATACCTTTCTTCAAAGTTTATCAGTGACTGCAGGTCAACTTCTCTTCTCTTTTCCCAGTTTTCTGGCAACCTGTACGTGAGCAACTCCAACGTCTTCCCTTCCCCCCGGAATCCCATGGAAGACACGGATCCAACGACTCCTCTACCTCCCTGAAATAAGACGCCCGTTTTGACGGCAATCTTCTCCACAAGATCCCTAGTTACCACGTCAGTGACTGCCTTTCTGTAGAGCCAGCCTAGTTCATTAGTTTTAACGTCCTTTACTATTGCGACCCCTGGGGACCTCCCGTATTGCGTGCCTTTAGAGATCTCTGAGACATATTGTAAGGATTTGTCCCATATCAGATCCAGGACTTCTGAGGGGTCCCTGTCAGTTTCTACGGTGAAGTTCACTGCAGCGTTTCCCCTGGTCTTCCATGGTATGTTGGGGTTAAGTCTTACCAATCTAGGAAAACCTACGAGTTTAAGTCCCTCTCTTTCCAGTTCTTTGATTAATAGAAATGAAAAATGAGTGGTACATCCTGCTACGGGCGAGTCGTGATCATCCAATCCTATGGTATATCTCTTCGTATTCATTTTTTCTGTGTCTTGCCCTCCATAATTATCATGGTTAATGTGGATCTCACTTTAGGGAGTTTTCTTATATTATTACTAATGAAGTTCCTTAAAGTGTCCATGTCAGGCGCATCCAGCTTCGTCACTATATCATATACTCCGTAAACAATGTAAGTCTCTGAGACCTCGTTCATCTGCTTTAGTTTATTAAATACCTCCTCCTCGCCTCCTGGGTCAGTATTTATAAGGACTATCGCGGTTACCAAGTTACTTCCCATTAGCTTTAATAAATATAAAGTTATAAGAACTTTACGATAGTTATTGCCCATTTTCGTCATGGAGTTTTCAGAAGACGATCCTAAGAAATGTACGGGCCGAAAGATGGTGAGAGCTGGTTTTGCGGTGAGAACAAACCGTCCTATCGGAGTCGTCCTAAACCCTATGGCTCATCTCATTATATCAGTTGAGGACAGGGAAGTAGCCATAAATAAGGGGATAACTATCATCGACTCCTCCTGGAACAAGTCTGATGAAAGGTTCTTTAAGAGGTATCTTAAATACGACAGTAGAAGATTACCGTTACTCCTAGCAGGAAATCCGGTAAACTTTGGGAAACCATTTAAACTCTCCTCTGTTGAGGCAGCCATCGCATCATATTATATTTTGGGAGATTTAGAGATCGCCTTGAGGCTCTCCTCCCTCGTCAAATGGGGAAGGACTTTCGTGGAACTGAATAGGGAACTCCTAGAGGCCTATAGGGGGAAGGATAGGAAAGGGATAGAAGTGGAGGAGAGTGAGATCATAGGCAAGATATTAGGGGAGCCAAGGCAATAACCCAGCTTCTGTATATGAGGGATTCCGCTTAGCGTACTTAGAGGAACTCTCGGCCCCATCACGGTTCCTCTGACTTGCTCAAGGGGAGATCTGCCGTTTCAACCCCGTCAGGCTCTCTCGCCAAGTTCCCCCGTCACCGGAGGAACCATCGGTTCCTATTCATCTGAACCTGACGAGGTCTCGTTTCTGTGCAGTGGTCGGAGGCACTACCCCCGTCCCTCATGGGACTCCCCCTGGCCTAGAGGCTGGAGTTTCCTCAGTTTCCCGTGGCCCTCTGCCTGGCTCCCCTGTCATTTCTTAATGAGGAAGGCTATTAAATCGCTTCTCGTTATTATCCCCAAAGGAAAAAGACCCTCCTCAACTACCAATGTGACCGAGTTCTTAGTGAGGAGTTTCATGACCTGGTTAACTGGGGTATTGGGGCTGACTAAAGGAGGAAGGGGAGCCACAACCTCGATTGCTTTAGAAGGCCTTTGGATTATCGATGCTAATCTCTTCATGAGCACGTAGTCGTATATCATTCCGACCAGTTTTCCGTGAGAGTTAACTATCGGTAACTGCGAGATGTTGAACTTCTCCATCCTCTCGACTACTTCCTGGATTCTCTCATCTGGGTAGGCTACTATCACTGGAGAATGCATTATCGTTGACGCAGTTTCGGAGGTCTCTATCAGAGGAGTTAATTCCTCCATTATGCGCCTTACAAGAGACAGCTTAGGATCTATTCTTCCCTTCTCAATCTTAGCTATGAGAGATTGAGAGACTCCCAATCTTTTAGCTAACTCCGACTGTGTGAGGCCTGCTAGCTCCCTCATTCTTCTTAATTCAGATGGATCTATGAGCAATTTAGCTGACCTACGGTGGTATTATTTTAGTAATAAGGACAACTATTGATACTAACACGATACTACCTATTATTACATAAATGGGATCAATCTTAAACTTTTCGTGCTCTTCCTCATAATACCTTATTAAACCCGCCATGGACATGACTGGGACATTTTCTTTCTTTTTCTTAGTCGCGGGCATTCAGTACCCCACCCTAAGGTTCTGAATAGCTTCTATTATTTTTAATGCCCTTTCAGTGTCGTTCTCTATAACGTTACCTGTAACTATGGCCTTAGCGCCTGCTCTCACTATCTCCACCGCCCTCTCTGGAGACCTGATTCCTCCTCCCACTATCAGGTTAATCCTAGAGACCCTGCTGATGGTACGGATCATTTCAGGTCTAACGGTCTCTGGGGCCCCAGACCCAGCCTCCAGGTAGAGATAATCCATGCCCATAAACTCTGCAGCCAGGGCGTAAGCCGAGGCCAACTCGGCATTATCATATGGAATTACACGCGCCCGACCTATGTGTGCAGCGGTCCCCCCGTGACCTACTATCAGGTATCCGGTGGGTATAGGTTCCAATTTCATCGACTTGACAATGAAGGATGCAGCAACTTGAGCGCCAATAACATAGTACAAATCGTCTGAGTTGAGAAGAGACATGAAGAGTATGGCATCAGCCTTCTCAGATATTAAGTTCACGTTGCTGGGGAAAATTATCTTAGGAATGGGGTAATCGTTGAGTATCTCCAGGATCCCGTCAAGCCTCTCTTTAGATACTCCAAGAGTTCCTCCAACTAGAAACGCTGAAGAACCAGATCTGTAGAGTTTGGTTGCAACATTCTGCAATATTTCCAGGTCTGTTACCTTGTCAGGATCTATAAGCGAAAAATGTATGGGGGACCCTTCGTCAATTAGTCTCTGAAGATAACTCGCTACCTTCCCCTTCAGGTTCATTATGCTCATCTGATGTATCCTCTTTTTCCTCTTTTATTTTCAACTTCCCCTCTAGGTATAGGTCTATGAAGCGTCCGTAAGCGTTTGCCTCATCAAAGACCGAAGGGACCTCAATCTCAGCATTCAGACCACAACTTCCACACTTTATTTCTGCCACTTTTGTTCCATCACTTGCCTCGTCGAATTCCACACTTATCGAAATCCTTCCGCACCTAGGACATTCAAACGCTTTTGGAAGTTTTGGTTTAGGTCTCACTATCTTAGTTCTTTTCTTCCTCTTACCTCCCATGTGTTACACCTCTCTTCCTCCTTTCTCCCCTCACTGACTCCTTCTTAGCTGGTAGAGGCACGAGTACGTCGGTGAAAGTGAGATACACCACACTCCCTATGAGTACCACCACCGATGCTATCATTATGGCCTGGATCGTTGATAGGTCGAACATTAACTTGAGAGTAATTTTCTAAGCTTTAAGGATTTTCCGTAAACGTATATTTCCGTGAGGATTTCTTTCAGCTCCGTCTTGGATAAAACTAATTTAACGTAATTCTCCCCTTCTGTTGCTTTTAGAAATGCTTTTATGTGAACGCAAGGTTCTCCCTCCTTTAACACGTGATTAAACAGGAAACTCTCACAGTCACAATGCTTTCCATTTATCACATGGTCATTATGTCTACCCCTCTCAGAGGCCACATATAGATATATCGAGATAGAACCGTCTGGAGTAGTTAGCTTGACTATCCTGCCTTCCTTTACGTCAGCTTCTGCTCTTTTCCACGATCTCCACATTTCCGGTCGGATCTCCTAAAATGATGACATCGTAAAGCTCTTCACAGAACACCCCCGTCTCTATTACTCCTGGTATACTCTTCAGTCTCTTATCAAGATGACACAAATCCTTCGTTTCCACAACGACATCCATAACCACATTTCCATTATCAGTGAGGACAGGACCTATTTTCCCCGTTCCTTCTCTCACTTCTGCCACTACCTTCATGTTTTCCAGGCCTCTAAGAACGTAGGAAAGGGCAACCGGAACAACCTCTATTGGTACCTTTATTGTACGGCCTTCCCACAATTTACTCTTCTCACCTAGGAACACTCTCCTCCTAGAGGAGTAAGAGAGAACCTTTTCCCTAAGTAATGCCCCTCCACCTCCCTTTACCAGGGTCCAAGAGTTCCCCCCTTTCACTAACTGATCAAAACTATCGAAATATACGTCAGGAATCGAACCTGAAACGAGTGACAAAACAGAGTCTGGAAACGCTTTAGCTATCAGGAGTTCAGTATCTAGGGAGCTCGCCACCACTTTCTTGCCATTAAGTAAACCAGCCTCTTGTAAGACCTCAATTAACTTCCTTACTGTCCTACCTGTGCCCAGACCTACTAACTTGGCGTCTCCAATATACTTAAGCGCGTGTCTAGCTACTATCGCTTTTGGATCCTCCATCGAATCTAAATATTCTACCAAATAATTATTTCTTGTTAGGACCCGTAGCTCAGCCAGGACAGAGCGTAGGCCTTCGGAGCCTATGGTCCCGGGTTCGAATCCCGGCGGGTCCGTCCCGTGGAGTTATGTGACTACTTTTCTTGGATCTATACTTCGTGTCAACTATGCAATTTGGAGGACACGCATAAGTTCCTAAACTGTATTAAGACCCTTGTTATCGGGAACGCGGGGGCAAGATGTTATGAGTAAAGTAGCATTGATTATGATTAGTTTAAAAGTGTCCGAGACAACTAATCTTTAGGTTAGTATTTCCTGGCGACGAAAATTATAAGTACCATTCAAATGAGGATTGTGTGGTGTTGCGTTGATGGAGGAAGACTGGGAGGAGATAGAAGAGGAAGACTGGGAGGAGATAGAAGAGGAAGACTGGGAAGAAGACGAGTGGTAACTTACAGGAAATTTTAACTATTTTTGTATTTATAACAAGGAGGTTTAGAGCAATGAGGGTTGCAGTAATAGCTTATGATTCATGTAAACCTGATAAATGCGGTATCGAGTGCGTCAGGTTCTGTCCAATAAATAGGTCTGGAAGTAAAGCAATAGAGCTCTCTCAAGAGGCATCAGGAAAACCAGTAATCTACGAAGAAACATGCATAGGATGCGGTATATGTGTCAAGAAGTGCCCCTTTGACGCAATCTCCATAGTCAATGTACCAGATAACTTCGAGAAAGAGGTAATACATAGATATGGAATCAATGGCTTCGAGCTATTCGGGTTACCTATATTGAAGCGAGACAACATCATGGGTTTGCTGGGAAAAAACGGTACCGGAAAGACTACCATATTGAAGATCCTAAGTGGAGAGTTGATTCCAAACTTTGGTGACTTGGAGCATGAGCCAACTCCAGAGAAGGTTCTACAAAGGTTCAAGGGAAAAGAGCTCTACTCTTACTTTAGCGACCTTTATAATAAAAAAATTAAAGTAGTACATAAAATTCAATACATAGAGTATGTCTCGAAGCTTCTAAAGGGCGAAGTTGGGGGTCTACTTAAAAAGGTCGACGAAAGGGGAAAGTTGGATGAAGTCAAAAGTCTTCTCTATATGGACAGCTTTTGGAATAAAGATGTATCAACGCTCAGTGGAGGAGAGCTTCAAAAAACCATAGTAGGAGCTGCCCTGCTTCGCAGCGCTGATGTGTACGCATTTGACGAACCGTCCTCTTATCTGGACGTGAGGGAGAGGATAAATTTAGCAAAGGCCATAAGGGAGCTAACCAAAGGGAAATACGTGATAGTTGTAGATCACGATCTCATTGTTTTAGATTATATAGCAGACATGATATCTATATTGTATGGGGAGGGGGGAGTCTATGGAAAGGTCTCCAAGACTTATTCCACAAGAGTAGGAATAAACAGTTTCATAGATGGATACTTACCCGCTGAGAATATGAGAATAATGGATTATAAAATAGAATTTTATTTAAAAGATATAACTGATCTTGATGTGAGAAAGGACGTAAGTGAGAAATTACTTTGGCAAAGAATGACGAAGGCGTTAGATAGCTTCTCCCTTGTAGTGGAAGAGGGTAAAGCAAGGGAAGGAGAGATAATAGGATTACTAGGCCCGAATGGCATAGGCAAGACAACTTTCATAAGGATGATAGTGGGGGAGATCCAGCCAGATACGGGAGTAATATTTCCGCAGGGCTTAACCTTGTCTTATAAGCCACAACGAATAGTTCCCAACTTTGAAGGCACGGTAAGAGAGTACCTAGAGCAGGCGAGCAAGGATATCCTCTCCACGTCTTCGTGGTTTTACGAGGAAGTGACCAGGAGACTGAAGTTGCACAAGCTATTGGACTCATACGTCAAAAACTTAAGCGGAGGAGAGCTGCAGAAGCTGTATGTAGCTGCTGCCTTGGCTAAGGACGCCGACGTTTACCTATTCGACGAACCGTCATCCTATCTAGATGTAGAGGAAAGGTACGTGGTCGCGAAGGCCATAAAACGAATTACCAGAGAGCGGAAGTCTGTAACGTTTCTTGTGGATCACGACTTAGCCATTCACGATTATATCTCAGATCGAATAATGGTATTTTCAGGGATTCCAGGAAAGGAAGGGCACGCCTCATCTCCCTTAACTCTAAGTAAAGGGATGAACATGTTCCTTAAAGGAATAGGCCTAACCTTTAGGAGAGACGCAGATACTGGGCGACCCAGGGCTAACAAGATCGGAAGTTATCTAGACAGACTCCAGAGGGACAGGAACGAATATTACTCCATGGAGACTATAAAGGATTAGAATCTGGGAGAAACTCATCCGTCCTGAAGCAATTTCTCGTTGTTTTGGACATTTCAATTTTCTCAGGGAATATCGTCGATAGGCTCCCTAAAACTCAAAATCAAGCGTACGATTAAAAGAAGGCTCAAGGTCGGTTTCGATAACAATCGAAGTAGCTCGCAATGCAGTTCTCACACAAGATTTTTATGTTCACCGATCTAATCTCGATTCATGAGAACAACAGTTAGTGTTATAAAGGCTGATATAGGTAGCCTTGCAGGACATCACGTAGTTCATCCGGATACCATGGCAGCAGCGAACAGGGTTCTAGCTGAAGCTAAGAGACAATCGATAATCTTGGACTATTACATTACTAACGTAGGAGACGATCTTGAGTTAATAATGACTCACACTCGAGGTGAACTGGATCAGAAGGTTCACGAAGTGGCCTGGAATGCATTCAAAGAAGCAACTAATGTAGCTAAGGAGCTAGGACTTTATGCAGCAGGGCAGGACCTACTCTCCGATACCTTTTCTGGAAACCTTAAGGGTATGGGACCTGGAATGGCAGAACTAGAGTTAGAAGAGAGGCCTTCAGAGCCAATAGCGATTTTCATGGCGGATAAGACTGAACCTGGAGCCTTTAACTTACCTCTTTATAAGATGTTTGCGGATCCGTTCAACACACCAGGATTAGTGATAGATCCAACAATGAACGAGGGTTTCAAGTTTGAGGTGTTGGATGTATACGAAGGAAAGGCAGTAGAACTTAGTTGTCCAGAAGAAATTTATACACTCTTAGCGTTGATAGGAACTCCTGCTAGATACGTGGTCAGAAAGGTTAGGAGGAAAAAAGACAACATGTTAGGATCAGTAACTTCCATAGAGAGATTAAACCTCATTGCAGGTAAATACGTGGGAAAAGACGATCCAGTACTGGTGGTTAGACTGCAACACGGCTTCCCCGCACTAGGAGAGGCACTGGAGGCCTTCTCATTCCCATATTTGGTACCAGGTTGGATGAGGGGAAGTCATTATGGCCCGCTCATGCCGGTATCCCAAAGAGACGCCAGAGCAACTAGGTTTGATGGTCCTCCGCGGCTCATAGGTCTAGGTTTCAACGTGAAGAATGGGAAACTCACAGGGCCGTCAGACTTATTCGATGATCCAGCATTTGATGAAGTCAGGAGAACGGCTTCAGTAATAACTGATTATATGAGAAGACATGGTCCCTTCATGCCTCACAGATTAGAGCCAACGGAGATGGAGTATACAACATTACCTACTATAGTAGAGAAACTTAAGGATAGGTTCAAGAAAGAAGAGGATGTAACTAAGGCCAAGAGGAGCATATACGTTGGAAAGGGGGAAGAAACTGACTAAAAAGAGGCAAAGGGGCGTAAAACCCCTGAGGCTCGGGGGAGTCCACTCCCTCAGGGAGTGGAGAGGGTCAGTAATTTTTAATTCCGGGTAATCATAGAAATGAGGGAGGTAGTGATGGGAAACATATATACAAGGGACATAAAGAGGATCGGACAGCAGATCTACGAGCTTTACAAGGATCAGATAACTTTGGATTACGCAAAGAACAAGGAACTAGTGAAACAGGTACTCGACGCTTATTCCAAAAAAGTAAGAAATAGAGTAGCAGGGTATGTTACCAGGAGGGCAAAGCAGGCGAAGAGAGCGTCTGAAGTGGTGGTAGAGCAGGAGCCAGTAGATGAATGATATGGTAAAGGTAATACTTAGAGGTCCCCTCTCTAACGTTTTTGGAAAAGAGGAAATAAAGGTAGATGCCGATAATTTATTGACATTGTTATATAAGTTAGACAGAGGATCAGTCATAATATCGAATTCTAAAATTAGGTCTGGTTATATTATCCTCGTCAACGGAGTGGACTTCAGGCTTTTAGGTGACCTGTCGGTAAAGGACACCGACGTCATAGAGATACTACCAGTGAATCACGGTGGTTGATCTTGCTGAGAGTTTTGAAGATAGAGGGCTCGATAAACGAAAAGGACTTAATAGGCTTTGATGGTAATTGTGTCACTCAGATCCTGGGAGAGCTTCCCAGCGAGGCCCTATTAAGGCAGGCCTGTTTCTTCTTTTTCCGCTATCTTGAAAAAAGAAAAATAAGAAACCCTTCACTCTTTTTCTTGACTTTGTTGGCAGCCACGGACCAGATAGATGAGGCATTAAGCAAGTACGGACAGAAGAGGAGATATATCATAAAGTGCTGCAAAGATTCATGGGAGTTCCCTCCAACGCTCATTAAGAATTGGGAGGAGAGGATAGCTCTTTCTACCAACGCAATAATTTCGATAGAGTGAGTGGCATTTCTCAACCATCCGATGTAGATGAATTCCAAAGCATATCCATTATTACTCATCATTCTAGGCACTCTTCTACTCATCTACAATTTTGTAGATTTTTCCATTAATTACATAATGATAATAACACCTGGTATCGTTGTTCTTGTTATTTTTATTTTTTCTCAACTTATACGTAAAAATAAAATATTAGGAAATATAATGCTCCAGAACAATACGTATGAAACGAATGTAGATGAGCAAAAAACATTTGGAATAATAGCTAAAATTAGTGGGAAAATAGAACTTGATAAGAATCAGGTTAATTTTCAAAAGGAACTCGAGGCCTTAATGGAGACGTTAAGTAGAAGGGAATCAGGATTCGAATATTACGTTTTAACGTCACTGTCAAAGAAGAGATCGAGTTCCGTCCTCCTCATCCAGGCCACATGTGAATCTTGTAAGGACAAAATAATAGAAGAATTTAGGAACGTGCAAGACATAGCGAGAGCCGTATCCCCTCACATCTCCTTGGAAGTTGTTAGACCCTCCAACAAAATCGTTCCGGTACCCAGGACATGGGGGGATCTATCTTACGCCAAGGTATTTCAAAAAATTATTGATACCCCCTCCAACGAACACGTCATTTATGATTACGATATCGAGATCGGCTCCATGAGGACTGACGCTGGAGAGATAAGAGTGGGAATAAGATTACAGGATCTCACTAGACACATAGGCATATTCGGGACAACAGGTAGTGGAAAGTCCACTACTGCTCTTTCACTTATTAAAAAACTTTTAGAAAAGAATATAAAGATTCTAGTAATAGATTGGCACGGAGAGTATAAAGAGAAGATCAATACTCTTAATGTGTTTAGCGAGGAAAATCCCCTGATCATCAATCCAATAGCTCTAGGCGAAATAGAGGACACTGTAGAGATCCTGGGAGACGTTCTTCACCTGAGCGATCCACAGAGATTTCTGCTTCACACAACTCTCTCTCGTATGAAAAAGATAAATAAGTTTGATAATAAGACGTTTTTCTCGATTTTGAAATCAATAGAAGAGAGTTCAAACTGGATAAGAGAGGTAAAATATGGCTTATTAAGAAAGATATATCTTTTATTTACAAGGCAAGCGAGGATAATCTTTGGTGAAAAAGCGAACTTTCGGATAGAAACAATACTTAATTCTATTATAGATCTTAGTTTTATCAAAAATGTTCGATTAAGAAGAATATATGGCTTATTCGTTATAAAACTTGTTACTGATTATTATATGTCTAATAAACCTAACGAGCCTCTACTTGTGATCGTGGAGGAAGCTCATAACTTCTTCTTCAAGGAGAATCTCTTTCTAGATAAACTACTGAGTGAGATCAGGAAATATGGTGTGGCTCTTTGTGTAATATCTCAGTCTCCCTCTTCAATAACAGACGAGGTTCTCAAAAATACTAACATAAAGATCGTCCATAGCATAAAATCAGACTTGGACAAGAGGATAATTGCAGATTCGCTCTCTCTGTCCCACTGGCAATTTGACATACTGGACAAATTAGAAACAGGAGAGGCAATCTTGTCCGCACCTAACATTAAAACTCCTATAGTTGTTAAAATACAAAACTAGATTAATGAAAAAATTATTAGTCTTCTTCTGACGAAGACTTTTCGGATTTAGATTCCTTACCTTTGTCTCCGGTTGACTTCTTCCCAGCCGCGACCAAATCGTCTATTCTAAGTATTAACGTGGTAGCCTCAGTCGCTGCCTTGATGGCATTCATCTTCACAACTGCCGGTTCAATTACACCTTTTTGCCAGTTATCGGTGGGCTGTCCAGTAACTAGATCTACGCCGAACCATTTGTTTGCCTCGTTCTCGTGTAACGACCTAAGCTTCATCAATTGGTCTATGGGATCGAATCCTGCGTTCTCCACGAGGATCATCACTAGACTCTCTAGGGCGTTAGCGTAAGCCTCTATGGCCAGTTGCTCCTTTCCTCCAACTTGGGGAGCCTTCTTCCTTAATCTCTTAGCTATCTCTATCTCGACTGCACCTCCTCCTGCGACTGCTCTTCCATCCCTTATCACGTCAGCTACGGTACCTAGAGCATCTCTCAACGCTCTTTCAGTCTCATCAACTACTCTCTCTAATCCACCCCTTATCAATATGCTGATAGCCTTTGGGTTCTTAGCTCCCTCGACGAACACCATCTTGTCTTCTCCTATCTTTCTCTCCTCAACAAGGGAAGCATGGCCCAAGTCTTGCTCGCTAATCTCCTCTATATTGGAGACTACTCTTCCTCCTGTGGCCCTTGCAAGCTTCTCCAGATCACTCTTTTTGGCTCTCCTCACTGCCAGAATGCCTTTCTTTGCCAGGTATGACTGAGCTACTTCATCTATACCCTTTTGACATATTATTACGTTAGCTCCAGTTTTAGCTATCATGTCCACTTTTTCCTTTATTATGTTCTCCTCCTCTAGAAGGAATTTCTCCATTTGTGTTGGGTCATTTATTCTTATCTCTGCATCCAACTCAGGCTTTTCAACCTCAAGCGGAGCATCTATAAGTGCAATCTTAGCGTTCTCCACTCTCTTAGGCATTCCTGGATGTACCACTTCTTTGTCAACAATTATACCGTAGACAAGTTGTGTGTCATTTATACCACCACCGGCTTTCTTAACTATCTGAACATTGTCAAGATCTACGTACCATTTGTTACCTCTCAGCTCTGCTACCTGGGATACAGCTTTCACTACAATGTCGGAGAGATACTCCCTAGATCCAGCTACAGCCTTACTGCTTAGCGAAGTTATTGCGACTTTCCTTAACAAATCCACATCGTTTATAGTTACAGGCTGCGAAATTTCTTGGATAGTCTGAAGCGCCACCTCTTCCGCCTTCTTGTATCCACTAATGATTATAGTGGGATGGACTTCTTTGTACAAAAGATCCTCAGCCTTCTTAACCAATTCTCCGGAGAGGATGACTGCTGTCTTAGTTCCATCTGCTGTTTCTTCGTCCTGTCCTTTAGCTATCTGCACTAAGAGTTTAGCAGCAGGATGCTGTAGATCCATCTTGTCCAAGAGAGTTGCGCCGTCATTAGTAATCGTTATGTCGCCAAGGCTGTCTACTAACATTTTGTCCATACCGCGAGGTCCGTAAGTGGTTTTCAAAGCCTCCTCTACTGCCTTTACCGCGGCAATATTGGCTCTCAGGGCCTCCTTCCCGAAGGCTCTACTGGAGCCTTCCTTCAATATTATTACAGGTATGCCTTCTGGTGTTGTTGCAACAGTAGCTTGTGAAGCCATTACGATCACCTTTCCGGGATCCTTTAGAAGTGGTTATATAAAAATCTTTCTGATACCTCCCCGAGTGCCTGGTTACATATTGTTAGATGGGCGCTAAGGTTATAGATGGGGGTTCAAAGGGAGCGGAAAACCTCGCCTCTCTGAGGCGGGGGGTGGATAGCCCCATTAGTATAAAAGGTTTTTGATCTCCGAAATTGGGTTATAATCGTTGGAGGGAGGAGAAGGGTTATGGTGTTACAGCAGTTATTAGATTTTGCCTTGACTTCAAGGCTACACCTAACGAGAAATCCCATAACTGCTGAGTAGACTTAACCCTTACGTAAACTCTCTTCAACCTAGGGAGGCCCACGGGGACCTCTCCAGGAAGGAGTTCCTGTCCAAGAGAGGGCGAGCTCGCCCAGGCTCGAGGGCGCTCGAAGGAGCTGAGGAACGTGAGGTTGGGAGAACACTTCCCCGAGAAGTACGACGTGGTCGTCATGGGGGACGTTCAAGTTAAGGAACTGGTGGGTAGGTCCTCAAGGAGGATGAGGCTCCGCGACGTCGCGTTCCACGAGCTCGAGACCGTCCTGAAGTACCAGGTGGAGAAGTACGGCAAGGAACTGGTCCTCGTCGAACCATCATGTACCTCCAAGGCCTGTGCCAGGTGCGTACACGTGAAGGACTCGACCTTAGCAGATCGCGTGTTCTCTGCAGTTGGGTAACAGACCGTGACTACAACGCTTCCCTGAACGTGCTCAAGAGATCAGGACTGGTGGCCTGTAGTGCCTGTGGTCCTCCGCCCTCCACCCGTGGCCAAACACTACGGGCAAGGTGGGGGAAGGGAGCAGGAAGCCCTCCTTTATGGCGGGGGTAGCTCACATTCGGATGTGATTACCCGTGGCGTAACTTCTCCTCACTCTTAGTCACTTCTAATTCCGCCACGGGCACCCTCCTAAGGGATCATGCACGGTCACCCTCAGATCATTGGGGTTAGTCGAGGGAAACTTCAATACCCTCCCATCCACTTTTATCACTCCCACCCTCGTGAGCAGTGCCCGTCATCAGTTGGGAGATCATCAATAAAAACTATTTGTAGTAGTTACGTAGAAGCGTTACAGTCTCCTCTGGAGGGTCTTCTGCCTCCAAGTCTCCCAGTAAGATAAAACGGTGGCTTAGATCCAGAAAATTAAATTTAAGAAGTAAGAAATTCTTCGCTTATTTTGCCGTTCTTATCAATGATTAGGAGGTCTATTCCGTCACCAGAAGTTACATCTCTCTCTACCGACGCCCTCAGTGACTTAAGGGCTAGCTCCCTGGCCTGAGTTAGATTCATCGAATCTTTATATTCAGCCTCTAAGACCCCTATGGCAACCCTAGCACCAGACCCAACTGCAGCGTATATATCATCCAGGAGTGAACCTAAGGGATCTAAGACGAACAGCTGAGGAGTTCCGTCATCTATACCGGCAAAAAGTACCTCTGAGATAAAGGGCATGTATTTGTACTGATAAAGAATTATTGAGAGTAGTTTAGCAGCAGCTCTAGCTGATATCGGCCTACCATTATAAAGCTCATAATATCTTATGTTGGCATTCATTATCCTAGTTAATGCCTGAAGGTCCCCGAATAGTCCTGCACCTCCTATACCGAACCTAGATATAGTGAAAACTTTCCGGGCCGATTTGCTAAGCACGTAACCGCCGTAACTTAATCTCCTAACCGCACCTAGAATTACGCCATCTTGTACTTTAATACCAATAGCTGTTGAAGGTAATTCCTCCATACATATCCCTGGGTTACAAACAGTTCAAGGGTTATAATATTTGTCTTAAGGGGTTCGGCCTTCATCGAATTTTTCTAAGATTTCTATTTAAGCCTAAACTCTTGGACCTGGCTTTGGCCGTGAGATGATGACCGCTTCAGTGAAGGATCTGACTTACTCCTTGCCCTGGAAGGTCGAGGGTTCCCTGAGGCCTAAAGGGTTATATACCCCTTTGCGGGTGCTGCTCGGTTGTGATCCAGGATGAAGGATAAGGGTCACTTGATCGTGGAGACGACGAGTTCGTAGAAGGGGCAAAGTTCGTCTTGTTCTTTATTATTGGCATCCGTTCCAACTTTCAAGCCTGCTCACTAATTCCTTAACATTTAGTTCTAACTGCTTCTTACATTGAAGCTCTCTCACCGTGACCTTGCCAGATTCTTTTTCCCTACGACCGATGATAATTAAATGTGTGAATCCTTGCTCTGCATGAAGTGGAACAAGCTTAGATAACGGGATTTCTTTAACATTTAAGACGGTAGTTATTCCAGCCTCCCTTAAGATTGAAACTATTCTAAGTCCATAATCCATGGCGGCTTCCTCTAAGAGGACTGCCCCAACTATAACTTTAGGCTTGCTAGGCTTCATCTCACCTATGGCCAACAATGTCCTCTCCACCCCTATAGCAAAACCCACAGACGGAACTTTAGGCCCTCCGTAAATTTCAACTAAAGTATCATATCTCCCTCCACCTGCTATGCTAAAGGGTAATCCAGGCACAGTCACCTCGAAGATTGACCCCGTGTAATACGCTAATCCTCTAACGAAAGACAGGTCGACCTTCGTCCTTAGACCTAAGGATCCTACTAAATTCTGTAGTCTCACCAACCTCTGAATCTCGTCGGTAAGACCCCTTATCCCAATTTTTTCAGCATTATTTATTATTTCATTCAAATTTTCTGATTTATTAGATAATAATGATCGGATAAATTCAATCAGATCATTAGATTTTAAACTATTTTCCAAAATCTTTATCGTTTCGTCAATCTTTCCCTTATCCATTAGATGTAAAATATGCTCTTGAGAGTTGTCGTCTATTGACGATTGTTCAAAAATTCTTCTATATATTCCTATATTATTTATTTTAATAACTATTTTATCTTTCATTCCTAATCTCGAATAGAATCTGCTGAGGATTTCGAATTGTTCAAAGTCCGATAATATAGAATCCGATCCAATCATTTCTACTCCAGCCTGTCTAAACTCCCTATACCTACCCAATTGAGGCTCATCGTATCTGTAGACCCTTCCCACATAGTATAGCCTAACAGGCCTTGGATAGTGCTGTAATGAATTCATGAAAAGCCTAACTATGCTAGGGGTTATTTCTGGTCTTAATGCGAGTTCCCTATCCGCCTTATCCTTGAATACGTACATTGTTTGCCTAAGTTCCTCTCCTCCCTTTATAGAGAACAGATTAAACTCTTCTACTACTGGTGTTATCGCCTCCATATACCCAGCTTTCTCCACTTCGGCCCTGAACGTATTTTCTACAAATCTTATTTGTTGAGCTTTTTCGCCGAAGTAGTCCTCCATTCCCCTGACAGGCTCATAAGAGATCATGGACTCACTTGAGGAGGTTAATCTCTTCAAGACTATAATATGTTACGTCGCCATACTTATCTACTATGGCTAGAACAACGTTAACCCCCAAGGATTTAGACAGGTCAAGCAATTTTATGAGCCTAACTAGGTTGATAGGCCTAGTCTCAGAGGCTATCATGACAAATGTAGTGGGCTTATCGCTCCTGTCAACAACGGATACAACATTAGGTATATTAGAATTAGCTAGTCTCTTACCCCTCATACGTAAATCGAGATACACTACTAATTTGTTCCAGCCGTTTTCTTCGTTCGTAGCTAGTTCCGTTAACCTGTCAGTTATTTCATCTATCCTTCCGTCGATAATCTTACTGACTATATCGTCGTAATGACCTTCTTTCACTGAGGTAAGGTTGATGAGGTAATGACTTAAATCAGTTTCGATCATCTCTGGGCCTGTACTTGCTGGAGAAAGTAGGAGACTATATGCTGGCGAGATTTCATATTCACTCATGGACTTAAGATGTGATTCATGCGGCTCAACTAACCTAGTATGGGATAACAAGTCGGGCACCGTTATATGTGGAGATTGTGGACTAGTATTAGAGAGAATCTATTTTAATCAGAAACATTATTACGAATCTGATCAAATCCTAGTAAATTATCCCCAAGTTTTGGAGGTTAGTAGTGTAAAGAGGGATTCCGAGAGAAAATTCAACAGTCTTCTTAAAAAATCAAGAAATATAAGAAATATAAAACAATTAAGAATTTATGTTGAACCAAAAGAAGAAGGACTTAGCGTAGGTCACATCATATCTAAGGAGAGTTTAGAGGCATTGGAACTATTACGTCTGGACGGAAAGATGTTAAAGACCTATACCTATATGGAGAAAGAAGGTTGGTTCAGTGGTTTGAGACTCAAAACCAGGGTGGCACTCACGGCATTCTTGGTGTTTCGCTCAAATAGAAGGAAACTCAATATTATACTAAAAATTCTAGGAATAGATGAAAAATATCTAAGAAAATTACTTAAAAGAGTACCTAAGCACGTGAGAACCTCGGCTACAATGTAGCACCTACTGTACTCCTAAGGCCAGAAATTGTATAAAATGTATAAAATATTATTAATACAATCTTTCTAGTAGATGATAAACGAATATAAAACACAGCAGTTATTAGATTTTGCCTCGACTTCAAGGCGACACCTAACGAGAAATCCCATAACTGCTGTAAAACATTTGCCTGTGAAGTATACCTTTGCCCCATCGAAGCCCGAATCCCCTGGTTAACTCTCAAAGATGAGGAGCGGGAGCCAATATCTCCCCCACAACACCGGGGGGAGGGGGGCGAAACGGATTGGGTATACCTAGAAGGGGTGTAACCGTTTGTCCCTACGCTCTCATTTCACTCATTTTATGTTCAATCATGATCGAGTGTAGGGACTTAGCCCTCAACCACCTACCAAGCTTAACGGTAGGTGGGTCATGGGACTCCTTTGAGCCCAACGGCACGGGGCTCACATCCCAGATCACTCCCACCCCTTTGGGCTTAGCCCACATTGAGTGAGAGGCCATCCTTTATCAACAAAAATTTATTATAAACAAATATAATAAAGATTTCTATCAACGTGAAAAAGGATTCAGCCCTGAGGCCTCCAGCAACGCTCTTTTAGGGCTCAGGGATCACACGTTTGAGGCGCAGAAGTAGACGTGATCCATCACTTTCAATTGGGTTATCTTTGTGAAACTCTCCTGTGACGATATCCTCAACACCGGGCCAAAGAACGAAATCAGCGTGATGAAACTGTCCTTCCTCTTCTCTGTCACCACGTAACCGTGTGCACAGAAGTCATCAGGAGAGTACTCCGGTGGCTGTTGAGATATTATGGTTCTTACCTTACCTCCTTCCTTAAAGATGTTGATGGACGACACGACGTCGAGATTCATGGTTATTTCCCCGCACTTTATCTTGACTACCAAGAGATCTCGAAGTTCTCCCTTCTCTATTCTCTCCACTGTACATTCTTGAGAAAAATTGTAAGTGACGGACATCAAGGGAATCACTCCACTATTTAAATTCCCCTATTTTAACTTTATGTGGGTCAGACATCATGAGCGCGACAAGGCGGATCCAAGCCGACTTAAATGCGCTTTTGGACAAGAGCGTTATAGTCAGGTTGACTAACGGCAAGCAATATATAGGTCAGCTCTCCTCTTTCGAAATCTCTCCTTTCTTAGTATCGCTCTCGAGCGCAAAGGACAATGAGAATAACTCGTTCCATAAAGTGATTCTTAATGGATCTGTGATATCTGAAATAATACTCAAGACTGCGCCAATCTTTGACGCAAGAGAGTTCGCCGAAATTCTACAAAGGAACCTCAGTTTAAGGCCAGGTGATATAAAGTTGTATGATGACGTTGGGGTTATAACTGTGATGGAGAAAATAAGGGTCACAGAGAGCGGAGTCGAAGGAACAGGGCCTATGGCACAGAGGATATATGATCTCTATAATGATTATATTTCTAAAAGAAAGAAAGGAGACAACAAATGATAGGGGACTTTGAGATAAAAGAAGAGGACCTAGCAGGAAGGATAGGTATCATAGAGACTAGGCACGGTAAGATAGAAACGCCTGTTTTTTTCCCAGTAATAAATCCGTTAAAGACGGAGATAGGCGTTAATGATTTAGTAAATCTTGGTTTTAAAAACTTTATTACTAATTCCTTTATTTTAAAGAAAAATTCTCTGGCTGACGGCGATATCCATCAGAAGTTTGGAGATGATCTAATTATTATGACCGATTCCGGCGCTTATCAAATCCTAGAGTATGGGGATATCAATGAAACGAATAGGGCAATAGTGGAATACCAGGCTAAAATCAGGCCTGACATCGCTGTTTTCTTGGACGTTCCAACCGGGAATAAGGACAGTTGGGACGAGGCTAAGAAAACAGTGGAAATCACCTTAGAACGAGGGAGAGAGATAATTGATATAGTGAGGAACAACCAAGACATTATCTGGGTTCACCCTATACAAGGAGGAACGTTTCTCGACTTGGTTGAGCTTTCAGCTAAAGAGACTGCTAAAGCAAACGATTACGGAATGTATGCCTTGGGGAGCCCAACAGTCCTGATGGAGAAATATAGGTACAGTGAATTGATAGAAATGATTCATGTAGCCAAATCCAATGTGAGTAGAGGGAAACCATTTCACCTGTTCGGTGGTGGAACCCCTCAAGTAATGCCCTTTGCTGTAGCCTTAGGAGTCGACTCCTTCGACTCTGCGTCATACATTATTTTCGCTAGGGACGAGCGATATTTAACTAGAGAGAGAACATATAGACTTGAAGAACTGGATTACTTTCCGTGCTCCTGCCCAGTTTGTTCCAAATATTCACCACAGGAGTTACGGGAGCTCTCCAAGGAAGACAGGGAGAAGCTGCTCGCCTTCCATAACTTATGGAAAATCAGGGAGGAGATAAACGCAACCAAGCAAGCCATAAAGGAAGGTAGGTTATTCGAATATCTTCAGCAGAAGGCGTTCTCTCATCCATCAGTGTACTCTGCCTTCAGGAGCTTGCTAACACTATCAGATTACCTTGAGAAATATGATCCTCGAGTCAAGGGTGAGGTTAAGGGCCTCTTCCTTTTCGACTCGAGTTCTTTGGCTAGACCAGAACTGGTTAGACATGTAAACTATGTGTCTAAGTTGAGTTCGAGGAGAAACGAAGCCATAATAATATGTGGAGATAGGCTAAAGAGCCCTTTCTTTACTGATAGTAAAGTCAAATCCATCTATTCTAAGTACTCTAAAAACGCCGATATCTACGTTGCAATTCCCTTTTACGGTCTCATACCAGTTCTAAGTAGCGAGAGTTTCCCCATGGCTCAGTTCGAGGCTCCAGCCCACATTCACGGAGAGTTGATCGAGGAGACTTTAACTCTAATCAAAAAAATGTTAGACAACAAAAAATACTCGAAAGTAAGTTTTATAGAATGTGAGAGTTCCGTACTATCACATATAGTGTCTATCTACCCCTCCTCTTGACATCTCTTTTTGGATTAATTCCAATTGCCTCTGTAGTTCTTGCTCTATTTTCTTGGCATCTTCATATAGTTCCTCGACACCTATCTTAAATCCAGTTATTGAATTAATAGCCTCGACCGCGGACGCTGCGGCTGCTGGGTCAAGTCTCTCCCTATCTGCATAGGGTAAGATTACCGTGGCAGGAACGTCTTCTATCTCCGCGTACACTGTGAATAGCGCCAAGGGGCCTACCATAATTAGCTGTTTATTGAGTAATGGATAATTTAGTTCTATCCCGCTTTTGCTTGTTTTTAGCCATCTGACGTTTTCTTGAACGTCCTTGTATCTTTTGTCGAGCCCACCAACTAGTATTGCCTCTTCTATCTGGTGTCTCTTCAGCCATCTAATCATGCCATGCGAGAATTGGCTCCACTCCTTCTGGAAGGGTAATAGGTGATTAAGTAGTACTAGAACGTGAAATTCGTCATCATAGAACAGTTCAAATGGAGTAGCAACGCCATAATCGTCCAGAAAAGTTACGTCCCTCAAGAATTTCGTTATGACAAAGCCCACTCTTCTCATTTTCCTTTTCATGATGATATGTCTTACGGCTAAGTAACCGACTTCACCTATTGTTCTGAAACCTGTGATAAATTTAGCGTCCTTTATTTCACTCTCATTGATATCCTTCAATATTACCTTCATGTTTTAGACCTCTCTCTAACAGTTAGGGCTACACCCTTTTTATATTCCGTTACTTCCTCTCCCGACAACCTCATCTTTCCCACAGCTATAAGTTCATCCTTGGTTGTGACCACTATGGCCTCATCCCCAGCTCTTAGGCTCGTATCTGCTTCCATAACATGTTTGGCGAACACATTTCCCTGTTTCTTTAGTATGTCCTTCACTTCTTCTTTTATTATTACTCGAAGTCTTGGGACGGGCACACATTCCCTTATCTTTTCCCCAGCCTTTAAAGTAAGGGAGAAAAGGTTATCCTGAGCTCTAAGGACTAAGAACAGTGAATTGTCTGAGAGTAGAACATTCCTTATCCTCCAAGTGTTTACGGAACGTTGTATCTTGAATGTAAGTCCACTCTTAAATAAACAGGATGCTATCTCACTGCCGAATTGAAATTCTGCTATAGCATGGATGTAATCAATGTAGGGTGTAGCGTCCTCTGGCTGAGTGACGTGTTGCTTGAACCTTATCATGCATACTTCTCCCCTCTATCTATGACTTCCTTACTAATTTTTTTGGCCTTCAGTCTCTCCAGAGCTTCCCTAAAGTGGGTCATCCTTATTGTTCCCTCATTATTCCTGATAGCCACATAGCCAGCCTCAGTACACAGGTTCTTCAAATCCGCTCCGCTGAATCCTTCAGTTATCATAGCCAATTCGTTAATATTGACGTCTTCGCTGGTCTTCATCTTGGAGATGTAGATTTTTAGGATCTGCTTTCTCCCTTCCAAGTTAGGCAGGGGAATCTCAATGAGTCTGTCAAATCTCCCAGGCCTCAGTAAGGCAGGATCCAGGATATCAATCCTGTTGGTTGCAGCTATAATCTTGACGTTGTTCAACGGCTGAAAGCCGTCAATTTCAGCCAAGAGCTGCATCAGGGTCCTCTGAACCTCTCTCTCACCACTCGTCCCTAAATCCACCCTTTTAGCACCAATCGCGTCTATCTCATCGATAAATATTATCGAGGGGGCCTTCTTCCTGGCAAGTTCAAACACGTCTCTTACAACTCTAGCCCCCTCCCCCACAAACTTCTGTGCGAACTCGGACGCCACAACGTGAATAAACGCAGCGTTGCTCTCTGCTGCCACTGCTTTAGCTAGCATAGTCTTACCAGTGCCAGGAGGTCCGTACAGAAGCACGCCCTTTGGCGGTACTATTCCAAGTTCCTTAAAGAGTTCTGGTTTCTTCAGTGGAAACTCGACGACTTCCCTCAATTCTTGAATTTGCTGATCTAACCCACCAATATCCTGATACCTCACGTCAGGGCGTTCTATAACCTCCATGGATCTTACCAAAGGATCGTCCCTGTCTCTCAATACCTCTACTATGGAGGATCCCCTTTGGTTCAGTGCCACATACTTGCCAACTTTAATGGAGTCCATCCTCACATTATCTGAAACATTGACTATCAGATTAGGCCCAGAGGAACTCTTAACTACTACCCTTCCATCCTCAAGTATGTCCAAGACCACCGCCTCTATTAGTGGAGGGCTTAAGAGTTTTTCCATTTCTGATTTATAATAATTCAGTTCCTTCCTCAAAGTCTCGGTTTCTATTTGCATGGCTCTTATCTTCTCCTCGAGGAGCCTTATGATGTGCTCATCATTAACAGAAGTCTCTCTGGGTAAGTCTAATTCATCAGACAAGCTAGATCCAATATAGTGATTGATTAAGATAGACTAAAAATGTTTATCGCTATCTATTATTTATGGTTCCCGTGAAGAGAGAAGAAGAGAGATACTGTGAAATGTGCGGACAGAGGATAGTAGGCCCTTATTACTCAGTAAAGATCGAGGGAAGTCACATGGTACTCTGTAGGTCGTGTTATGAGCGTGTGAAAAGATATGCTGAGTCTGCACCCAGTACGGCCCCAGTTCGTAGATCATCCGTCGCTAAACCCCAACAGACAAAGACCATAAGGACGAGTGAAGAGTGGGAGATAGACGAAAATTATGCCTTAAAGGTTAGAGAGGCCAGGGAGAGACTTAAAATGAGCACAAGGGAGTTGGCTAATAAGATGAGGACTCAGGAAAACGTAATAAAAAGAATAGAACAAGGCAAACTAAAACCCACACTGGATCAAGCAAGGGATCTCGAGAAAATACTCGGCATCAAACTCTTAGTAAAGGTTGAGGCAGATAAGGTCGAATCTTTTAAACCCGAAGACTTTACCCTCACATTAGGAGATATAATCAACATAAGAGAGGGGAGGAAGTGAGAGCGGTCCTCTTCGCGTCAGAAGATTACCTTGACGAGGCAATGTCCCTAGCGGAGAGTGCAGGTTACGACGTGATCGATATTTACAAATTACCACGTAAACCTAATCCGTCTTTCTACATCTCGAAAGACAAAGTGGATAAGTTGATAGAAAGAGATAATGTGGAGGGGGTCATAATATTTGATACCCTCGCGCCCAGACATTTCATAAACCTCAATAAACTACTTTTCAAAAAGAAAATAGTAGATAAAGTATTACTTCTCTTGGAAATATTTGCCCTCCATGCAGGATCTAAGGAGGCAAAACTGCAGATAGAACTAGCAAGGTTGAAGCACGAGCTTCCGATTATTAAGGACGCATATAGTAGAGCTAAGAAGAGCGAACAGCAGGGTCCTCTGGGAGCAGGCGTTTATGGTGTCGAGTCCCAGATAAGGCTCTTCTCTAGAAAGATAAACAGGATCACCAAGGAGCTAGAACACGTGAAGAAATTTAGGGAGGCTCAGGTGGTGAGGACTAGGGAGGAAGGGATACCATACGTAGCCATCAGTGGTTACACCAACGCAGGGAAAACATCTATTTTCAACGCGCTAACCAATCTAAGGCAAGCGACAGACTCCTCAATGTTCACCACCACTTCCCCCAAGAGGTACTTGATCACGCATAATAAGAAGAGGGTGATGCTAGTGGACACCGTAGGATTCATAAGAGGTATTCCACCTCAGATAATAGAGGCGTTCTTCGTTACATTGTCTGAAATAAAGTATGCCTCAGCCCTTCTAATGGTATTCGACATCTCCCTAGAGGAGTCAATGATAGTGGAGATGATCAGGTCGTCGTTCGCTATTCTGAGGGAGCTGGGTATTTCTGGCAAACCCCTACTAGTCGTAGCCAACAAAGTTGATTTATTGGAGGGAAGTTACGAAGAGAAACTAAAATTAATAAGAGGATTGGCAGAAGAGTATTATAATCCTGTGATCGATTCGATCCTAGTCTCTGCAAAGACTTTATTCAATATAAATACGTTGAGGGATAAAATATTCTCTCTGGTCTAAGGAACATATTCGTACTGAGGCTCGGACACAGACCTCATAGGGATAAGAGGGTAACCACTCACGTGGCCCTGGTAGCTAGAGCCTTTGGAGCGCGAGGTGTATTTATAGACGGATACGATGAATCCCTGGTAAATAAAGTCAGAAAGACTGTGGAGTACTGGGGAGGGAGCTACTTTGAGGTGAGGTTGGTTAGCGATCCAAAGGGACTCGTGAGACAGTGGAGAGAGAACGGTGGAAAGGTCATCCATTTAACCATGTATGGGATCAACCTCCCCGAGGTAGAGAACAGAATAAGAGAAATTGACAACCTTCTCATAGTGGTGGGGTCAGAGAAGGTGGAAGGGTGGTATTATACTAATGCCGATTTCAACGTAGCGGTATCGAATCAGCCTCACTCAGAAGTCGCGGCCCTTGCCATCCTACTAGACAGGCTATATAAGGGAGATGAGCTAAATATAGTATTTAGGGATGCCAAGATCAGGATCATCCCTCAAGAAAGAGGTAAGAAGGTGATCAGAACAGATGAACAATGATGTAGATGGTCTCTTAAAGGAAATAGCGAGGGAACTATTAGGAGAGGACGTGATAGAAGTTTTGTCCTTCCTTCTAGAGAGCAAGACTGAAATGACCGATGAGAGTATGGCTAGCAAGCTAAATATAAAGGTCAATGAGGTTAGGAAGAAACTTTACGCCTTAGCCGAGCACGGTTTAGTTAGCTACAGGAGAACTAGGGATAAAGACACAGGATGGTATGTATATTATTGGAAGGCCAACTCTGATCAAATAAACGATATTCTCCTTGCCAGGAAAAGGGAGATCCTTAACAAGCTAAAGAGTAGGTTAGAGTACGAATCGAACAACGAGTTTTACATTTGTCCAGAGGACAAGAACAAGTATACATTTGAGGAGGCATTCGAGAACGAGTTTAAGTGTCCTAAATGCGGAGTTCAATTAACATATTATGATTCAGGTAAAATTAAGGAACTTTTAGAGAAAAAAATTAAGGAAATAGAGGAAGAAATATCAAGGGAGACAAGGGTTGGGAGCTCCGAAGGTAGTTGATCTGTTCTCTGGTGCTGGGGGCTTTGGGAGAGGATTTGCGGATTCAGGGTTCGACGTTAAGTTAGCGATAGAGTTGGATCACTCAGCTGCGAGGACATATTCTCTGAACTTTCCTAAAACTTTAGTTTTGGAGGAGGACGTCAGGGACGTAACGGGGAAGGAAATCGTTAAGCTCATAGGGAGTGAGCCAGACGTCGTGATAGGTAGCCCACCCTGTGAGCCTTTCACCGCAGCTAATCCCTTAAGACTAAATAACCCTTTGGACAGGTTATATGAAGACGAGAAGGGCTCCTTAACTCTTGAGTTCATAAGGTTAATCGCAGAACTTAGGCCTAAGATCTTCGTTATGGAAAACGTACCCTCAATAGTGGAGACTAGAGAGTTAAGAGAGGCCTTAATCCACGAGTTCAGAAAGGAAGGCTTTGAACCTATATTCAATTTTCTCTCAGCTGAAGACTTTGGAAATCCGTCAAGACGGGCCAGAGTGTTTATCTCGAATATAAGACTTAATTTAAAGCCCTTAGGTACGAAAGTAACTGTTATGGAGGCTATAGAGGATCTCGAGGATAGATATCTTCCTAATCATGAGGTGTGGGAAGTTAATGAAAGGAAGTTGCTGAAATTAGCTAAAGTAGAGATAGGTGATTATTTAACCATGTTCAGGGGTCATGGGAAGGCAATTCCACTTCACGTACGCTTAGATCCCTATGACGTGGCCCCCACAGTATTAGGAAACGCTAGGTTCATACATCCCTTTCATTCTAGGTATCTTACTGTTAGGGAGCAGGCTAGGCTTATGTCATACCCAGACGATCATGTCTTTGTTGGGAGCAAAGACGAGCAGTATAATCAGGTAGGGGAAGCCGTCCCAGTAGTCTTATCAAGAGCTATAGCTTCGTATATAATGGTGCAACTATTTGATGATAGTTGGAATACATAACGTCACTAGTTCCCAAAGACTTATCGATTTCGCCAAGCTGATTTTTGGACTTAACTTTAGTCATCTAGTTGTCACTAAGGTAGGAGGTACAGCTGCTCAGGCGGGAGTTCCGGAGGTTGGGAGGCTCGCGTTAAAGCAGGGAAAGTCGTTGATAGTATTGCCAGACCTGAAGGACGCCATTACTCTACTTTCTCCCAACGCCGTCTATCTGTTCTCTCCCTTTGCCGAGAAGGAGATAGGAGACCCAAGTTTCAGTGATAGGGATCTCCTAGTCTTCCCTGGAGTGGAAAATGGTTTCTCCAAGTTGGAGCAGTCCCTAGGGGAGCACGTGACATATAGGGGACTTAGGAACGATCTGGGTCCTGTAGCGTATGCCAGTGCGGTGTTATATTGTACTTCAGTTATTGGAAGGAAATAGTTTTTTAATGGTCTGAGGACAAAGGGATTAAGGGGCCCGTCGTCTAGCCTGGTTAGGACGTTGGCCTTACAAGCCAAAGGTCCTGGGTTCAAATCCCAGCGGGCCCATCCCTTCTCAAGCTTCTACGAACCTAACGTTAAATACAGGTTAGCAAGCTTTGAGATATGGAGTACCTGGTAAAGGACATTTCGTTAGCAGAGCAGGGAAAGAATCAATTAGAGTGGGCGGAAATGCATATGCCTACTCTAATGAGAATAAGGGCTGAACTAGAGGAGAAGAAACCCCTTAGAGGCATCACCGTGGCAGCCGTCCTTCACGTCACTAAGGAGACCGGCGTTCTAGTCAGGACTCTCAAGAGGGCTGGTGCGGATGTGTTCTTGGCTGCTAGCAATCCTCTCTCAACCCAGGATGATGTGGCTGCTGCGTTAGCTAAGTACGACGAGATAAATGTTTTTGCGTGGAGAGGAGAGACTGAGGCAGAGTATTATTCAAACATGGAAAAAATAATTAAACATTCACCACAAATAGTCATGGATGATGGGGGCGATCTTCACGCTTTACTCCATGATAAGAATCTCACTGACACTGTAATAGGTGGGACTGAGGAAACTACGACAGGAGTGGTCAGGTTAAAAGCCATGGAGGAGCAAGGAGTACTTAAGTATCCTGTAGTTGCAGTTAACAATGCTTACACTAAATATCTTTTCGATAATAGGTTCGGAACAGGTCAGAGTGCCATTGACGGAATTTTGAGGGCTACAAATGTACTTTTAGCTGGTAAGATATGTGTAGTGGTTGGGTATGGTTGGGTAGGGAGAGGCATAGCCTCAAGGCTAAGGGGAGCTGGAGCCAGGGTGATAGTAGTAGAGGCCAACGCTCTCAGAGCTCTAGAGGCAGTAATGGAAGGTTATGAAGTATTACCCATGAGGAAGGCTGCAGAGATGGGGGACATTTTCATTACTGCAACAGGTAACATAAATGTGATCTCTAAGGAACACATATTAAAAATGAAGAACGGTGCAATTTTAGCTAACGCAGGGCACTTTAACGTCGAAATAGACGTAGAGGGCCTTAAGCAGGTATCTAGATCAAGGAGAGTTATAAGGCCATACACAGAAGAGTACGAATTGATCAATGGGAAGAAGGTATATCTTCTAGCCGAGGGAAGGCTCGTGAACTTAGCTGCAGCAGAAGGTCATCCTAGTGAGGTTATGGATCTTAGTTTCTCAAATCAGGCTTTATCAGTGGTCTATATAGTTCAAAACAGAGGTCAGATGACTCCTAAGGTCTTTGATGTTCCGAGAGAGATAGATGAGAGAGTTGCAGAGCTTAAGTTAGAGTCCATGGGAATAGAGAAGGAGGAGCTGACTCAACAACAGAGGGAATATATGAGGCAATGGCGTTATGGTACCTAACCGAGTAAGTCTTAAAAGTAAAGACTTTCCATTAAACCCTGAGGGCCCGTAGCTCAGCTAGGTAGAGCGCCCGGCTCATAACCGGGTGGTCGAGGGTTCAAATCCCTCCGGGCCCAAACCCCGTCTGAAGATGGGGATTTCATAAAGGCCTCAAGGGACTCTTGACTTCACCGTTTGAACCTTCAGCCTGCCCTAAGAAGGAGGGAGAGTTTTCGCTCCATTATATTGACACTCGGAGAGATGAAGTGTGCGCTACTGACGAGTAATAAGACTCCACTTTAGATCTCATGGAGAACGCGAGAGGAGATGAAGAGTACCCAACTACGTTAACTCGTTTCTAACTTACTAAATGGAGAAGAAGGTCAGATTGTCAGATGGTCTGGATGAGGTATACTCACTGGTCTCCCGCTTTCGATCCAAATAATTTTAAAACCGTAACTAAGTAAGTCGGTTGGTAATAATGTTCAAGGACAAGGACTTTCTTATCGTGGAATATACAGGTAGAATAAAGGATACAGGTGAGGTAATAGATACGACCTCCGAAGAGGAGGCTAAGAAAGCCAACATATATGATTCGGATAGGAGATACGTCCCGCAGTTAGTCATACTAGGGGAACATAGGCTGATAAAGGGTCTAGAGGAAGCCCTATACTCTTTAGACCCAGATCAGGAGAAAGAGGTCGAGATACCTCCTGAGAACGCCTACGGAACTAGGGACCCATCAAAAGTAAAGATCGTGTCGCTAGGGGAACTGAGGAAACAAGGTATAACGCCTTATCCTAATATGCCTGTTCGATTTTCTGACGGCACTTACGGTACCGTCAAAAGTGTCACTGGAGGAAGAGTCCTAATAGATATGAACCACCCTTTAGCCGGCAGGTCTCTAATATATAAGATCAAGGTAGTTAAGGTCTTAAATGACGAGAAGGAGAAGATAGATGCCCTATTAGATAGGTGGTTCAGTAGGAAATACATGCCTGCTTTTGAGTTAAGTGAGGATAAGAAGAGTCTGAAAGTAACAATTCCAAAGGAGCTCTTCCTATTGGAAGATTTACAGACGAGGAAGTTACTCTTCGCGAAAGACGTGATAACGTACGTCCTACCGGAGGACTGTTCCATTATTTATCAGGAAATCTATAATAAGTCGATTTTCACTCAATAACTCCAGTATCTCTTGCTATTTTTTCCGCGGAAGACCAAGTGAGACCTCTATCTCCTAGGATTGTATACCTCTCTGGTCTTATTGTATGAGAAATAGTTAACGCTTTGATCACTGTTTCAGCTGGGATACCTAGCTCTGAAGCCTTCACTGGGGCCCCTATCCTTTCTAGTGCCTTTCTTATTTCTCTCCAGTTTATTCCATGAATATAAGCCATCAGTATAGTTCCTAAGCCTACGAGCTCTCCATGCATGGCCACGTTGGGTGCAAGGAGATCCACGGCATGTGCAAAGAGATGCTCAGATCCGCTGGCAGGTCTAGTGCTACCTGCCATCCCCATTGCTACTCCGCTACTTATTAGTGCCTCTGTGAGCAGTCTGACGCTATATTTCAGGTCCCTGTTCATGATCTTAGTACAATTGAGTGCGTGTTTTGCTGAGAGAAGAGCAAGGGATGCTGTGTAATCTCCATAGTACTCGCCGGTCAATTTCGCAGCTAACCTCCAGTCTCTCACCGCAACTATTTTGCCTATAGTATCTCCGATGCCAGCGTTTATTAACCTCCTGGGAGCAGACGATAGAACGTTTATATCAGCCACGATAGCGAAGGGCGTCTTGGCCTTCACCGATACTGGCTTTCCTAATCCCTTTATTGAGGCAAAAGGAGACGTTATACCGTCGTGCGAGGGTGCTGTTGGGACACTCAGGAAGTTTATGTTAAGCTTGTATGCTACGTACTTGCTCACATCTATCACTTTTCCTCCTCCTACTCCCAGAATAAATCTAGGCTTAACCCTCTTGGCAATCTCTTCAACTCTGTTCACCTCATCCACACTGGAGTCGCTTATTTCAGTGATTTCAACATCCCCTACCTCCGCCACTCCCTTGATTACATCGTTTATCACGAGCTTCCTTACGTTAGGGCCCGTAACCGTTAGGAGAGGCCCTGTAACGTTCAACTGAAGGAGATATTCCTTAAGCTTCCCTATGATTCCATTACCGACATAGATTCTCTTCGGAAGATCAATGATATGCTCCTGAATCTCCATAGTATGTAAGAAGATTTAAATATAAAAAGAGTTAGCTATCCCTATAGCTTTCTTTGTTTTGGTGAAGTTAAGTGTCCAATTTTAGGCTAGGAATAATATCGTCCATATACAATGGCCTTCCTAAAGAGGCCCAAATAACTAGGATAGAGTTTGAGGGCCCTGAGATAGCAGTGTATGTCAAGAATCCATCGATTCTAAACGATAAAATGGACGTTATCAGGAACATAGCCAAGCAGATCAAGAAGAGGATAGTCATAAAGGCTGATAGTAGCATAAGGAAAGACCAGAAGGAGACAGTTGAAATAATAAAGAGTTCTGTCCCCCAAGAGGCTCAGATCTCAGACGTAAAGTTCGATGAGGAGCTGGGCGAGGTTCTCATCAAGGCCAAAAAACCAGGGTTAGTCATAGGAAAGAGGGGGCTCATACAACAGAAAATATTTATGGAGACGTATTGGAGACCTATAATCATCAGGGAACCGCCTATTAAGTCTAGAACTGTAGAAGGCGTCCTAACTCATATCTACAATGAGACTGAATACAGAGCTAAGATATTGAAGGTCTTCGGAGAGAGAATACATAGGGAGATCATTTTTAAGGATAGATACGTTAGGATTACTGCACTTGGAGCGTTCCAGGAGGTCGGTAGGTCAGCTGTGCTGGTTGAGACCCCCGAGAGCAGAGTCCTTCTAGACGTAGGAGTAAACCCGAGTGTTAATTCTGGGGAGAGAATGTTTCCTAAGCTCGACATAGACCAACTGAGACTGGAGGACTTAGACGCCGTGGTCCTGACTCATGCCCATCTGGATCATAGCGGAATGATACCTTTTCTCTTCAAATACGGTTATGAGGGCCCTGTTTATGCGACACAACCAACAAGGGACATAATGGCGTTAATGCAACTGGACATGCTGGACATCTCAGAGAAGGAGGGAAGACCTCTACCCTACTCTGCCAAGGAGGTGAGGAAGGAGCTTCTCCACACAATCACGCTAGACTATGAAGAAGTGACCGACATAGCCCCAGACATAAGACTAACCTTCTATAACGCAGGTCACATAATAGGCTCAGCCATGGCCCATCTACATATAGGGGATGGTACTCATAATCTAGTTTATACTGGTGATTTCAAGTATGCTAGAACTAGACTCCTAGACAGGGCAGTGGCAGAGTTTCCTAGGGTTGATACTCTAATCATGGAGACAACCTATGGAGCACAGGGCCAAACAAACAGGGAGGAGTCAGAAAAGCAACTTATAGACGTCATAAATAAGACCATCAACAGGGGAGGAAAAGTTCTGATTCCTGTGCTTGCTGTGGGGAGAGGGCAGGAGATAATGTTGGTCATAAACGACGCCATGAAGAGGAAGTTAATTCCCGAGATTCCAGTTTATGTTACCGGACTGTTTGATGAAGTTACTGCTATACATACTGCATATCCGGAATGGTTGGGTAAAGAGGTGAGGGACTCGATCCTTTTCAGGGACGAAAACCCCTTCACTTCGGATTACTTTAAGAGGATAGAGGGATTTAGGGAAGATATAGCACAAGGTGAACCTAGCATCATTCTGGCAACTTCTGGTATGCTCAACGGAGGACCGGCTGTGGAATTCTTTAAGTATTTGGCGCCAGACCCAAAGAACTCGTTAGTATTCGTGAGCTATCAGGCTGAAGGTACTCTAGGTAGGAAAGTAAGGGACGGTGCAAAGGAAATCCAGGTTGTAGGTAGAGACGGAAGAGTTGAGAGCATTAAGGTAAACTTAGATCACACTCCAATAGATGGGTTTTCAGGTCATTCCGACAGGAGGCAGCTTCTGAAATTCTTGGAAGATATGGTCCCCAAGCCTAGGAATATAATACTTAATCATGGCGAGTCGTCAGCCATAAGGGCCTTTAGCAAGGTTCTTGAGAATCCCAGGGAGAGGGATAGGCTAGGGATAAGGAGTAGTAACATCTATGCACCTTCCATCTTAGATAGCCTAAGAGTGGCATGAGTTCAGCGTACTCAAACTCTTCGACTACAGCTGCGGTTCATCTTAAATAATAATGCGAAGACAGGAATACGTTTGTAAAAGAAACCTCCATATGTTACGGGATGATGAGCCGTGTTTCAGCTGAACGGATGAGGATGAAATTATTGCTGATCTATATTTTATATCTATTTGAAAGTACGTTGAAGAAATTATTCCTGGATCTCTATCTACGGACCATGAAAATTTCTTAGGCCGGTAGCGAGATTTCACGTTAGACATAACTAGAATATGGGCCCGCTGGGATTTGAACCCAGGACCTCCGCTGTGTCAGAGCGGCATCCTAACCAGGCTAGACGACGGGCCCCCTCATCCTTACATTCCTAATGACTTAAAAAATTTAGGATCGAAGCGTGGTGAAGAACATCATGGCAACAAACATCAAATGTCCATAGATTCCTAAGGCCCATGGCATTCTACACAAAACTTTTATCCGTTCCCTTTCTAACATTTACCACGACCCGCCGTAGCTCAGCCCGGTTTAGAGCGCCCGGCTGTAGATTGGCGCTGGTGGTGACCGGGTGGTCCGGGGTTCAAGTCCCCGCGGCGGGACTTCATAGACACTCTTATACTGCGTTCCTTATCCACTTAATTTATAAACATGTAGGAGACCTAACTCTTGAACAGGTGTATCGCATGGCTGAGACCGCACATAAGTTGCTCGCTGAGTCGTTAGGTAACTTAGTTCTAGTAAAACTTAAAGGGAACAAGGAAGTGAGAGGTCTTCTCAAGAGTTACGATCAACACATGAATTTGGTTCTTTCAGATTCTGAGGAGATACAGAGCGACGGTGGCGGAAAGAAGATGGGTACGATAGTTATAAGAGGAGATAACGTTATTCTAATCTCGCCAATCCAACAATAAAACGTGATGAGAAATGAAGGGAACTCCTTCCTTCGGTAAGATGAATAGGGGTGCCTCTCACATACGATGTAGAAGGTGTGGGAGGAACGCCTATAACCCCAACAAGCATAAATGTGCTGCCTGCGGCTTCGGTAAGTCCAAAAAGCTAAAGAGGTATAGTTGGCAAAACAAGAAGATTAACGGGGTCAGGCTAAGGTAATGTTTGGCTGGAGTTGGCACATAGAGTGGCAGTCCCCCTACGAATTTCACGGTCATCATATAGAACAAGTAGTTCAAGACGTAGTAACTAAATATCAGCGAGTCATGGTTGCCTACCTTTCCAGGTTCGGAAAGTCTCTCATAATAGATGGAAAGGTGCAATCTACAGTTTCTGACGAGTATATCTATCATGAGACGTTGGTTCATCCTCTCCTGATAACCCTTAAAGCTCCGAGGGACGTTCTAATCTTGGGAGGAGGAGAAGGTGCTACCCTCAGAGAAGTACTGAGGCACAACTCCATAAAGAGAGCAGTCATGGTAGATATAGATCAGAAAGTTGTTGATTTCGCTAAACAGTACCTGAAGGAATGGCATCAAGGTGCCTTTGATGATGCTAGGGCTGAAGTGATCATAGATGATGCACGAAACTATGTAGAGAACTCCCAGAATAAGTTCGATGCGGTAATACTCGACCTCACGGATCCAATAAGCGGTAACTCCTCATATAAACTTTACACTAAGGAGTTCTATGAAAGTATTAGAAAAATATTGAGGCCAGGCGGCGGAGTGGTCACGCAGGCGACTTCTCCTTCCTTTAGCCTCGAGACGTTTTCAGGAATCTTCAATACATTTAGGAATGTCTTTCCTCACGTAAGTGCATCTGTGACCTACGTTCCCTCCTTTGATGGTCTTTGGGGCTTCGTATACGGCACGGAAGAGTCTTCACCTAACCTACTTACTCCAGCTCAGGTGGATGATAGACTGAGAGATAGGGTCACAGTTAGCTTGAAGTTCTACGATGGGGAGACACATTCTGCGTTGTTTAACATCCCTAAACATATTAGGGATAGAATCCTCAATGAAACGAGGGTATCAACGGAGCAAACTCCTATTACTGTTCCAGCGTAGTTTTTAAGGCTCTAAGCTCAACTTATTACTGCCGGGGTGCCCGAGCGGACCAAGGGGGTAGGCTCGAGACCTTTCCAGCGAAACGGTGAGCGACCTACTGCCCCTATGGGGCACGCGGGTTCGAATCCCGTCCCCGGCGCGCACTTTAGCTTTTTAAGGTCATAAAGGATGATTACTTGTGCGGGGGTGCCCGAGCATGGTCAAAGGGGGTAGGCTCAGGACCTCAAGTGAGATCCCTACTGGCGTAGGCCTGCGCGGGTTCAAGTCCCGCCCCCCGCATTAATACACTATCTATAAGGCCATGTCTCGATTTAGAGAGAATTGCCACGAGACGATTTCTTTTCCCACTATCGTACTGGTCGAATTAACATCTATCGGGTGAACCACTTTCGCTAAATCCGTTAAAAACTCTTAGTCGTTCTTTATAAAAGAATGGGTTCAAAGGAGCGGAAAACCTCGCCTCCCTGTGGTAGACCCAAAATCACTTCTCTAAAATAAGTCAGAATTAAATCGAAATAATTCTGATAATTCAACCCCATGGATGCCCAGATGATCTGTTATCTTCTTAATGCAGCAGTTATTAGACCGCAGTTGTGGGATTTTTCCTTAGTTAGCGCCCTGTAATCAAGGTAAAATCTGATAACTGCTGTATTAGATTTTGCCTTGACTTCAAGGCTACACCTAACGAGAAATCCCATAACTACTGCTTAATGAAAAGTGAGGTCACGAGGAATTGGAATGCCCACACGCCCTTGAAGGTCACGAGGACAGAGCAGAAGGGCATGCAAGCGTGAAGGTGAGGAACCTGAAGCGCCACTTGGCGAAACTCATGAGGGGCGGGAAGGCCTTGATTCTTAGGAGGTCTGTGGTGGTCCTGACCTCGCCGTAGAGCTTGAGGACCTCCCAAGGGAGGTCGGTGGCCCTGGCCACTCGGGTTTTCCTCTCCACGGGACGGCCGTGGACCAGGAGCCTGGAGCTCACCTGCTCCTCCGCCTCATGCCTCCCGCCCTTGGTCGTGTACTCTCAGTGTTTACCCGTGGCGTAACTTCTCCTTATTTTTAATTACTTTTAATTCCGCCACGGGCACCCCTCTTAAGGGATCATACACGGTCACCCCCAGATCATTGGGGCTAGTCCAGGGAAACTTCAATACCCTCCCATCCGATTTTTCACCCCCCCAAACCTCGTGAGCAGTGCCCGTCATCAGTTAGGGAGATCATCAATAAAGTACTCAATGGCAATACCATATAAACATAACTCAAATCAAAACGATATTTATAAAATTAAAAATAACGGGTAGTTACGTAAAAGAGTTACAGTCTCGCGGTAGACCTTCACATCCCCGACTAGGACTACGAGGACTTAGTTAACTAAGACGTGGTGAAGTACCTCGATGCTGTAGAACCCGGCGTCTAGGACCACGAGTCTGACCTCCAGGGAGAGGATCGTTCCATGAGTGACCTCGCCCTCCCTCGCCTCCTCACGTGTCTCACCACAGCCAGCAGGTCTCTCTCCTCACCTGGTCACGGTCGTGGCGTAGTTCCAGGGACGCAGTTCTCCCAGCCCCTGAGGCCCTCCACGTACTTACCCAGAACTTCACGCCCGTCCAGTCCAGTGACACTTGGACCTCCTTGACTCCACGCAGTCTCACTCTCACCTCCCTAGTCCTCCTCAGCATCTCTTCGGCCACAACCTTCCCCGCGTAGTTCCTCACGGTCTGGGGCGAGATCAGAGCCCAGCCACCTCCCTCGCCTTCCCAGAAAGTTCAGGTAAGACTCTATCTTACCTGCAGTAACGCCGAAGTTCTCGGCGGGGGATCGATCATATTACCCCCCCCCCGTTCTGTTCATGAGTAAAACGACAGCTCCCTCGTCTTCAACCCCCCGTTTGTTCACAATTGAAATTCCAGATCAAATATTTTTAGGAGAGAGATTTTGGGTCTATCGTCAGGGAGGAGGTCTGTCACCTATGATATTCATTAACTATTGCGAGAGGAGAAAATCGATTAAAAGATTCCGGAGTTATCCATTCCCCCCACGATGCGGGATTTCAACCTCCTTAACCCCCCACGCAAGATAACTGTATAGACAAGATACTATAGTGCTGGAGGTGCGGGGGACGGGATTCGAACCCGCGCAGGTCTACACCAGCGGATCTCCTATCCAGATCTTAAGTCCGCCCCCTTTGACCAGACTCGGGCACCCCCGCACGTAAATCTTCGAAAGCCACCTTATAGGTTTATCTTAATGGGACTTCAAGACGCGACTATCCATGGAATGGATACTCCCTATATCCTGCATTAAGTGGAGTCTGTGCGGAGCTAGGAAGTAGAAAGCGCAGTCCGTGAGGTCGGGGTAGATCATCCCAACCAAGTTACTCCCTGTCTGAAATAGAGACGGAAAATTTAATTAATGAACAGTTCACAATAGCGTGGATTTGTTATGGTTACACATTCTAAGGGCAATAGGACTAGAGGTAGGAAGATATTAAGGAAATCTCCCAGAGAGAGAGGTGCCGTCCCATCGCTGAGCAAACTCATGAGGGAATACAGAGAAGGAGACAAGGTATCGATAAAAATTAACCCATCTGTTCACAGCGGCATGCCACACAGGAGATATCAAGGAAAGACAGGAGTTATTTTGGGTGTAAGAGGCAAGTCATACGAGGTGAAGGTAAAGCTAGGTGACAAAGAGAAGATACTCGTCATCAGACCAGAACACTTAGCCCCCGTCCTGGCGTAAAGTGATTTTTATGCCTTCCATTCAGGTAATAGAGGAGGAGTTCGTCCCATATTCTGTCGCAAAAAAGATTCTTGGAGAAGTGATATCTTCGGGTATATCTTCCTCAGTGCTTCAGAAGACCTTCGAGTATCTTAATTCCTTGGAGAAGTGCAGTGCAGAGAACGCTATAAAGCTCATGGAGGAGATCTCTTCCATAATTCAGAAGCCTGAAGTGAAGGCAATGATCAGTAGCCTCTGTCCAGAAACGCCAGACGAAGTTAGGGCGATCTCTATTTTGGAGGGAAGGAACCTGACTCAGGAGGAGGTACAAAAAATTATAGAGGCAGTGAAAAGGTACAAGAATAACTAGTTGTTTTTAATAAGTTAAAAACACAATCATCATTGTGGCACTATGAGTAAGAGAGGGCCCAGAGAGAGGTTCGTGTATGTGCTGGACTATCTGAAGGATGGGAATCCTCTGGATAGGCATTCGTGGCATAGAAATAAGCCCCTATTACAGCTCATAGGGGAGGATCACTTCATTTTGATGGAAGCATATCCTTATAGAGAACTCTTTCAATTGGAAGAGAGAGTGGATAGGGACTCCGATCCCACTTCCCTGAAAGTGGACGTTCTCATCAACTACGAGGATCTCACTACAGTAGCTAGAGATACCTTGCTCAGGGTACTTAATAAAATAGTGAGTGAAAAAGAAAAATTCTTTGTGGATTTCTTCAATAAAGCTGACTCTCTCACACTAAAGCTCCATGCCCTCGAGCTTCTCCCAAACATAGGGAAGAAAACCGCGTGGAGCATAATAGAGGAGAGGAAAAAGAAGCCTTTCACGAGTTTCAAGGAAATAGAGGAGAGGGTAGGCCTCAAGGATGTGAAGGAAATTATAGTCCAAAGGATTATCATTGAGATAAAGAGGGAGGACAAGTACTTCCTTTTCGTATATCCCTCTGAAACCGATAAGAAAACTGCGGACCAGAAATATATAGGCTATCTTGATAAGATCAAGCAGAGTACATGAGGTTCTCCCAGAACTTTTTAGTAGATCAAGAAGTAGCCGAGAAGATATCTCTCCTTATAGACAAGAAGATCAGACCCATAATAGAGGTAGGATGCGGTAAAGGCTTTCTGAGCGAGGTGATAAACCCTGATATATGCATTGAGATCGATCCTAGATTACTGGTATACCTAGGAAATTATAACCCAATTCATGGAGATGGAAGGAGGATGCCGGTAGTTAGGGGGCAGGTAGTCTCATCCTTACCTTACTCCATAACTTTCGACTTTTTTGAAGAGATAGTGAAACTTGATGGCGTGAAGAGGTTGGTCTTAGTCCTTCAGGAGGACTTTACGAGGAAGGTTATGGAATACCCCACGTACATCTCTTTTTTGCTTAACTATTATTATTCCATTAGAAGAGAATTCCTGATACCTCCCTCATCATTTAAGCCTCCCCCCAAAGTTCTCTCCTCCCTATTAATCTTGGAGAGGGTTAGACCATTTGACTCTATTATTAACGAAAAACTGAAATGTATATCAAGGTACAGGAACAAGACTGTTAGGAGGGCTGGTGAACTCTGCGGATTGGTCTCCACAGAGACGAGGAGGATCAGAGACTTCAAGCCTCAAATGGTTGGAGAGTTACTGAATTCCTTGGGGTTAAACTCTGTATGAGCGACCAGGTCTATGAACCAGCCGAGGATTCAGAACTGTTAGCTTCCATCCTGAGAGTAGTTCCTGGCGAGAGAGTGATAGATGTTGGATCCGGGACTGGGATTCTCGGAATCTTGGCCGCAAAGATGGGCGGTCAAACCATTTCTGTAGACATTAATCCCTTCGCCTCGGTAGCTACTCTCTGTTCTTCCAACCTAAATAACGTTCACGTCAATGTGATTAACTGTGACCTGTTAAGTTGCATTAGGAAAGTAAGATTTGACGTTGCCATTTTTAATCCCCCATATCTCCCTGTAGACGAAAAGCAGGAATGGATAGGCTACAGTTGGTCTGGGGGTGCGGGTGGTGTAGTGGAAATGGAGAGGTTCTTGAGTCAAATTGAGGCTAAACGAATTTACCTCGTCTATTCCAGTTTCACTGATGAAGATGCTCTTTTAACCACGATCAAGAGTAGGAGATTGGAAGTGACGAACTCAAGGGAATTAGTAAAGGGTTACGAGGTACTGAAGGCGGTGGAGTTAGTTGATAAGAGTAGTTCTCGTGGAACCTGAAGGAGAATATAACGTAGGTTTTATTGCGCGTCTCTGTAGAAACTTTGACGTAAAGGAACTCTACATAGTTAGGCCTAAGTGCGATTTGGAACAGGCAAAGAACTTCTCTGCAAAAGGTCTCGAATATCTGTCTAAGGCCAAGATAGTCAACAACTTAAATGAAGCACTGCAGGGCGTAGACGTCTCCCTCTCTACCTCCAGCATTGCAGACTCCCAAGGCGACATGCTAAGGAAGTCCGTGACCCCGGAAGAGGCGGCCAAGGCCTTTGGGGACAGACATGTCGCTTTGGTCTTTGGGAGGGAGAGCGTGGGGCTCACTAGAGAAGAAATAGAAATGACCGATTTTTTAGTGCACATACCGGCTACCCCAGACTATCCCGTCCTTAATCTTTCTCACGCTGTTGGGATATTACTATATGAATTCTGGAAACTGAGAAGGAAAGAAACTAGACCTAAGGTCTCTCAGGATAGTGTTATGTTGATAGAAAAGTATGTCAGGACCGTATATGAGCACGTTAAGAGATCAGAAGGAGACTTAGACATGTACGTTGCCCTGAGGAGAGTCTTACTCAGGGGTATTCAAGACGAGGAGGAAGCTAGGGCCGTGATTAGATTCCTTAGGAAGACCTATATGAGACTCATTCATGAGGAGGAATGAGTTTTTATACCGACTCGAGAAGATCTCTGCTTGACATGTCGTCTAAATCCAGCGGCAAGCAAAGCTCATCAGCAATTAGAGATAAGTGGAAAATGAAGAAGTGGTTCACCATACTGTCTCCCAAAATCTTTGGCGAAGTGTCCCTAGGATCAACGCCAGCATTTGACGCCTCTCAGGCCATGAATAGAAAAGTGGAGACCACACTTTACGATCTAACTGGAGACTTTAGCACGGTATATGTTCACCTTTACTTTAAGGTCAGTAGGAATGAGGGGGACAAGCTGTTTACAAGGTTTGCTGGACATGAGTTATCGAGGGATTATGTGCGATCGTTAGTTAGGAGGAAGAGTTCGAAGATAAACAAAGTTATAGATGTAACTACGAAGGACGGTTATGTTATAAGGGTCAAGGGTTTGGCCCTCACAGCGTACAGGGTTCACAGGGCTCAAGCCACAGAAATAAGGAGAATAATGGAGGAAATGATGAGAAAGAGTGCTGAAGTCCATACGTTCAACGAGTTCGTCCAAGAGATGATATTTGGCAAGCTGGCTAACGATATTTTTAACGAGGCCAAAAAGATAGCCCCCCTCAGGAAGGCAGAGATAGAGAAATCTAAAGTCCTCTCGATCCCAGAGAAAGAGGCGGAGGAGGTAAAGCAGCCTATTGAGGGTAGTGCTCCTAGCGGCGGGTAAAGGAGAGAGACTAGAACCTATAACCCACACTAGACCGAAGCCCTTCGTCCCCATTTTAGGAAGTTCTTTGATAGAGAGGACAATTAGGATCGTGAAGGATGTAATCAATGATGCAAAGATATCCGTGGTTGTTTCTAAAGGGTCTGATGAAGACAGGGAAGAGTATGGTAAGTTCTTTTCAAGGCTCGAGGGTCTCGAGATAGTAGAACAGGGAGAGAGAAGGGGAACCGGAGGCGCTCTTTCCTACGTTAAACCCTCTAGCGAAGATGTGTTGGTGATATACGGCGATGTGGTTGTGGAAAGGGAGGCCCTAGAGAAACTAGTTATACATGAGGGCAATGCAATGTTAGGTGTTTGGGTCAAGGATCCCACAAAGTACGGTTCGCTTCTCGTGGACTCAGAAGGTTATCTTCAAGCCATTTTGGAGAAGAGTCCTAATCCCCCATCAAATTTGATTAACGGAGGTGTGTACAAGCTTTCTTCCTCAATCTTCTCTTATGTAGATGGGCTTCAAGTCTCACCTAGAGGGGAGTACGAATTAACTGACGCTGTGATGAAAATGGCGAAACAGGAGAAAATTAAGGTTATTGAACATCGAGGGGACTGGGTTGATATCGGCAGACCTTGGGATCTCTTGGAGGCAAACGTGAAGGCTCTGAATAAGGAGAAAGGTAAAATAGAGGGCGAAATAGAGGATGGGGTGAGAATAGTCGGAAAAGTAATAGTTGAGGAAGGCGCTAAAGTACTCTCAGGTACCAGGATAGAAGGTCCAGCCTATATAGGGAGGGGGTCTACTGTAGGGCCCAACTCCTACGTCAGACCTTACACTGTATTAGTGGAGAATGTAAAGGTGGGCTCTTTTGTGGAGGTCAAAGAATCAGTGATAATGGAGAATACCAAGATCCCTCACCTCAGCTACATAGGAGATAGCGTGATTTGTGAAGATGTGAATTTCGGGGCCGGAACTCTAGTTGCGAACCTGAGATTCGATGAAAAGGAAGTATACATGATCGTTAAGGGAGTGAGAGAAAATACCGGCAGGAAAAAGATGGGCACCGTGGTTGGAGGACATGTCAGGACTGGGATAAATGTTTCAATTCTTCCAGGAGTAAAGATAGGCGCATATGCGAGAGTATATCCAGGGGCTGTAGTAAACAGGGATGTGGGTAAAGGAGAACTCTTCAAGGCCTAGCGGTGGACGACACTATCTTTATCACGTCGTTATCTTGAAGTAAGTATTCTTCTCCGACTCTCATCCTCCTTTTGGCGTCGATGGCGTAAAGGAAACCTCTACCTAGATCCGTGTGGATAGCTAGGGCAAGATCTTTTGGGGTAGAACCCTTCTCCATGAGGAAGACATCGGGAAGAACATCCCCGTCTCTGTTTGTGAATTTCCTTTCGTCCTCCACTGGATATACTGCTATCATCTCTAGTGCCGAGAAGACAGCCTCATTTAGCGCATCCTGTACTCCTGTTGTGCCATAAACGTCTAATACGTTTGTCTTTATGTAATTCATTGCCTTCGTTTGTCTTTCGTCAAGTCTCTTCAGAATAGTGAAGTTAGCTTCACCTGGTACGTAATCTATAATTCCTGACCTAGAGGCTCTGCGGAGGGCCAACTCCGATTCTGCACTGACTGGGACTACATGTTTAAACTTGGATTGAAGCCTCTTTATGTTGTCCCTGGATACTGGCAAGTCGGACTTGTTCGCCGCTATGACTATCGGTTTAGAGACCACTCTTAGAGTGTGGCTAAACTTCCTAAGACCCTCTTCTCCCCAATGCATCAATTTTACGTTTTCTAGACTGCTGAGTTTTAGCGCTTTAATTATATGCCTTCTATTAACGGAAACTCCAGACATCTTGGATAGAAGCGCTTCAACCATATCTTTACCGCTTAAATCGGTGGTCCTAGCGAACTTCTCCCAGTCTTTCTTTATTATGGACAGGAACCACTCGTCTAGCTCCGTCTCAATAAAAGCCAAATCCTCCTCAGGATTCCTACTTCCTGGAGGTACTGGTTGTCCTTCCTCGTTTGTGGATCCACTAGCGTCAATGACGTGGATAAGTACATCAGCTTTCCTCAAGTCATCGAGAAATTTGTTACCGAGCCCTCTCCCCTCATGTGCTCCAGGTATTAACCCAGCTACATCTATGAGTCTCACGGGAATGAACCTGAAGTCCTTAATACAAAGCGAATTCTTCGGATTACACTTCACCCCCAGCTCCACATGAACACATTTCTTCTTGGCGTAGGCTATTCCTACATTAGGCTCGATGGTAACGAAAGGCCTGTTCGCTATCTCTACGTCCATTAGGGTGGCGGCAGCAAAGAAGGTACTCTTACCGACGTTTGTCTTGCCTATTAGGCCTACACTTATCATTACTTGATCACTGAATAAAGGCACCGTTCAGTTTTTTAAGTAGTCGGCTTCTAGCATTATGGGATGAGTGAACAATGGTCGCTTCTGCCTATCAGCTGATGGCGGAAACCTGGAGGAGTGAGGATTGGAAAAAGGATGTACTGAGAAACAGGCTAATAGAATGGAGGAAACAACATACTGTTACTAGAATAGAGAAACCTACTAGGTTAGATAAAGCTAGATCTTTGGGGTACAAGGCTAAACAAGGATTTATTGTTGTGAGGGTGAAGGTTACTAGGGGAGGGAGGGAGAAACCTAGACCCAACAGTGGAAGAAGACCAAAGAGGATGGGCGTCTACGGGTTCTCTCCAGCTAAGAGTCTTCAACTAATAGCTGAAGAAAAGGCTGCAAGGAAATATCCAAATATGCAAGTTTTAGGTAGTTACTATGTCGCAGAGGACGGACTATACAAGTACTTTGAAGTAATTTTAGTGGATCCCAATCACCCAGTTATAGCGTCAGATCCAGCATACAAGTGGCTCAGAGATCCCGCTAACACTAGGAGAGTATTCAGAGGTCTTACGTCAGCAGGGAAGAGGGCTAGAGGCCTGCTTAAATCCAGAGGGCTTAAGGGAACCCAGCACTACAAGATAGTGAAGAAGAAGAGGGAGAGAATTCAAAAGAAGAGGCACGAGGCCTCAAAGTATTATAGACTGCAGAACTACGATAGAATACCAGGAAAGTAGGTGTCATGAAGGTACAGAGACTGTCCGTGTCGACCTTCTGCTATGCTACGGAAGATGAGGAAAAGATAAGGAAGGCCCTTGCTGACCTTTTAGGGGAAACTTATCAAGGTGTCGAATTTCATAAGGAAGAGCTCTCTGGTCATTACGGCGATCCCATAATTGCTCTAAGGGTGGAGTTAGGAGGAGAGCGTGCAACTAACGCGACAAAGGCAATAATCAAGAGGATGGAAGTAGCAGACCTGATTTTCATGATTTCCACAATGCCCAACAGAGTAGAGGGGAGCAAAATCTATCTCAGGATAGATAAACAGGCACTTTTGTCGAGTAATAGGGTCTTTCTAAAGGACGGTGAAGACGTGGTCAAGCTAATTATAAGCATTAAGGGATCTAAGGAGAGATTTATGGAGGAACTGAAGGAGATTGTTAGTAGAAACATGTCTGCGAAATGAGGCCCTGATCCCCATACTGAAGAAAATAGGCTATTCATCGTTTCTGATCGAGGGAGGGGGAGCTGTTGCAACAATAGGTAGGATCACGTTGACTGCAGAGAAGTATCCACATGGGGAGATAGATAAGGCCTTTAGCAGGGGACATCTGGTCTTCTTCAGACCTAACTCTAGGGATAGTCTCATCAAGGTCATAAACGATGAAAGAGTGTGTTGTATCGTGCTCGATAATACGAATCTCCATCTATACAAGAGACCTCTGGTCAGACTTATGGTCAGGAAGGGAAAATTTGTTGAGGTTTGGCTCCGCTCCTCATCGCACGAAGTGGTTAGGAGGGCAATAGAGTTAGGAAACCGTGGGCTTAAGACCGTTTTCTCGAGCTGTCCTTCTAAAATATCTGAAGTTTGGAGCCCGATCTCCAAGCTTAACTATTTGCTAATCTTAGGAGCATCGTCACCGCTAGCCCTAACGTGGATATACAGTTTCCCTTTGGAGCTGTATAGAAATGCTTCAGCTAATTATTGATATCTTATTAATTGTATGGCTTGTGACGCTAACCTACCTATCATTTCGTAGAAAGAGTGAGGAGCTAAAACCCAAGGTTCCTAGACTAACCCTGAGAAAGAACAAAAAAAGGTACATCGTATTTAAGGTCTTGTCGGATCATGATGACATCAACGTTCAGGACATGGAAAAACAGATAAGAATGGCCCTACAGGAGCTCTTGGGTAAGGTCTGGCTCGATATATCTAACCCTAGGGTCGTGATCTATGATCCGGGAAGGATGAGCGGAATAATCTCCACTAACCGTCTAGGTTATAAGGCAGTCTTAGCAGCTCTTCCTTTCGTCAAGTCCGTTGAGGATAAGGAGATTCTTCTAGTCCCCGTTAGGACCACCGGAAGTTTAAAAAAGGCCAAACACCTCATGAGACAATAGATGATGACGCCGCTCCAGACTGTATTATGATGTTCTCTGCGACGATCTGATTTGTTTATGACACTTTTATTAGCCTGTAGCCATCGTAATAGTCTGAGGAAAAATGGCTTTTGGACCAGCAGCCATGGGATACGATAGGGCTATCACGATCTTTTCCCCAGATGGGTCGCTTTATCAAGTCGACTATGCCTTTGAGGCCGTTAAGAAGGGATGGACCACCCTCGGAGTTAAGACTAAGAGTGCAGTAGTTATTATAGGCGAAAAGAAGAAGGCGTCCCAACTGCTCGATGTGGATAGTATAGAGAAGGTGTATCTTCTTGATGACCATGTCGGCTGTAGCTTCGCAGGTTTGGCGTCTGATGGAAGGATCTTAATAGATTATGCCAGGAATTCCTCACTACAACATAGACTAGTCTACGATGAACCGATAAGCATAGACTACCTCACTAAGTTAATATCGGACGTTAAACAGATGTACACTCAGCACGGAGGAGTTAGACCTTTTGGTGTGGCCCTCATAGTAGGGGGAGTCGACAGAGGAGTGACCAAGCTCTTCATGACTGAACCCAGCGGGCAGTTTATGCCCTATCAGGCTGTAGCGATAGGTCAGGGAGGCTATAGTGCCACTGAGTACTTAGAGAAGAACTATAGGGAGGACCTTAATGTCGAGGAAACAGTCATGTTAGCACTCAATTCACTTAAAGCTACTCTGAAACCTGGAGAGAAGCTGAGTCCGAGCAACGTCGAAGTAGGATATGCCACGAGGGACACAGGACTATTTAGGAAAATGAGTTTAGAGGAGAGGACGAGTTACCTCCAGAAATTAGGGTGATAAAAATATATGGGGCCAAAGGACTACGTGGTGGCCAAGTACGAAAGTCACGGAGAGAGGTTTGAAATTCTTGTTAAACCAAAGGAAGCAATGGCCCTAAGACAGGGAAAGAGTATTTCGATATCGGACATCGTTGTGTCAGACACCATATATAAGGACGTTAAGAAGGGCCTAAAGGCTTCTCCTTCTTCTCTTAAGAAGGTCTTTGGGACCACAGACTTTGAGGCAATATCAAGGGAGATAATACTCAAGGGCGAAATACCAGTGACAGCTGAGCAAAGGAAAGAGATCTTAGAGAATAAGAGAAAGCAGATAATAGATTTCATACATAGGAACGCTGTAGATCCAAAGACTAACTTACCAATACCCCCTTCCAGATTAGAGATGGCGTTAGAGCAAACCAAGGTTCAAATAGACATAAACAAGGATATAGAGTCTCAAGCCCTGCAAATCATTCACGAGCTCACCAAGATAATTCCAATCAAGATCGCCAAGGCATTACTGGAAATCAGGGTTTCACAGAAATATGCTGGGAGAGTTAGACAACAGCTACAGTCTTTGGGGAACGTGAAGAAATCAAATTGGTTAGCCGATGGAACCCTCATAGCCGAAATCGAGATCCCAGCAGGAGCTCAGCAGGATGTTATAGATAAGTTAAACTCTATAACTAAAGGAGAAATAGAGGTCAGAGTAATTCAAGTGAAGTGAAATGTCGGGAAATAATAATAAAATCTATCTCCAGTCTAGATCCATCGTCGCTCCTGGGGATCTCATAGCCGAAGGTAACTTTCAAATACCGTGGTCTCCCTACATCATAAAACAGGGAAACAAGTACTACTCTTCTGTACTTGGACTATTGGAAGTTAGAGAGTCTACCTTTGAGGTCATTCCCCTGGAGGGTTCGTTCTATTACCCTAAGGTCGGAGACACCGTTGTAGGTTTAGTGGAGGACGTGGAACTGTACGGCTGGATGACTGACATCAAGGCACCATACTCTGCATATCTGCCTGCATCCTCGCTCTTGGGTAGACCGGCCAATGTAGGAGAGGACCTGAGGAGATACATAGATGTAGGTGATTATATCATAGCGAAGGTAGATAGTTTCGATAGAACTACTGATCCGGTGTTGTCGGTAAAGGGTAAGGGGCTTGGGAGAGTATCTTCAGGGATAGTAATAGATATCATGCCAGTAAAAGTTCCTAGAGTAGTAGGAAAGGGGAAGAGTATGTTGGAGATGCTGATTTCAGAAACTGGTTGCGAGATATTAGTTGCTCAAAATGGAAGAGTTTGGGCTAACTGTCCTTCTAAGGAGAAAGAGAATATACTCATAATGGCTATAAGAACAATTGAGAAGGAGTCCCATACCAAGGGTTTGACTGATAGAATTAAAAAACTGATCCGTGAAGCATTGGGTGATAAGAATGTTGCAAGTCCAGAAGCCTAGATTGATCCTTGAGGACGGCAGAAGACTTGACGGCAGGAGACCAGACGAATTAAGACCAATGAAGATAGAGATAGGGGTTCTCAAGAACGCAGATGGATCTTCTTTGGTAGAGGTAGGAAACACGAAAATAATAGCTGCTGTGTACGGCCCTAGGGAAATGCATCCGAGACATTTGGCCCTCCCCAACAGAGCGGTTCTGAGAGTAAGGTACCACATGACGCCGTTCTCTACCGATGAGAGGAAAAGTCCTGCACCGAGTCGAAGGGAAATAGAGTTATCAAAGGTTATTAGAGAGGCTTTGGAGTCCTCCATATTGGTTGAACAATTTCCTAGGTCCTCCATAGATATCTTCATGGAGGTGATACAAGCGGATGCAGGAACTAGGTTAGCGTCACTCATGGCAGCCTCGTTGGCGGTGGTTGATGCTGGTATACCAGTTAGAGATATAATAGCTGCAGTTGCTGTTGGAAAAGCTGATGGAGTTATAGTCCTTGACCTTAATGAACCAGAGGATATGTGGGGAGAAGCTGATATGCCTGTGGCAATGATGCCCTCATTGGGCCAGATCACGCTCATTCAACTAAATGGTCATATGTCTAGGGAAGAATTCAAGCAAGCACTAGACTTAGCATACAAGGGAATTAACACGATATACAACCTAGAGAAAGACGTACTTAGGAGCAGACTGTCAGAGCTTAAGGAGGAGGGTGTGTAGATGTCTGTTACACCATCAAACGAGAACGTAATTCCGCTCATAAAGAAAGAGAGTATAGTAAGTCTGCTTGAAAAGGGAACTAGAACTGATGGCAGAAAATTCACGGACTACAGACCAATTTCTATTACGTTAGGGTACGCCAAGAAGGCCGACGGCTCTGCACTAGTGAGATTGGGAGACACCACCGTACTCGCTGGGGTAAAGATTGAGGAGGACGAACCGTATCCAGATACTCCAGCCCAAGGAAATCTGGTAGTGAACGCAGAGCTCCTTCCTCTAGCGTATGAGACCTTCGAGCCGGGCCCACCAGATGAAAACGCCATAGAGCTCTCTAGGGTTGTAGATAGGAGCCTAAGAGACTCAAAATCGATAGATCTATCCTCTCTCGTAATAGAGGAGGGGAAAAGGGTGTGGACCGTGTGGGTGGACATTTCAGTCCTAGATTATGGAGGTAATGTGCTTGACGCTTGTACCTTGGCAGCAGTAGCTGCACTTTACGATACCAAATTACCTAAGGTCGTTAAGGAGGATGGATCTGTAAAAATAAACAAGGAGGAGAAAGTAGTCTCATTTCCACTCAAGTATCCGGTCGTTACAGTCACTGTGGCTAAAATAGGTAAGTTCTTAGTAATAGATCCAGACCTGGAAGAAGAAGGTATTATGGACGCCAAGATATCGTTCTCTTACATTAATGATGGTCATATAGTCGGAATACAGAAGAGCGGTGAAGGTAGCTTCTCATCTCAGGAAGTCGAAGCAGCAGAATCCATGGCATCCCTTACGAGCCAGAGGCTATTCGAAGAGCTTAAAAAGTACGTTTCGATCGTTTCAGGTGACAACAGATGACAGGTAATAAGAGGTCGAAGATTGCCGGCAGGTTCGGAGCCAGATATGGCTCCTCTTTGAGGAAGAAGTGGAGCGAAATAATGGAAAAGAGGTATAGCGATCACTTATGTCCAGTGTGTAAGACAAAAGGGAAGGTTTACAGGATAGCCTCAGGCGTATGGCAATGTAGAAAGTGCGGGAGTAAGTGGGCAGGTGCGGCTTACACACCAAGTTGAGGTAATCCTCACTAGTTCAAGAGATCCCTCCACAAGAGTTAGGAGTTTTTTAAATGGTTTAGAATTTATGATACCTAGTTCGCTGAAAATAAATAGAGGGAGGAGAAGCATCTCAGAAGTGATAGAAGCTTCTAATATCTTGGGCGCGAGGCTACTGCTCGTTGTTTCTTCTAGAAAGGGAAATCCCAGCAAGTTGGTCGTCTACGATTTGACTCTCCACTCTCCTCTCTATGAGTTCAAGATAGATGGCGTAACCCTCCTCGCAGACTTCCCCTCTAAATATCAGATGAGGGTTGGCTCCGCGTGCCTGGGCAACTTAGATCCAAACTGTTCTCTCGTAAATAGGATGCTTATAGATCTAGGAGTAGTGAAGAGGAGAAATTGTGTCTACTCTGTCACTACCAGTACTAAGGAAAATGGATGTGAGGTCAGGTTTATAGGCAGGGATGGACAGCTCGTTTTGGGGATGAGATTAGTCAAATGATAAGGATAATTATAAGCATGGATCGTATACCTGAGGAGGTCACTCGTACTCTCTCAAAAGCCCTAATAATAGAGGACATTGACAAGGAGTTCGTCAGAATTTCGGAGGGCCCAACCATAGATATAAAGTGCGAAACCGTAACTCGATGTAGAGCTATAATGAACTCTTATATATTCTGGATATACAGTGTGTTGAGAACGTTAGAAGAGGTAGAACATAATGGCTGAAAGGATTCCTCCCGAGTTACAGACTCAGCTTCTTAAGTTACAACAGCTTCAATCTCAACTAGAAAGACTAGCTTACGAAAAGAGTGTAATAGAAGGAGAGCTGAGAGAGGTTAACGAAGTTCTCAAGGAATTGTCCAATCTTCCACAGGACTCCCCGATTTACAAGATAGTGGGAAATCTCTTAGTGAAACAGGACAGGACCAACGTTCAAAATGAATTAAACGAGAGAAAGGAGTTACTCGAGCTGAAGAGTAGAACCTATCAGAAACAAGAGGGCCTTCTGAGGAAACAGTTTGAGGATTTACAAAAGAAGGTCAACGAGCTGGTGCAGAAGTATTATCCTCAAGGAGGAGCCTCTTCGACTCCACCCAAAGCTTAAAGTTTTTTGACCTAGTTTCTAGTTGTTGATGCTCAGAATTTACGCAGATGTTAGGGAGAAGCAATCTGGAGTACCTGAGATCCTTAAGGAACTTGGAGTCGTCGTGATCTACGAACAACTCACTGTCGGGGATTACGTGATATCTAACGACGTTGTAGTGGAGAGGAAAAACGTGATAGACTTGGTGAACTCGATTTTTGACAAGAGATTTTTCGATCAGCTCGAAAGGCTAACTTCCTCTTATCGGGAAGCTATCTTACTTATCGAGGGAGATCTGCAATGGGTAAGACAGCTCACGGCTAAGTGGAAATCGGTAAACTCCTCCCTAGTTTCAGCAGCAGTTGATTTCGACCTCAAGATCCTATACTCCACGGATAAGAGAGAATCTGCAGAGATTCTATCCTCTTTAGCTAGGAAATTTCAAGATGCCCGGAAGGAAAGTCCCATCACCCTTCACGATAAGCCTAAGTTTGAGTCCCTGGCAGATATGCAACTCTATGTGGTTGAGTCCTTCCCCAAGATCGGAGAAAAAACTGCTGTGAAACTCTTATCGGAGTTCAATAGCATAAGGAGGATCTGCAATGCCTCGGTTACTGACCTAGAGAAAGTTATTGGTAGTAGGAAAAAAGCCGAATTGCTCTTTAAATTGTTCAATTCTCCTTTTGCCAAAAAATCTGACAAGTCTTTTGCCTCACTCCTAGATTACTTCGAGGGTGAAGAAAGTTAATATTTTACGTATGGAGCGTGTTAATAATATGACATTTAAGGATAGACCAATCACAAACGAGGGACTCTCATCGACCCGATAAAGGAAGTGGAGAGCCAGCCCTCAACTCATCTATCTTAAATGGGGATATTTGGGAGGCTGAAGATCCACGCCTTGAAGTGAAGGACGAGTAGGCCCTCATACTTTTGAAAATAATTTTCCGACACTTCACTAATACACATCTTACGGTTCCTTTTCAGGGCATACGCAGAAGTTATTAGACTTCGCCTTACTTACAGGGCGATATCTAAGGGAGAGCAATTATTGCACTTTCCCTCGAAAGCCATCTCGCAGTCAAGGGGGAATCTAATAACCGCTGTAAGGGAAAATCCCATAACTGCTGTGACAGTCAGAGGGTTCCCCTTTAAGGGTTGGCCTACATCTATCAGTGGTTATATGACTTCCTCTTAACTACCGCTCTTTTTTCAAGGGAAATCTAACAACTGCTAATCTATTTCTACCTTAGGGATGGTTAGCTGTGAGGGGGTGAAAATCTTTCGGATCTCAGAATCACACTTTAATACCCCTAGGTCGAACTACTAAGTGGTTTACGATCGGTGGTAAGGCTTGCCCAAGTACAAGACATCAGAACAAGTTCTCAGTCTCATGAAGGATAGAACCAGAGTGAGAAACATAGGGATAATAGCGCACGTAGATCACGGGAAGACGACTACAAGCGACCAATTGCTGGCCGCGTCAGGAATTATATCGCCCAAGGTTGCTGGTGAAGCCTTAGCCTTGGACTATCTCTCGGTGGAGCAACAGAGGGGTATCACAGTTAAGGCAGCTAACGTGAGCCTTTATCACGAGGTAGACGGGAAAGGTTACGTCATTAACCTAATCGATACACCAGGACATGTGGATTTCAGCGGAAGGGTAACGAGGAGCCTGAGGGTGCTAGACGGCTCGATCGTAGTAGTAGACTCTGTAGAGGGAGTAATGACGCAGACGGAGACCGTGCTGAGACAGAGCCTTGAGGAAAGAGTAAGGCCTATACTCTTCATAAATAAGGTTGATAGGTTAGTCAAAGAGCTCAAGTTAGGACCCCAGGAGATGATGCAGAAACTTCTAGACATTATCAAGGAGGTCAATAATCTAATCAATATTTACGCAGAACCTGAACTCAAGGAGAAGTGGTCCATAAACCCGTCTCTCGGTAACGTTGTCTTTGGCTCAGCTAAGGACAGGTGGGGTTTCAGTATTCCAATGGCTCAAAAGAAAGGAATAAACATGAAGCATGTCATTGACGCTTATTCGACAACAGACAAGTCGAAGGTTAATGAACTGGCAGCTCAAGTTCCTATAAATGAGGCTCTCCTGGATGCAGTAATTAAATTCGTTCCTAATCCCATAGAGGCGCAAAAGTACAGGATACCTAAAATATGGAAGGGCGACTTAGATAACGAACTGGCGAAATCCATGTTAAACGCTGATCCTAATGGTCCTGTCGTAATGATGATAACCGATATGAAGGTTGATCCGCACGCTGGACTAGTAGCCACAGGAAGGGTATTCTCTGGGACCATAAGGCCTGGGACTGAAGTTTGGCTGGTGAATGCGAAGGCCCCTCAAAAGGTTCTCCAGGTAAGTATTTACATGGGTCAGTTCAGGGAATTGGCTGACGAAATTCCAGCTGGTAACATAGCAGCAGTCTTGGGTTTAGAGAGAGCCAGGTCTGGTGAGACCCTAATAGACGTCAGGTTCAAAGATTTACAGGGTAGCTTCGAGAAGCTTCACTACGTGTCCGAACCGGTAGTGACAATAGCTGTTGAGCCCAAGAATCCAAAGGATCTAACTAAGATGATAGACGCGCTGAGGAAGCTCAGCATCGAGGATCCGAACTTAGTGGTAAAGATAAACGAAGAAACTGGAGAGTATCTGCTATCTGGTATGGGGTTCCTGCACCTTGAGGTGTCACTTCAGTTACTCAAGGATAATTACGGTGTAGACGTCGTAACCACTCCCCCCATCGTGGTCTATAGGGAGAGCGTAAGAAATAAGAGTCAAGTGTTTGAGGGGAAGTCGCCCAATAAGCATAACAAGTTCTACATAAGTGTAGAACCTCTTAATGAGAAGACCATAGAGCTGATCTCCACTGGGACCATAAAGGAGGATATGGATTCGAAAGAGATGGCCAAGATCCTTAGAGATCAAGCAGACTGGGATTACGATGAGGCCAAGAAGATTATAGCGATCGATGAGAACGTGAACGTTTTCGTTGACGCTACCAGCGGTGTTCAGCACCTTAGGGAGATAATGGATACACTGCTCCAAGGTTACAGGCTTGCCATGAGAGAGGGCCCCCTAGCACACGAACCTATAAGGGGAATAAAGGTTGTACTGCACGACGCCGCTATACACGAGGACCCAGCACACAGGGGTCCCGCCCAGATTTATCCAGCAGTGAGGAACGCAATATTCGCAGCCTTCCTCATGTCTAGGCCAACTCTCCTTGAACCTTTGCAGAAACTAGACATCAGAGTACCAATGGAGTTCGTTGGTAACGTTACAGCGGTGTTAAGCAGGAAGAGAGGTAAAGTGCTCAATATGGTCCAGAGTGGGAGCGTAGCAAGGGTATTAGCAGAGATACCTGTTTCTGAATCCTATGAGCTGGCCAGTGACCTTAGGAGTACTACTGGTGGAAGAGCGTTCTGGGGAACGGAGTTCAGCAGATGGGCTCCAGTACCTGATAGCCTATTAAACGATGTCGTTCTCAAGATAAGGGAGAGGAAGGGACTACCCAAGGAACTACCTAAGGTAGAAGACTTTTTAACGTGAATTTTATGGAAGAATTCAATATATTTCAAGGTACTCAGGCAGTACTGTTCGATTTTGACAACACTTTAGTAGATTTTGAAGCTAACTCTAGGAAGGCCTTGGAGTCTGTAGCTCAAGATATTCAGAATTTCCTTCAGGACACAGGAGTGAGCTCCCTCCCTTTGGCTTACTTAAAGGAAAAACTCCTAGTTATATCATCTAAGCTGGACTCTGAAGGGGTGTATGACAGAAACGTGTGGTGGAGCGAGTTGATGAAGGAACTAGGAGTGCAGAGTGTGGACAAGGAACAATTGTATGAATGGACTAGCCTCTATTGGTCTATCGCGGGTCAGAATACCCCCTTTGAGGACGCGTTAGACATCGTTGAATACCTAAAGAAAAAGGGTTACAAGCTAGGTCTCGTCACTAACAGTGATGGCGAAGGTGGTGATAAGAGGTCAAGGATTTCTAAATTCCCTTACTTAGACAAGTTCAACCTGATAATTATAGGAGGCGAGAATAATGTCAAGCCTAAACCTAGTCTTCAACCCTTCATCTTTGCGTGCGAGGAGCTTAAGGTACCTAAGGAGTCCTGCGTGATGGTTGGGGATGATCCTGTCAAGGATTGCCTTGCAGCCAAAAGGGCAGGCCTTAAGTCAATTCTAGTAGATAGAAAGGGGGCTGTAAAGTTTCCAGAGCTCTACGCTGACTTCGTTGTCAATAGTCTAAAGGAGCTAGAAGAGTTCCTTTAGGTCGTTATACATCTCATAAATATACTCCTTGGTTATTTCTCTCTCCAAAGTGGAGAGATATGTTCCCTTATACTCGTTGTTTGCAATGCCAAATACGGTTAGAGAAGGTTTACCTTCAGCGTAGACCTTAGCCTTACTTTTAGCTTTTCTAATTGCCTGAAGCTTATGAAAAGGGTAGTACTCGACGGAATCTCCAGGCAAGCCCACTATCCTCCCCAGTCTCTTCAAAAGGATCTGTACTGCCTTGTTATCTGTAAGTCCTTCCAAATTCGTGAGGTAACTCTTAACTTCCACTGGTAAGGTTAGCAAGATATCAAAGTAATCCCTCACAAAACTACTGACTCTCCATAGACTTCCCTTCAATAAAGATAATTCGTTGATTAAATGACCTAGAGAAGAAGAGCTCTGTTCCACGTTATCTACCGAGGGGATGCCGAAGTAGATGGAGGGTATACCTTCTCTTACGGCCTCAAAGGTGATGGAGAAGGGATCGAGACCTCTGGTTACGTTTTGGATCGAAGGAAACTCCATTCCTGGTGACATGACTATGGATTCTCCCCTTCCAATTTCTATAGCGAATTTGTAGTCGTGATGCTGCCCCAGAAATTCCCTGACACCATGTCCCCAGTAAAGGGATGCGAATCCTGGAGTCCCAGTTTCCACTCCAGAAAACGAGATATACTCGAGTTGTAATTTATTTGACTTTAGCTTCTCGAAGACCTTGTGTGACTCGAGCTTAACGTCGTCTCCACTAAGCCACGTGTCGTGATTTGAACATATGATAATCTTTTCCTCATTTCCATTTTTTATTGCACGTAAAATTAACCCCGTGGAGTCGCTGCTTTTCGTCTCCACGTCTATCTCTATCGGTCCTAAGTTCGGAAAATCCGCCCCGTTCACATAGATCAGAGGAACTGGAGGGGGTGTCGGTAGAAGGTTAAGAAGAGGAGGGGAGACCGAGATTCTCCTCTTGTTATCTCTCACTATCACCGCACCACAACCGTTCTCCCATGCTAGGACGGTCATCTCGTACAAAGACTCCCCTCCTTCAACAAGCAGGACGTCTCCGTCACGACATTCCATGACATTTCTCACAGCCTTGCCGGTCATTCTCACACTAGGAGAATACGGCATTACTACGTGCCCTATCTCCCCCTTTGGATTCCTTAAGCTGGAATATTTTAATTGCCAAAAAAGGATCTGCAACTCTACTACTTTCACTTCGTCTACTCGACCCTCTAGATCTCTCCTTATGCTCTCAACTACTCTCTTCTCATATGGATGACCAGCTAGAAGCCCTGTTATTGTCCCCCGAGCTTTATTTCCCGACTTCAACATTCAAGAGTTTATGGAGAGCGTTAAAGAACTATTCCCCGCCAAGGGCATCTATGAGGTTATAGTAGGGACTAATGGCCTGGAGCCTAACCTATCACCATTGGGGCTACACGTTGACGAGGTCATCTCGGTAAGGACTTTCCGGAACACCTTAACTTACTCAAACCTGTGTGTGTTTCCTTTCTGTGCAGTCATGGTAACAAACGATCCTCATCTCTTTTATGAAACTTTGGTAGGGCGATCAACTAACTTCAAGATAACGTATGGGTTACCAATACTGGACGTACCCTGTATCATGATTGCGAGGTGCAGGTTCTCCTCCATGGGAGAACCAGCCAAGGTAGACCTTGACCTCCTCCATCAACTAGGCCCCTGTACTCACCCTGCATTCTCAAGAGGAGCAGCGCTCTTCATAGATATGCTTGTTCACTTCACGAGAATAGGCCAGGGGATTCTCCCGAGGCAAAGGGAAGAAGAACTGCTCAAGATAATGGAGTATGAGATAGGAGTAATAGAGAGAACCTACCCCGAGCTAAGAGGGGAGGTCGAAACAATAAGGAACACATTGAGGTCCAAAGGTTATAAATTGGGTTGAACTGCTTACACCACGACATGACATTTAGGATAGCAGTCATACCTGGGGATGGTGTGGGACCAGAGATATTTTTTGAATCAAAAAAGATTCTAGGAAGGCTAATTGAAAATTATAACTTAGAACTGGAATTAATTGAGGTAGAAGCTGGGGATTCAGCCTTAGCCAAGTATGGTGAGGCCTTGCCCAAGCAGACCCTGAAGACGATAGAGAAATCAGACATGATACTTAAGGGACCGGTTGGCGAGACGGCCATGGACGTTGTAGTCAAGTTGAGGCAAATGTATGAAATGTATGCCAACATAAGGCCTGCAAAATCCTTGCCAGGAGTGCAGACCAAATACGGAGAGGTGGACGTTCTAATCGTGAGGGAGAACACCGAGGATCTATACAAGGGCATGGAGTATCAGCTAACAGAAGATGTGGCAGTAGGTATGAAGGTGATAACATACAAGGCTTCCAGGAGGATAGCAGAGGTCGCGTTGGAGATGGCTCAGAGAAGAAAGAAAAAGGTGACGTGTGTCCATAAGTCCAACGTCATGAGGGTCACCGACGGTCTCTTCGCCAAGGCCTGTAGATCTGTGCTTTTGGGTAAAGTTCAATATAACGAGATGTACGTTGACGCTGCTGCCGCGAACTTAGTGAAAGATCCCAACATGTTTGACGTAATCGTGACTACTAACATGTATGGTGATATCTTAAGTGACGAGGCAGCTCAAATAGCAGGAAGTTTAGGCCTGGCACCGTCGGCTAACATAGGGGATAACAAGTCCCTCTTCGAACCAGTTCACGGAGCAGCATTCGATATAGCTGGAAAGGGAGTAGTTAATCCTACCGCATTCCTACTATCAGTATCAATGATGTTAGATAGGATGTACCAACTCAGTGACCAGGAAAAATATAGGTTGGCCTCAAATGCACTGACCGAGGCCATTTACAACGTATATAGGGAAGGGAAGTCTCTAACTAAAGACGTTGGGGGAAGCGTGGGGTTGAAGGAGATGATAGACGCTATATACTCTAAGCTAACGTAGTGTTTTTTAGTTTCCCAATTTTATAGCCTCATCGTGGAGAGCTCATCTGTGGTAAAAGCGTTAGAATCCAAGTTTGATCCAAGGGAAGTGGAGAAGGAAGTAATCAGGTTTTGGGACGAGAACAAGATTTACACGAAACTAAAGGAGAACAACTCCAAGATGTCTAAGAAGTTCCTCTTCATAGACGGTCCTCCTTATCCTTCGGCTCCGGTTCCTCATATAGGAACCATATGGAATAAGGTGATAAAGGACTGCATATTGAGGTTTAAGAGACTTGAGGGCTATAAGGTAAACGATCAGCCGGGTTATGATACTCATGGTCTCCCAATAGAGGTAGCAGTGGAAAAGAGGCTCGGGATAACAAGGAAACAGGAGATCTACCAGATAGGTGTCGAGAAGTTCGTGAATGCCTGTAAGGATTTCGCCCTCACTAACCTCTCCTCTATGACCCAGAACTTCAGGAATGTAGGTATCTTTATGGATTGGGAGAATCCTTACCTAACACTTGACTCCAACTACATCAGTAACTCTTGGGCTGTAATAAAGAGGGCTCATGAGAGGGGACTCTTGGAGAAAGGAGTGCAGGTCCTTCACTGGTGTCCCAGATGTGAAACTACCCTCTCAGACTATGAAGTCTCAGAATACAAGGAGCTCGAGGATCCTTCCATTTACGTGAAATTTAAGCTGAGGGGAGAGGACAGAAAATACCTGGTAATATGGACGACTACTCCTTGGACGCTCCCGTCTAACGTGTTTGTCATGATAAACAAAGACTACGAGTATGCTGAGGTAGAGGCCAACGGAGAAGTATATGTGATAGCGAGAGCCAGGGTAGAGGAGGTGATGAAAGAGGCAAGAATACAGAAGTACAGTATAAAGAGGACATTTAAGGGAGATGAGCTCCTTGGAGTCGAATATGAGCATCCGCTCAAAGATTTAGTGGAAGTTCAGAGGGATCTCGACCGATACCATGTTGTTGTAGATGCTGGTCAGAACGTGACTCTTCAGGAGGGAACAGGGCTGGTACATTCAGCCCCAGGTCACGGGGATGTTGATTTTGAGGTCGGGAAGAGTCTCAACTTTCCTTTGGTGATGTTCGTTAATGACAGAGGAGAGTTCACCGAGCAAGCTGGGAAATACAAGGGACTTTATGTTAGGGACGCTTCAGAGAAGATAATCGAAGATCTGAGGGCTCGTAATGCACTTCTAGCTTCTAGCAAGATAGTTCACAGGTATCCAATATGCTGGAGGTGTAAGTCCCCTCTCATTCTTAGAGCTATAGAACAGTGGTTCGTCAAGGTATCAGTGCTGAAGTCGGACCTTCTAAACGAGATAGAGAAGGTGAACTGGGTTCCTTCGTGGGGAAAGACCAGGATAGGTAATATGGTCAGAGAGATAAGGGACTGGGTGATAAGTAGGCAACGCTTTTGGGGGAATCCCTTGCCCATATGGATTTGTGATAGAGGCCACGTAACTGTGGTGGGAAGCGTTGAGGAACTGAAAGAGATCGCACTCACTGAGATACCTAAGGAGCTTCACAAGCCTTGGATTGACTCTGTAACCGTTAAGTGTAGCGTTTGTGGCCTCCCTGCAAGAAGGATACCTGACGTTGCAGACGTGTGGTTCGACAGCGGAGTCGCCTTCTTCGCCAGTCTAGGCGAGGATTGGCAGAAGAAATGGCAGGAGTGGGGGCCTGTGGATCTAGTTTTGGAGGGTCATGACCAACTTAGGGGCTGGTTCTTCAGTTTACTGAGAAGCGGGGTAATCCTTGAGGGTAAGAGCCCGTATTCAGCAGTGTTAGTGCACGGCTTCATGCTAGACGAACAGGGTAGAGAGATGCATAAGAGTCTAGGTAATTACGTTGAGCCTTCAGTAGTCATAGAGAAATTTGGAAGGGATACCTTAAGGCTCATGCTATTGCGGAACACAACATGGGAGGACATGAGGTTCTCCTGGAGGAACCTGGAACTTAATCTCCGGGATCTTCAGATAGCATGGAACGTATTCCTCTTCACATCACTTTACATGAACTTGGACGAATTCAGGCCGTCCTCTCTAACTCTGGAGAAGGCCATAGAGAACGCCAGGGTTGAAGACCTTTGGCTTTTGTCGAGATTTTACAGCATGGAACAAAGAGTGATCGAGGCTATGAAGGACTTTAAGGTACACGAGCTTGCTAACGAGTTAGTAAACTTCATTGTCGATGACGTGAGTAGGTTTTACCTAAGGTTAGCAAGGAAGAGGGCTTGGCAAGAGGGAAGTAGTCTAGATAAGACTGTGCTCTATACAGTACTTTACCATGTGCTAAAGTCTTGGCTGATAATGGCCTCAGCAGTGATACCGCATTTTGCAGAAAAAGTTTATCAGAATTTTGTAGTCGACGACAAACGTCAGTCTGTTTCCATGGAGGATTTACCGAGGCTTAGGACAGACCTCATAGATCCCGATTTGGAAAAGTTAGTGAGTTTAGCGAAGGAGATAGCAGAGGCTGGCCTCAACGCCAGAGCTAAGGCTAACATAAAGTTGAGGTGGCCCATCTTAACGGCTCACCTCTTCATTGGAAATGGTGAGGTTAGAGAGCGGCTAACCAGAGTGACTGAACTCCTCAAGTCCCTCCTTAACGTCAAGGAGGTAAAGTTTTACGGGATGAGTGAGTTTGAGAAATTCAGCGAACTCAAGGTTCAGCCTAACAGGGGAGCCATAGGAAGGGACTTCAAGAGGCTGTCCCCCAAAGTGTTGAGATACATAGAGGAAAACAAAGACTTAGTAGCCAAGGACGTACTCAAGCATGGTAAACATATGACCTCCATCGATGGCGAAGATATAATACTCACTGGAGATCACGTTAACGTGTCTGAGGAAGTCAAGGGTGAATACGTATCCTCAGCATTCTCTTCTGGGATTCTGGTAATGCTCAGGCAAGTGACTCCAGAGGAGGAAGAGGAAGGCATAATGAGGGATATAATAAGGAGGATTCAGTATATGAGGAAAATCATGAACCTTAACGTAACCGATTACGTCATAGTGAATATACTCCCCCCAGACGATCGTAGGGGAGTTATAGAGAAGTATAAGGAGTACATAATGAGCGAGACTAGAGCTAAGGAGTTGAGTATCGGTGAAGGAGGAGATCTAGTAAACTCCTGGGACATAGAGGGAGAAAATTACGTTATAGGTGTGAGAAAGGCTACCTAATATGTTTCCTTTTCCTAGGAGGAAACCACTAGAAGTCATAGTATTTTCTGAAATATTCAGTATAGTTAAGGGAAGGTTACTCAGAACTAAGGAAATTTCAGACGTGCTGAGGGCCTTAGCCGACTTTAGGGTCACAAAACTTACAGTGATAGAGGAGAGGGGGGATGATCGTGTGAGGAAGGAGCTTAGTTCAATATTCACCTACGCCTTCACTCCCCCTTACCTTAAGAAGTACATTAAAATGATGCCTCTACTGTCTAAGGTTGGCGTATTATCTCCCATTGACGTTAGCTATCACAGGGTACCTGACTTCCCAGTGGAGGGAGACGTTAGGCTAAGTGAGAACGGTGACTTGGGCATAAAGGGTTGTAGGGGAAACCGAGGCTACGTAATGATAGTGGACTCCGCGAATTGTCGTTCCATCAATTATATCCCGCTGTTTTACTCGGGTCCAGAGCTAAATTTCGAAACATTAGATCAGGTGAGGAGAAGGGAAAACCTGATAGTTGCCTCCAGATCTGGAGGTGATCCATATGTCGAGAAGGCAAAGATATTAGATATGTATGAGCGCAAGGGCCTAGCCTTATTAATAGGCCCTCCATCCGAGGGAGTGATTAAGCATTTCCCTGGTGTACCATCCCTTAATTTCCTGCCCAAGCAGGGTACCGCTAACGTGAGGTCTAAGGAAGCTTTGATCTCGGCGTTGGTCGTATTGAACTATATTCTTTCTTAAAAATTTTTTATAAAATAATCAATACAATTATGTACTTGTATAAGAGTTATCCTTATATATAAATATCGGGGATTCAAAGGGGAGGAAGACCTCCCCTCTCTGCGGTAGACCCAAAATCACCTCCTTGAAAATAAATCTATATTATTAATAAGCGGTTCTATTGATTTAAATAGAAAATCTTTTAGATAGAATAAATCATCAGAAAACAAGAGTATTAGGAGTA
>Ga0080006_1159561_pt1 | contig 74800 bp, 57 predicted proteins | sample RS3BMetagenome_FD_69209 | JGI IMG/M metagenome (GOLD analysis project Ga0080006, IMG submission 69209) | Ferric oxide microbial mat and aquatic microbial communities from Rainbow Spring, Yellowstone National Park, USA - RS3B (SPADES... ... | reverse complement strand
AAATGAGCGACGGGTGGAAAGGGCGTGATGAATCACGCCCCTACGGAGTTCATGTGAAGATAAATGAGCGACGGGTGGAAGGGCGTGATGAATCACGCCCCTACGGAGTTCATGTGAAGATAAATGAGCGACGGGTGGAAAGGGCGTGATGAATCACGCCCCTACGGAGTTCATGTGAAGATAAATGAGCGACGGGTGGAAAGGGCGTGATGAATCACGCCCCTACGGAGTTCATGTGAAGATAAATGAGCGACGGGTGGAAGGGCGTGATGAATCACGCCCCTACGGAGTTCATGTGAAGATAAATGAGCGACGGGTGGAAAGGGCGTGATGAATCACGCCCCTACGGAGTTCATGTGAAGATAAATGAGCGACGGGTGGAAGGGCGTGATGAATCACGCCCCTACGGAGTTCATGTGAAGATTAATGTATAGTAACAGCAGAGCCAGAGGGAGGCGCAGATGAAACCAGCGCGCTTTACATATCATGACCCGGTTTCGCGTGACGAGGCGTTGGCCTTGCTCACAAGCTACGCCGACGATGCCAAAATACTGGCAGGGGGGCAGAGTCTTATCCCTTTACTCAATATGCGCCTGGCGCAACCTGCTCACTTGGTAGACATCAACCATCTTACCGAACTCGCATACATTCATGAGGAGAAAGGTGGCATCGCCATCGGCGCACTGGCACGTCATCGTGATGCCGAACACTCAGCTATTGTGCGCCGTCTCTGTCCACTACTGGCCGAGGCCATGCCCCTGGTTGGTCATGCCCCTATCCGTTCACGCGGCACCATCTGCGGCTCGCTGGCCCACGCCGACCCGACGGCGGAACTCCCCGCCGTGCTGCTGGCGCTGGGCGGGCATGTGTACGCCGAATCACATGAGGGCACACGTACCATCGCTGCTGAGAACTTCTTCATCAGTGAGTTACAAACCACCCTGCACAGCACCGAGCTGCTTACGGGGGTCTGGTTCCCAGCTGCGCCTGCGCATACAGGGGCGGCGTTTTTAGAGATATGCCGTCGGCATGGCGATTTCGCGCTGGTGGGTGTGGCAGCACAGATCACGCTTGCTGAAGATCAGCACATTGCAGAGGCCCACCTGGCGCTGGTGGGTGTGGCCCCAACGCCGCTACGCGATATCCACAGCGAAGAGCTGCTACGCGGCGAACTGCCGGAGACAGGCATATTCCGCGAGGTCGCGGCACGTATCATGTCCATGCTCCGACCGGGCAGCGATATCCATGCTTCGGCTGAGTACCGTCGCAGCGTGGCCGGTGTGCTGGTCGAGCGTGCCCTGTCACTGGCCAGCGAACGCGCCCGCCAGAGTATAGAAGGCGAGGAAAAGAAGCGATGAGTATACATGACGAACATGCAGTCCATCCGGCGGAGAAGCGCGAGATTCGCGTGCGTGTCAACGGCGTCGAGCGCACGGCGCAGGTAGAGGCGCGCTGGTTGTTGAGTGACGTGCTACGCCACGAATGGCATCTGACCGGTACCCATGTTGGCTGCGAACATGGCGTCTGCGGGGCTTGCACAGTTCTCTTCAATGGTGCCCCCGTGCGCTCCTGCTTGATGTTTGCCATTCAAGCCGATGGCGGTGAACTGCTGACAGTTGAGGGGCTGGCGCAGAGCGACGGCACGCTACATCCCATTCAGCAGGCCCTGCACATCTATCACGGCTTGCAATGCGGCTACTGCACGCCCGGTTTCCTGATGAATATTTACGCCTTCTTGCAAGAACAGCCGCCTGCGAACCTGAGTGATGACGAGATTCGTGAGGCGCTCTCCGGCAATCTGTGTCGCTGCACCGGCTACCAGGGCATCGTGGAGGCAGTACGCCATCTGTTGCAAGAGCGGGCCAGCAATAAAATACAGGCCACACAGGCAGTAGCGACGGAGGAGGTATGAGTATGGCGACACGCACATTTGGCATGCCGGTAGCACGCAAAGAAGACCCTCGCTTCCTGACCGGTTCCGCAACCTATATCGACGACATCGACCTGCCCGCTATGCAGCACGCAGCCATCTTGCGCAGCCCCTACGCTCACGCCCGTATCCGCTCGATTGACACCAGCAAGGCAGCGGCGCTCCAAGGAGTTAGCCTCGTGCTAACCTATCGTGATCTGGTAGCCACAGGCATCGCTGCGCAACCACTCCCTCTGCTCATTCCGCATCCCGCGCTGACGCATCCACATACCGCCTATGCACTGGCGAAAGGCACGGTGCGCTATGTTGGCGAAGCGGTAGCAATGGTAGTGGCAACAGATCGCTATATTGCTGAGGATGCACTTGAATTGATCGAGGTCGATTACGAGCCATTGCCGGTGGTCAGTCCACGCGAATTGGATAGCGTCGTGAGGCCGGAGACGCCACAGATTTATGCCGATACACCCAATAATATCGCTGCACATCTCGTGCAGCAGGTAGGTGATGTCGATGCCGCTTTCGCGCAAGCGGCACATGTTTTCCGGCGGCGTGTAACCATTGAACGCAGCGCCAGTTTGCCGATGGAGACGCGCGGTGTGGTGGCCCGCTTCGACGCCTTTGAGCGCATCCTGACGGTGTGGGACAGCACGCAGGGGCCAATTTCGATTCGCAACGGGCTGGCCGTTCTCTTCGGATTGCCTGTTGACAAGGTGCGCGTCACTACACCGGATATAGGCGGTGGCTTTGGCGTCAAGATCATGCTTTTCTACTCGGAAGAGGTGCTGGTGCCCCTGGCAGCGATGAAACTGGGCTGCCCCGTCAAATGGATTGAGGATCGCCGCGAGCATATGCTGGCCTCAAACCACGAGCGCGGCCAATTGCACGATATTTCGGTGGCGATGGATGAGGACGGGCATATTCTGGGTTTGCGCGACATCTTCTGGCACGATACCGGGGCCTATTGCCCCTACGGAATCATTGTACCGCAGATCACCTCTTGCCAGTTGCCCGGCCCCTATAAGTTGCCAACGTATTATTCGGATGCCACAGTTGTCTATACTAACCGGACGCCGGTCAGTCCTTATCGTGGTGCTGGTCGTCCACAGGGCGTCTTTGCGATGGAGCGCATTCTAGACTATGCCGCCGATCAACTCGACATCGACCGTGCGGAGATTCGCAGCCGCAATTTTATTCAGCCCGAAGAGTTCCCCTACGATGTCGGGCTAGTCTTTCAGGATGGCTTGCCCACGTGCTACGATAGTGGCAACTATCCCGCCTGCCTGGAGCGCCTGTTAGAGATGATCGATTACGATCACTTTCCAGAGCAGCAGCAACAGGCGCGAGCGGAGGGACGCTATCTCGGCCTGGGCCTCGGCTGCTATGTTGAAGGCACGGGCATCGGCCCCTATGAGGGCGCGCATATCCTCATTGATAATCAGGGCGAGGTACACGTTGCGACCGGTGTCTCAACGCAGGGTCAGGGACATCCAACAACCTTCGCACAGATTGCCGCCGATATTTTGCAGGTGCCGCTCGAAAAAGTGCATGTCACGACAGGCGATACGCAGCGTTTTCAGTGGGGGGCGGGTACGTATGCCAGTCGCGCGCTGGTCGTAGCCGGTAATGCCACTGCACTGGCGGCACAGGCCGTCAAAGAGAAGGCACTGAAGATCGCTGCTTACGCGCTGGAGGTATCGCCGGAAGATCTGGAGCTGGTGGATGGGCGCGTGTGCGTCAAGGGCGCGCCATCGCGGGGCCTCTCGTTGGCCGCGCTCTCGATCATCTCCAATCCCATCCGCTACGCCTATGGGGCAAAAGCGGCTGATCTACCAGCTTCGCTGCCGCCGCGCGAACCGCCGCTCCCTCCTGGCGAGGAACCCGGTTTAGAGGCCGTGCGCTACTTTAGCCCGCCACACGCCACCTTCGCCAATGGTATGCACGCGGCTATTATCGAAGTCGATGTGCAGACCGGTATCGTCAAGATACGCAAGTATGTCGCCGTGCATGACTGTGGTCGGCTGGTCAATCCACAGGTTGTGGAGGGACAGATTTATGGCGGTGTCGCGCAAGGCATCGGTGGCTCTTTCTACGAGCAATTCGTCTATGACGAGAACGGGCAATTGCTCAACGCCAACTACCTCGACTTCCTGATCCCCTATGCAACCGAGGTGCCACACATGGAGGTCGATCATATCGAAACACCCTCGCCGATTAATCCGCTTGGCATCAAAGGCGCGGGCGAGGCCGGTTGTATTCCGGTGCCCGCTCTGATGGCAGCGGCGCTGGAGGACGCCTTACGCCCGTTTGGCGCGCGCGTTGATCAGATGCCCTTAACACCTACTGCCATCATGCAACTCATTACCGGCAAACAGAACACATCCGCGCAATAGCGTTGTTGTGCAAGGAGGTCAGCTTTATGTCATTGCAGCCACCGCTCGCAGTCGTTGCCATCGGCGGCAACTCTCTTATGAGGGATAATCAGCATCAATCGCTGGCAGACGAACAGGAAGCCGTACACGAAACGGCACGGCATATCGCGGAGATGGTGGCACAGGGCTGGCATGTGGTCGTGACACACGGTAATGGGCCGCAGGTGGGGCAGCAGTTGTTACGCGCAGAGCTGGCACGCCACGTTATACCAGAGATACCTCCCCTGGATATAGCTGTCGCGGAGACACAGGGCAGTATTGGTTACATCATTCAAAGAGCGCTAAACAACGAGTTTCACCGTCGTGGCCTGGCAAAACAGGCCGTGACGCTGATTACGCAAACGCTGGTGGACGCGAGCGACCCCGCCATGCACACACCGAGCAAACCCATTGGCCTGTTCTACACGGCGGAGGAGGCCCGCCAGAAGCAGCGCGAGTATGGTTGGAGCATGCTGGAGGATGCTGGACGCGGCTGGCGGCGCGTTGTCGCTTCACCCAACCCGCAGAGAATCATTGAGCAGCAGGCCATCGAGATGCTGGCACGCACGGGCTTCGTCGTCATCGCAACGGGCGGCGGCGGTATTCCGGTCACTATTGATAATGATGGTATGTTGAATGGACTTGAGGCGGTCATTGATAAAGACCTGGCCTCTAGCCACTTAGCCAGTAGCCTGCGTGCCGACCTGCTGCTCATCTCCACCGGCGTGGAGCAGGTAGCATTGCACTATCATACGCCCCAACAGCGTAACCTGGGCAGACTGACTTTCAGCGAAGCGAGGCGCTATCTCGATGAAGGACAATTTGCCAGGGGCAGTATGGAACCAAAGATACGTGCTGTGCTTGAATTTCTGGAACGGGGCGGGCGCGCCGCGCTCATTACGATGCCGGAGGCGATGATCCGCGCGCTCAAGAGGGAGACCGGAACATGGATACTTCCCGATGGGCAGCCGTGGCCTGAACTGGCCCTCGATTCCAGTTTGAAAAACTCAAGCATACATGGTACTATATAACTATCACTCTCATTCCCTCAGAGAGAAAGGAGGCATCTACTTCCTCTATCGTTTTTCCGTCTGTAGTACCCCTTTTGTTTTTCATTAGCAAGGAGAACTGCATGGCAACACTTGAACAGCAAAAACAAGGTTATTTTACGGGCTGGAAGCTCAAGACCAGCGGCATCATCGCACCGGAGGAACGCCTGCCCTGGGGCGAGTCCATTCTGGTGGGATTACAACATGTCCTCGCTATGTTCGGCTCGACGGTACTTGGCCCGATTCTGATGGGATTCAATCCGAACACGGCTATCTTCTTCTCTGGCATCGGCACGTTAATCTTCTTCCTCATTGTAGGAGGGCGCGTCCCCAGCTACCTGGGATCAAGCTTCTCCTTCATTGCTGTAGTCGCTGCTGCTACCGCCTATTCCGGTCACGGGCCTAACCCGCATGTGGGTCTGGCGCTTGGCGGTATCATCGCTGCCGGTGTGGTCTACGCCATCATCGCTCTTATTGTCATCTTCGCAGGCTACAAGTGGATTGAATACCTGATGCCGCCCATCGTGACAGGCGCGGTCGTCGCCACTATTGGCCTGAACCTGGCCGGAGCCGCTATCGGAGACGCCAGCGGTAGTCAGTTCGACACGTGGATGGCCGTCATTACGGTGCTGGCCGTTGCCCTGATCGCCGTCTACGCGCCGGGGCCGTTGCGTCGCCTGCCCATCCTGCTCGGTGGCATCGTCGGCTACCTGATCTATCTGCTGCTGGCAAACGGCTTTGGCCTGGGCAAACCTATTGACTTTACGCAACTGGCAAAAGCGCCCTGGATCGGCCTGCCAGCTTTTGCCAGCCCGACCTTCAACGCGCACGCAATGGTGCTGATTGCCCCGGTTGCCATCATCCTGGTGGCAGAGAACCTGGGCCATATCAAAGCGGTCGGCGCGATGACGGGACGTAACCTGGATAAATACCTGGGGCGCGCTTTCCTCGGTGATAGTATTGCTACCATCGTTTCCGGTTTTGGCGGTGGGACAGGCGTCACAACCTATGCAGAAAACATTGGGGTCATGGCGGTGACCCGTATCTACTCGACGTTGATCTTTATCATCGCCGCCGTAGTTGCCATCCTGCTCGGTTTCTGCCCCAAGTTCGGGGCCTTGATTCAAACATTACCTTCAGGTGTTCTCGGCGGACTGGCTATTGTCCTCTTCGGCCTGATCGCAGCTACTGGCGGGCGCATCTGGATAGAGAACAAGGTGGACTTCTCCAAGAGCCGCAACCTGATTACTGCTGCCGTTGCGCTCATTCTTGGCGCGGGTAACTTCACACTCAATATCGCGGGTTTCGCCTTGAGCGGCATCGGCACCGCGACCTTCGGGGCCATCATTATCTACCAGCTTCTGCGCGGTCGCGGCGAGGAGGCTACCCTCGCAGAATCGCCGGAACTGGAGGTCGAGGTTTAGGAAGCTAAACCTGGAGTTGCAGAGTCAGCGAGACAGCGCCCCTACAATGATAAGACATCGTTTGCGTCTATTATCATTGTAGGGGCGCTGTCTCGCTGACTCTGCCCCCATAGAGGTAGCCCATTGTTACGGCCTCAGCCCGACCAGTTTTCTCGGTTGCGGTTAGAGAGAGCGAGCAATGATTTGCTCTCCTCTGGCAGAAGTTTCTCTGGATGGAGAGCAAGTCATTGTTTAAAAAGATAGACATCAACAATAACGATACTGGGATCGTTACCAAAGAAATAGATTGGCTCATAGTAAGATGCTCGTTGAAAGGCAAAATTCTCATTTCCCAGCGATTGCAGAATAGCATAGATTTTTCGTGCGATGTTGAGCGCTTGTGGTATACCACTATCGTCAAGGGTGCCCCCATAAACGATAGCCAGACCAACACTTCTGCCCTGTAATACCGGTTGGGCGCGCACCTGCTGTTTCACATTAGCAATAGCGGTTGGATCATTATTGAGCAATCCCTGGTAATCGACCGTCAACTGAAAGCGATGATAGTGGAAATCCAGGCGTGGCTCTGGGGTTGGCGTGGGTGTGACACCAGGCGTCAACGTTGGTACCGGTGTGGGCGTCGGTTGCAGGCGAGGAATGGCTGGTTGAGATGCCAGGAAAATCACGAATAGGGCCAGTAACAGGTCAGCAAAGAGCCAGCCACCCATAATTGTCATATCACGTACAATTTTAGGATCACGTTGTTGCATCTTTTGTTTCTCTCACGACTAACAAATTTATGGCGTGGTATGACCATTCAACTTTGAAGCTGCATAGTAGAGTGTTTGTCCCGCATGGTTAATCGCTTGCGCCGCATTCATCAATTGATTGCTGCCTTGCGCGACATTGCCGATCACCGCCTGTAAGCCGGTACGAAGCAGGTCAGGAGACTCCCGTTGCAGATCGAGCATTTCTTTGAAGTCTATCGCCATACTACGCATAGAAATGGCAGCGTTATGGATTTCTCTCAGGGCCTCTTCCAGGTTGGTCGCTGCATTCACAGTGATCTGAGAGACATTGGTAAGGGTTCTATGCTCGTTGTTCAACTGGGTGATTAAGGTTTCCATACGGGCAACAAACTCGCCGATCTTGATCGATAACTGATCGATGCCTCGTGTACTCAACTCAAAGCGATCAATGGCATCAAGCAGATCATCGCCCCAGGTTTTCTGATCCCTCGCAATATCTTTCAAATCGCTCACGGCTTCACGTTGCAGTTTTAATGTTTCATCTATGTTGGTCAACAGTCTTTGCTGCTCAGTTGCCACCTGGAGAACGGGCTGCTCCAGTTGTTGCAGGTGATCCACCAGTTCCTGCATAGTTCTCTGGGTGCGGTCTGTTACATGGCGTATTTCGTCAGCCGCCTGGAGCATAGTAGACGATATATCTCGCATATCGCTCAGCATTTGCTGCGACGTTTGGCGCATATCATCCAGTGCCTGCTGCGATGCCTGTCGCATATCGTCGAGTATCTGCTGTGAGATGCGCGTCATATTATTCAGCATATCTTGCGTTATCTGGCGCAGAGCTGTCGTAAAATTGGTGAGATCGCCGAACTCTTTTTCACGCTTCGCGGCCAGATCGCCGATACGCGCGCGTTCCTGCTTCACTTCGTCAAAAAGTTGCTGAACCGACTGTAACAACTGACGGATGAGGTCAATCTCACTGGTGGATTTCTGCTCTGCTCCCTGCTGAGTCGCCGTCTGCATGGTCTGACGTTGGAGCGCCAGACATAGCGACGCATCAGCCAGGGCATCGATCAAGCGCTCGTGCAGGCGTTCCGCCGCCTGCTCCTTCTCGCTGGAACGTAAATGAGTGCGCACATTCACCAGGCCGGTGAGGATGAACAGGCCCAGGAGCAGGATGAAGTCGCCGGTCGCCAGGCTGCTCAGTGTCAGCAACGGAGACAGCGTATGGCCAAAGCCCTGCTGCCACAGGTAAAGAAAGGGCAGCGAAACCTGTGACTGGTCAAGCGCCGGGTGCGACCTGACATAGCTTATATAGAAGGAGTAAGCCTGTACCGCCTGGGAGATACCATACCAGGTCAGAACCAGAGGCGCAAAGATCAGGATATTGCGCACCCATTCCAGGAATCGCAAGCCCCAGGCAGGCATATCCTGTGCCTTGAAATACTCTACAACGACATCTGCATCAATCACTTGATGAATATCGGTATTAGCCCAGGCATCGATCAGCGTGCCATTGCCGATGGCATCGCTCAGTTGCAACAGGCGATTTGCCGCCGTAGGGCTATAGCGGTTGATTTCGCGCGCAAGCGAGTCAAGCTTTTGTTTCGTTTCAAGTGCTGTCACCATATATAATTCCTCTTGTTTTCTAACATTACCGGCCTCTATCAGATTGAGATCATTTATAGATTATTCAATAGTTACAACTAACATTCATTGACCAAAATATCCTATTTTTCTACCTTTCTGCTTCTGCTCAAGCCATCTTGCCAATGTCTGTTTTTTTCTTAACCACCCTTTATCTTGATTGAGGTAGAGGTGAAGCTTATCACGACGAATGAATGTGAGCAACATCTTTCGTATATCTCCCTCCGTGTATGATTCTCTGAGTTTTATATACTTTTCTCCAATATTTGCCTCAAAATCTCGGATAATACTATGAATATCTTGTTCTGGATCATAGAACTGGGCAAAATTTTTATCTGCCTCTATGAGATGCTTTATCTCTTTTCTCAAAAAGGCATCATCTAAAAGGTATTTGGCCAGGATTTCAGACCTATAGCGATCACTAACCACCTCCAACAATCTTTCAGATAAGTCTATCTCTTCCTGAATCCAGTCATAGGCATTCTGCCTTCTTAAGTAGTTTAGCCGATAAGGTAATCCCTCTCGTAACATAAAATGCATTTTTTTATAATATTCATAAGGTACCACTATTGTATTATCAAGCTTGACTGCATATTCCACAGGAGGCTTTGTTTCTGGTATCTGAGAGGGAGATGCGACAGGCGGAATAGGAGCTGTAAAAGCCGGTTGCTTGGATACAGCGTAGGACGACCAGATTGCGCTGCCAATACTGGGAATGGAAGGAAAACGCGGCGTGCTTGCTTTTACCTTATCATTCCACCAGTTTTGCCATCCCTCCAGTATTTTTCCAGGCCACAGTACCTGCCCTGCGTTATATAATTGCGTTTGCTCTTTAGTACTGACATGTTCCAAAAGTGTATCCAGAAAAGGACTGATACCAGCAATTTGCTGTAAACGCAGAAATTCGCCAATACCGCATGATATATAAATAGCCACATCTGCCAGTGTATATTTTTGTCCATAGCCTTGTCCAACAATCCTTGCCATACGCTGTAAAAGTTCCAGTTCTGATAAAGATAGCGAGGGGCCGAGGATGTCAACAACACGGATAATATCACTTTCAGTTGTTATTCTGCTCATCAACATAGGCAACAACTCGTCGATAGAAAGCCTGGATTGCCCGCTTGTATTTGGTAGAGGTGTAAAAACACCCAGGGTCATCACAAGTTTCTGTAGTTCCTCTTTATCAAGAGGATCTTTAGCAACTGATCTCTGCAAAAATTGTGCAACCGTCATCCAACCATTAATCACCGGCGGATTGCCACTCATGGAACGCCACTCAGAAAATCTCTGCAATAAATTCTGTGTTCGCGGAGATTGCACTTTACGTAAATCAAGATTATTAAAGTACTCGACAAGATAGCGTGCTAGATGAGGGGCAGTTCCATCTATTCCACAGATCAAGACCTCCATATCACACTGCTCTAAAACGTCATCTATCTCTATTGCGCTTAACTGGGTAGGAGAAAGGAAAGCGACCACCGACACGAAGCGATCAATGAGCTGGCTATCATTTTTGACCGCATTCAACAAAGGGATAAGCAAACTGCTCCTTGCCTTATAATCATGGTTCACTAAAGATTGGAAGCAGTGAATGACCAGTTCAGTATAGTGAGGCATACTTTGCAGGATACTTACCAGCACATTGAGAACTACTGGCTGATAGCGTGCGATGACAGTGATTGCCTCTTTCGGCAATTCTTTTGCATGATACTGACGGAGCAGCCAGAAAACCGAACTTTTCTGCCAGTTCTCTGGTAACGGTAGGGCGAGCAATTTGCTTAATTTCTCCCATGAAGATACTGCTAACCAGGGGTTTATGCTTTCATCAGGTGGAAGTGGTCGTATACTGCCTGCTGCTCTCAGCACCCATTCTTGTATGTCCCATTTCCGGTTAATCTGGCTCCAGTCACTCTCATTTTGAGGATATTTTGCCAGTACGTAAAGCCATACATTTTGACTCCGCTTGACAGGGGCGAGCGTAATCATAATATTGCTACAATGAAGGATCATATCCGTGTTATCTTGTATAATAAAGTCTTTCATATAATCGGCAACGTTCTTACCGACCTCCTCCATAAAATTTGTAATAGCGGCTGCAAGAGAACTATTTTTTCTTTTTTGCCTCAATTCATCAACTATATACCATAAATTATTTATTTTTTCTTTTCCTATTTTATTCCAGTAATCCTGGTTTGCGATCAGAATACGGGCACATTCGCGCTGCACGAACGTTTCGCCGAGCGTTTCTACCTCGTGTTCAGGCTGGCGTAGAATGGTTGTCAGTTGCCTTTCATTCAGAGGTTCGCGCACTATGCGGCGTTTGTAGAGGTTAATAAATTCTTCGGTAGAGGCGATTTCTCGTTTATCTGCTTCCGCTACCAGACTATCCAGTTCAAAAGTATTTCTTCTGAGCAGGCACTCAGCGGCATAGCGGGCATACTTTTCTAATTCCTCGTTCGCTTTGAAGGGAGAGCAGCGTCCAGTATCGACATTGACCGTGAGGTAGCCCTCATTGTAATAGGTTGGCGGAAGGTCGTTAGCCATGAGTGTACCCACAAAAACAGCTTCATACTTAGCAATATCATACTCATAGGTACTAAAAGTCAAATCCCGTAGCATTGCCAATGGCAGGCTATGTGTCAAACCCCAGAGAAGAGCGGCGATACGGTCTGAATGCCCAAAGACGTAGAAGTGTTGTGGTACACCTTGCGCAAGAAATACTTGGATGGTAAATACTAATTGCTGCCAGAGCGGAGTAAAATCAAACGTGGCTGACGAGGTATCCACCAGTTCGCGCAATTTGCTGTAGGGAAGTGCCTCCAGGTCTACTCTACGTGAGTCAAAGTCGTCATCGGTTTCCCGCCAGAGTGGTGGACAGTGCCAGAGACGGATAGCATGGCGAGCAGTAAAATCGTCAGGCAGACCGGCAAGCAAATGGCTAAAATAGACGCTGGGGCGATTAGAGAGATCAACGCCGCGATATACTTTGCGCACAAGGATACGTTCATAGCCATTATATGCTAAGGAGAGACAGACGGGAGCTTCACTTGTCGCCACCCCATCAGGTTGCCGATAGCGCAAGTAGCTATCTATATGTGCGAAGCGAGCACTTTGTAAATCCCGTAGACCTGGTGAAACAGCACGCACGCGATAGCCTACATTCATGCGCCCCAAACCGTTGACGGACCAGGTATAGCAGATCTGCTCGACAGCCATCTCGGCACTATCACTCTTGGGATCACTCACGTTATACCTCCATGAATATTTGTAGCTCTACGAATTAGAATCTGCCTCGATCACATTCAATTGCCACAAAATCCAGGTCAACGGGTCCAGGCAGCGATGAGGTTTGATATGTATATAATGACCGTGCTGATCGGCGGAACAACCGGTGGCAGAGGTAGCAAAAAAGCACACATTGGCAAAACGCTGACACTGCTGAAGCAACCCGTATTCCTGATAATGATAAAGGCGCTCCTGCACTTCTGCGCTTATCTTTTGTATCGCTCGTGGGTGTGCTTTGCCATCGTATACTACGTCATGCAAAAAGGCATAGCGGTGTTGTTCCGCTGGCGCAATAGTATATTTCAGCAAATCTGACTTAGGTATCATAATAGCTGTTGGAATAGATATTTCATCGCCTGGATGTATTTTATTATATTGCTCAAAACGCTTTAATATACTGGTAAGGACTTTGTTCGTCGTTCTTCCAGTTTGTTTTGCCGGATCGGGCCTCAAATGCATGGGCAAATCATCAACCAGATGCGGCATGGCGTGTGGGTCGGCCAGGTAGATAATGGCGTCCGCCTCCAGAATATTGCGCCCAAACTGCACAATTTTCGTATCATCGGCGATATCCTCACCGGAGATATCGTAGAAGGTAAGAATCACGCTTTGCTGTATATAAGCGTCCTTACTGCTAAGGGTGAGCCGATAGACAAGCGGTTTCATGGTAATCAAGCCGGAGGGATTGAGAACTCCCGCTGGTGTGCCCAGTGGATCTTTTCGATCACGCAGAATAGGGTCAGAAAAATCACGCTTAAACTCGGTTTCTGTCTCCGGGCTAAGACAATCCAACCACGAAGCAATGGTTGGATTGCTTGCCTGAGTCAAAGCGCCATTCTCCAGCAAGTGGAGCAATAATACCATATAATGTGTTTTGCCAGAAAATGTATCACCCGCAATGGCGATATTAAAGCTTTGCTGAACCTCCATACCCTCTTCCGGCAAGAATTCATTACAATGGGGGCACTGACGACGCGCCGCCTTCGAGACATAGGCAGGCCCGGTGAGCACTCCAAAATAGAAACGCGAACATGTATATTCAAATGTTCCACGTGATGGTGGAGAGTAAAGAATTTTTTTATTTGGATCTATTTCATTGGTTGCCACAATCATACAATCACTCGGATGATAATATTTCAAGCAGTGAGGGCATTTTTTCTTCAAGAAAGGGCTTACAAAAGGCATAACTTCCTTCCTCCATAACTCACGCCGGTATTACTACCGCCTGTCTTGATGTCTCTTCTTTACCAGATGAGTAAAACCAGTCAAAATCATCTTTATAGGATACATAATCAGAAATAGCGAAATACACCTGTACATAGAGCATGCGCTGATTGCCATATGAAAATTGAAAGTACCCGTGAGCCTGGTAAGATTGACGATTGATGCGATGATACGCACGACCGGGGTCCGGCTTTTGCGGATGAAGAGGCCAGCGGTCGCTACGCCAGACCAGTACCGCATACTGCACCAGCTCATCGTTTGGCCAGTCCCAACGCGCAATGGCCATGTCCCCTGACAACAGCACCTGGAGATTGCGCGGCTCATACTGGTGGATAAAGCGGCGGCGTGCCAGGCTGACATCCACGCTTTCGAGCGGCATGCGTGTCTGTCGCTCAATCACTTGCGCTGTCTGAAGGACTAATCCATAAGCTTTTGCCGCCAGTGCCTGCTTCATCTTTTTGTGCAGCAACACGAGTGCGAGACGGCTGCGTTGTTCCTCCGTGAAGTCTGAGAACTGCATCGCCAATTCTTCGTCATATACTGCCATAATCGCGTCATCATCACGATTGGCTTGCAGCGCGTCCACCACTGCCTGCCACATGACAATGAATCTACGCGCCGCATCTAACCTCATTCGCTCCTGTCGGGTCAGATTCGCGCTATCATCGAGTAAAGGCGAATATGCCTGCACGATATCATGGGCTTTCTGACTCCGATTGCAGGTCAGACGAAAGTGCGTCAGTGCAGTTTTGCGCTGCTGAGCCAGTTGGAGCCGTTGCTCCTCCTGTGGTAGCAATTCAAGCGCGGCCTGAAAACCCGCCTCCTGGATATGCTGCCAGGTCGTGACGAGTGCTTCATCATCCTCATTGTGATACGCCTGCACCAGTTCGCACACTAGTTGGAGCGACTCACATTCTGCCGCCGTCAATGCCATCAATAACCCGTTTTGCTCAAGCTCCTGGGCGACAGAGGCAATTTGTGTGATGCGCTTGCTGGCCTGAGCAGTTTTGTAAACAGCGAGCGCCTCAACACGCCAGCGCGCTCGCTCTACGCGCTGCTGCTCCTGCGCAGTCAACTGTAACATTGTGCAGTACGGCGATATACTGATGGCATCATATGCAGCTACCAGGGCGCTATCATCGTTTCTATAATCAGCCAGGACAAACGCTTTTGCCAGTTTTACCTGAGCAAGTTCATCAGGAGTAAGTAGCTGGCATTCTTCAAGCTCAGATGTGTAAGCGGCCACGATAGGATTCAGCAGCTTGTTAGCAAGAGCGGCACGCAAGGTTGCCAGCGCTTCTTTACGTTCCAGAGCCTGTTGCGCCCTTTGCTGTTCTTGTGGTGTTAGCATCAGGCGACCAGCATATGGACTGTGCTGCAATTCCATATAGACATCTGCCAAGCACTTATCGTCGTTCTGCTGATAAGCCTGCCAGAAGGCACACGCCAGCCTCAGCATTTCACATTCATCGTGCGTTAGCCTGCCGCTCTGCTCCAGCAGTGGTTGATATGCCTCCGCAACGCGTCGTAAACTACGGCTCTGCAAAGCAGCTCGCAAGGCATGCCAGGCTTTTGCCTGCATCACCCGCTGCTGATGCTGTTGGGCGTCGGCATAATGGTCTAAAGGCGGTACCCATAGACGAACGATCTCTTCGTCATTATCGGACTGAATAGCTGCTTCCAGGCGTTGCAACATTTGTTTTGCCTGTATATCTGGGTCAATGATGGTTTCGGGAAGGCGTATAGTCTGCACCGGAGCATTGCAGGCGAGCCTTAAGAAGCGGGTCAATTCCTGGATACGCCGGTCTCCCATCTGCGCGAGGTCGGCGAAGATCGCTGAGGCGTCGGGATTCACCAGGTCTTCTCGTCTAAACAGGAGATTACCATCCAATTGGGCCTGCGTATTTGGTCTCACATACTTTTTCCAGAGCGTCGGCTGCGCTTGCAGAGCCAGTAGAGAAAGATAAATCACCATCGCCGAGAAATCGTCCATGTATTCGTTGAAAGGACGCGATTGCAAATCCTTATGCTGATATGCTGTCTGCCCGGCCACGACGGGCCGCAAATGCGCAAAATCTGGGATGTAGACACCATCATAATCGACCAGCACCAGGCGACCATCGTTTCTCACCATCACATTCTGTGCCGCCAGATCACCATGCGCTATTTGAGCAAAACGCATCTTTTGCAGAATAGATACCCATTGCTCAGCAATATCGTGCAGTGTCACCTTATCACCTCTTTTACAGAGTTCATCGAGTTTTTCGAGCAATGTCATTCCTTCTACCCATTCCATCACAATTACTGGAAAGATACGCTTTTGCTTCACACCCTGTATCTCTTCGTCAACCAGGATACCCTGCTCATAATATGTGAAATCAATGGTAATATCTGGTATATGCGAACGGAAATACGGCCCAAGTTTTTCATAACGATAGTGTGTATCGCTATCCATAGGAACACGGAAACAGCGTAAGGCTTTTAGTTGACCACTCTGGGTACGAAATTTATAGACAACGGCAAAGCCCCCTTCCATTCCCCAGGGTTTTGCAATGGTGCCCCGCGTTGTTTGTGCCTGATATTTCTCAACTGTGCCCTGTTTGATGTCCAGATCAGGAACTTTGAGACGCGCCCTGGCAAAGAGCATAGCTTCGTCATAAGATTGACGATCAGGCATGGCTCTGATCTCCTTCTTCGTGATGTGCCCGGCTCAACTGTTTATACCAGCGCCAGAACCACGATTGTTCCCGCTGATCGACCATCTCAGTCTGCTTACGATCTAATTCCGCATACTCGCAATAGCGCACCGTAATCGCCTCCCGCTCTTCCTCAAGCAGCTTGAGGGGAGAAGCGGTCTGTGCATAGGCACTGTTTGTGAAAATGTCAAAGCGCGCTAGCAAGCGTAAAGCTTCATGAAATTTTTCAGCCTGTGCGGCACCCACCTGTCTTACATCCGCAAAACGCATATACAATATGTTGTACCGGTTAGCATTGTATTTTTTTAGTTCCTTTATCTTCTCATTCACATTAGTTTGCACTTCTTTCTCAAACTGCTTGCGGACACTTATAGACATTGTATCAACAATCCTTTTTATAATCGCATCATAGATAAAACTATTTAAAACATCATTGGCCATATTCAAGTATTTAAGCTTTTCTTCCAGATTATCTACATCTTCTCTCTGCTCTGCATAAGCCTTCTGATCTTTAATTTTATTTATTTTTGCATGTAACAAAGCCTCCTTTAGCTGATGTACTATATTTGTCTGCCACATATCAATTGTAGCTCCGTTGACCATCATGACCAGCGGTGAAGGAATCTGCGTCTTCATCTGCTCACAGGCCCGTTGTATAGCGTTTCTTTCCTGAGATGTAAAAGCGAAGGGGTAAGGGGAATACAGGATGGTTTGATGCAATCCTGCAAGCTGCAAGGCATCATTACGATGTAAAGCATCCAGAAAACGACGCGCCAGATTAACCTGGTACTCTTCATCACGCCGTACCTTATTCGCCGCGTTACGCAAACGATGATAGCAATCAAGCACTAAGGCCGGGCTGGCCTGACTACTACGCACGACTATACGGAAGAGCTGCAAATCCGCCATCTCTTGCCGAGCCGCCTTAATAGCTTGTTGTTCCTCACTGGAAAAGTGAAAATGTCCGCGTAGTGGCGAGAACTCAATAGCTTCGTAAGCCGTCAGCAAGGTTTCCTCATTGTCAACTGCGTAGGCATCTACCAGCCGTTGAGCCAGAGTGAGCTGTTCTTGTTCTAATGACGTTAATGCTGTCTCTTTGTAAGACTGCGGCAACATGGCTGCCGCCTTCACCATCTGTTCTGCTGTTCCCTCTTGCAAGCTTACCCTTAACAGAGACAGATTTTCCTGACTTTGCTTGATTTCCTCAGCATAGGTATGATCGTATGTACTGAGATGATTATCCGGTAATTGTTGCAGAGCCTTGTAACTCTCAAGAAAGGCTTGATGGTCCCCGTGACGCTGTGCATCCTGCAGGCGCTTTTGTAGCGTTACTACCTCCTGGTCTTGTTTCAAGATACCGAGTTGTAGTGCTGCCTCCCTGTCGGCAGGCGCAATAACAATAGTCGGATCAGCATCTTCATCATAGCTATAAGCCAGTGATGTCGGCACATCGATAGAGTGGAGAAGAGCATCCGGCACTGATGATAATGGTGCGGGTGGCGAGGGCGAGGCAGGCAACGCAGGTGGTGATAAACGGACACCGATCTCCTGTAGACTCTTTCGCAGAGTGGTAGCGCATGGCTCATCCATCAAAGTTTGAGCGTATTGCCACCACACTGGCTCGATTTTTGCCACAGCATTTACGTTATTGAGCGAGGCACGCAACACCTGGAGTACTTCTCGCAAAGCGTCTGCTACCTTGTGCAAATCTTCTACCTCAGATGGTATGAGATATACACCCATCGTATTCAAATCTTTGCCATCTCCATAGATGATTGCCTGCTGCTCCTTATTTTTCTCACGCCTCGCCTGCTCGAATTCTTGCAAACGTCGTTGCCTGATAGCCAGGGAATGTTCTTTGACAGGTTCTAAGGGAGTTTGTTCCTGTTCCCCCGCGCAAATATGTAGAATAAGCGCGGTTGAATCATCGTCCACCATCTGGCCCTGTGAACGGCATTGGTTGACAAATGCTGCCCACTCATCCTCAGTCCGCTTATGCGTTACCTCCAGAAAAGCGGCCCAGGGATCTGCCAGGTGCCCAGCAGCGCTACTGATAATCCAGCGTGCTACAGCATCGGTGGCAAGAACAACGATGTCGCCGACAGAGAGTGTGATCGTTTCTTGCTGAAAGTTTAGAAAAGAGCGGCTCAGGTTTCTTTGTAAGGAAGGAATACATACAGGCGCACGCTCAAACTCATGCACAGCTTGCAAGGGGAAAGAACGAATTGTTTGCTGGGCAGGTTTGCCAACAATAATACAGCTATCGCCTATCGCCAATAACTCGGCTGTAGCCTCCTGCTCAAAGCTATCGGTCATGCGCAGAGCCGCCAGAGTAGCAAAACTTCCCTGATTAGCGGTCTTCTGTATCGCATTCCACGGCAACTGTTGATGCAAAGTCTGTAACCGCTGCTGACACTCTTTTTGTGCTTGCCGTACCCACCATTCGATCTCAAAGACATCATCACTCATCAAAGGCATAGCGATATATTGTCGTGCGAGTACGTCGGCCCAGAGATTCGAGAACACAGTTGTGCCAGCCCCATCTGACACCACAAAAAGACCATGTTGGGAGTCGGAGGCACAGGCATCCTCACACGTCGTTTCATCGTGTTCGGATTTCCAATAGCGTAAGAGAGTAGCCTGCACAAACATCTATTTCTGCTCCGGGTTGCCCACCCATTGTGTCGAACTGGTTCTCTAACGATTGGGATCAAGCGGCTGCGTGGCGGGTGTACTGGCGAAGTTAAACATCAGGCGTATTGAGGCCGCATCGCCATTAAAAATCATACCACGAGCGCCTGGCGCAACCGGCCTACCGAGCAGCGATTCGAGCAGTGCGCGGCTACTCTCTGGAATAACGCTGGACATGTTAAAAAGCAGCCTGGCATACTTATCATTGGGCAATTCCGTTTCACTGACCGGGTACATCACTGGTGGCTCGTTGAGGTCAGTCAGATGAACATTGAAGAGAAGAGCCGTCCCGTCACTGGTGGCAACCTGCATCAGTTGCTGTGCGATTGGTAAAGGATCACCATCAGTTGACATACCATCCGTCACATTGATAATTACGGGTGGATAACTATTCTGATGGGTACGCACCCACTGCTCAGCGAGTTCCAGCGAGCGGCGCAACGCAGCGCACATGGGCGTTCCTCCCCCGTGTTTGGCGGTCACCCAGATGGGAAAGGGCACATCTATCTCCACAATGCTGCCGACATCATCAACCTCTTTTTTCTTCCTTATCTGAATATCCACCGGATTCATTTGCAACTCTGGCAGGCTGACAAACATCTTCCCTTTCAGCGAGCCACCGAGAGCCGAACTCGTCGTTGTTCCTTCATAGCCAATCACGCTGATATCTGCCCGTGCCCTTACTTCTGCTACTCCTCCATCGCTCACCTTTGTATTTGTAGTAATCAACTCGCTCATAAAGCCATTGAAGATCGTCGCCAGCATATCGCATTTTCTTTTTCCCCCACCAGCCTGTCCCCCCCGAAAAGGGTCTGCCATTGAGCCAGATTGATCGAGCAGAAAGATCATACATCCCGGAGACCTGGCCTCCCAGTTTCGCACATACATGCTACTATACTCCTTACTATACTGATTGCCCGGATAGAGTATACTGAAACTCGCAAATTCTTATGTAAGACCGTTATGACTTATGCTTCCATAGAGATACTTTATCTATTGAGATAGTATAGCCATGAAATTTATCCATGTCAAGCATAGTATTTCTAATATGCTATCTCTGACATATCATCGCATGTGTTTTATAAACATTTGTGGTAAAGAGCTATTTTTATGTTGACAGAACTTTGGAAATCCGCTAGATTATTAGCACGAGATACGGTCGCTTGAGCAATAGATTCAGGGAGAAAATAATGATAACAAACCGTGTCGGAGAACGCTTCGGCGATTATGAATTAACCCGTCTACTCGGCAAAGGGGGGTTTGCCGAGGTCTATCTAGCAGAGAATATTCAGTTACGAACACAAAAAGTTGCGGTCAAAATCCTCAATAAAGAGTTGCTTTATGCAAACAGGCAAGAGGCATTTAAACATGAGGCTATGATTATCTCCCAGTTACAACATCCACATATTATTCGTCTCATCACCTATGGATTATATATCAATACAAATGCGACCACTACTTTGACCCGCAGCATTCCTTACATTGTTATGGATTACGCTCCAAACGGGAGTTTGAATAACAAGAAAGGTCTGATTCTCCCTTTAGATACTGTTGTTTCTTATGTTGGGCAAATTGCTTCCGCACTCCAGTATATTCATGACAATGGGCTTATCCATCGTGACGTCAAACCCGGTAATATTCTCGTGGGACAACAACAGGAACTCCTGCTCAGTGATTTTGGATTGGCCATTGATATACCGGATATGACCGCTGATGTCATCGGCACGCTCAGTTATATGGCACCGGAACAGATCAATGGACACCCTGTTCCGGCCAGCGACCAGTATGCTCTTGGCATTCTGGTCTACGAATGGCTCTGTGGGCACCCTCCCTTTAGCGGGACGAATCAAGCCCAGCTTATTCACCAGCAGTGTATGGTATCTCCACCTTCGCTACGCTCGCTAGTCTCTCCCAGGATTGAGACCGTCGTGATGCACGCCTTATCTAAAAAACCTGAAGATCGATTCGAGCATGTCATTGATTTCGCGCGTGCGCTGGAATGGGCAGTTCAGCAGGAGGGGTTGGGATACAACGACCCTACCGTAGTCAATGGCCCACTGACACCCCCCACACCATTTACGCCTGTTCAACCCCCTCCAGCCCTCATAGAGCCAGTCTATCCTGGTGGTCAGCAGGTGAACTTAATGCGTACCGTTACTATCCAGATAGAAAACTTCACCGGTGGCAAGTTCAGATTTATCAAAAGTAGGAGACAGAAGGCATTTCGCAACGCAGGTTTTATTGCCAATAGCATCGCGGCTATCCTGATCGGTTTATGGGTAGAAACAATCTCACCGTCACCGGGCAATCAGAACGCTTACTGGGTGTTTTTGCTGGCAGTCTTTTTCTCCTGCTGCCTCTTTTTTCTCTTCTTTATCACACGCAAGGTCTTTCTTGCCTTCGTCCTGGCCGTGATCCTGGCTCTGTACTGGGGCCTGCTTGGTCAAGCTCTTGCCTCACTACTTGGCACAGGAACACATATTCCCTGGTTGCCTCCTGGCGATGTGCTGTTCGTTTTTTTCACTCTTGGCAGTTTTGCCATTTTTCTGAAATATATATTCGCACGTAAATAGCCTCCTACATCCATCACTATATGCTACAATAAAGAAGGTACTTCGGATCAGTAGATTGTACCGACAGCATTGTTATCTCTCTGTGCCTTTTCTCTCCTGGGAGAGCAACAATGCGCATGCAGTACACTGCAAACAACGATGTGGAGGCATTTTATGGCACGACCAGTCACCCTCTTTACCGGTCAGTTCGCGGACATTCCCCTGGCAGAACTGGCTCCCCTGGCAAAAAGTTGGGGCTATGATGGCCTCGAACTGGCCTGCTGGGGCGACCATTTTGAGGTTGATAAGGCTCTCAACGATTCCAGTTATGTGAAGAATAAGCGTGCGTTGCTAGAACAACATGGCCTGGGCTGCTGGGCCATCAGCAATCATCTGGTGGGGCAGGCGGTCGCGGATAAGTTTATCGACGAGCGACACAAGGGCATTCTCCCATCTTACGTGTGGGGCGATGGCGAGCCGGAGGGTGTGCGACAACGCGCCGCCGAAGAGATGAAGAACACGGCCCGCGCCGCCCGGCTCTTCGGTGTGGCCCAGGTCAACGGTTTTACCGGTTCTCCTATCTGGCATCTGCTCTATTCCTTCCCGCCGAATAATTTCGAGACCATCGAGGCGGGCTATCGTGAGTTTGCTGACCGCTGGAACCCGATCATGGATGTCTTTGACCAGGAGGGTATCCGCTTTGGTCTGGAGGTACACCCAACCGAAATCGCTTACGATATTGTCACCACCGAGAAGGCGCTGGAGGCCATCGGACATCGGCCCGCCTTCGGCCTCAATTTCGATCCCAGTCACTTCCATCACCAGTTCGTCGATCCCGTTCTCTTCCTCGAAACCTTCGCTGACCGTATCTATCATGTACACGTGAAGAACTCGGTGCGCAACCTCAACGGGCGTACCAGCATTCTCGGCTCACACCTCAACTTCGGTGATCCGCGTCGGGGCTGGGACTTCCGCACGCCGGGACGTGGTGGTATCGATTTCGAGGAGATCATCCGCGCGCTGAACCGCATCGGCTATACCGGCCCGCTCTCGGTCGAGTGGGAGGATAGCGGCATGGATCGCGCACACGGCGCACAGGAAGCTGCTGCCTTCGTTCATAAGCTCGATTTCGCGCCTTCTAGCGTCGCCTTCGATGCGGCTTTTCAGAAAAAATAAGAGGAGTACTTTGTATGCCAGAGCGTGTTGGATTTGTCACAATGGGGGAGGCTGGGAAACCAACAGGTGACGTGCCAACCCTGGGAGTGGGCATGCTGGGCTATGCCTTCATGGGCAAGGCCCACACGAATGCCTATAAGAAGCTCAATTATATTTACACTCCGCCACCTGCCTACGCGAAGCTCGTTGCTATCGCGGGACGCAATAAGGAGCGCGTTGAGGCGGCGGCGCAACGCTACGGTTATGAAAAGGCGGTGACCGACTGGCACGATCTGCTGAGCGATCCCGCTATCCAGGTCTTCGACAATAGCGCTCCCAACAACTTGCATGCAGAACCAACGATTGCTGCTGCGCAGGCCGGGAAGCATGTTATCTGCGAGAAGCCGTTGGGACGTGATGCTGCCGAGGCGAAACGCATGTGGGAGGCGGCTGAAAAGGCCGGTGTCGTCCACATGTGCGCCTTCAACTATCGCTTCGTGCCTGCCATTCGCCTGGCGCGCGACCTCATTCAGTCCGGTCGTCTGGGCCGCATCTATCATTTCCGCGCTCAGTACCTGCAAGAATGGATCATGGACCCCGATTTCAGCATGGTCTGGCGGCTTGATGCCTTGACCGCCGGTTCGGGTGCGCTGGGCGACCTGGGCACACATATCATTGACCTGGCGCGTTTCCTGGTCGGCGAACCTGCCAGCGTCAGCGGTCTGACCACTACCTTCATCAAGGAGCGACCATCCGAGACAGGTGGAAAAGCCCCAGTGACCGTTGACGATGCCTTCCTGGCCCTGCTGACCTTCCAGAATGGCGCGATTGGCACACTGGAGGCTACGCGCTTTGCGAAGGGGCGCAAGAATCACCAGGTCATCGAGATCAACGGGGAGAAAGGTTCGCTGGCCTTCAATCTGGAACGACTCAACGAGCTGGAGGTATATCTGCCGGAGGAGGAGACGCAGAAGGATGCGCAGGGTTTTCGCCAGGTGCTGGTAACGGAGAGCTATCATCCATTCTACGATGTGTGGTGGCCACAAGGGCACATCATCGGCTGGGAACACACCTTCGTTCACGAACTCAAACACTTCTTTGAGGCCATCACCAGTGGTCGCCCCATCAAGCCCGAAGGGGCCGACTTCGAGGACGGCTACCGGGCCAGCGTCATCGCGGACGCCATCATGCAATCCTCTAAAACGGGTCAGAGGGTGGAGATCACGTATTAAAACGAGTCAGGGAAGCGATAGAAGCAGCATCCGGCATGCTGAATGTCGCTTCTATCACTTCCCTGACTCGTTTTAAGGTATTACTCTCCATTAGCCAACAACCTGCTGGTAGATATCGCAGAGAACCTCTTGCGCTCTCTCTGCCCCGATATAGCTGGCTAGTTGTTGTTCATGCTGGTTCAAGGCCAGGTAGCGGCGCTGAATGACGGCGTGGCTGGCGGAAAATGCCGGGTCATTCATCACGCGACGTAACGCTTCACACTGCTGTTGAATGGCCCAGCGCAAACGGGCGACCTCGCTGCGCCCCTCGTATGGTTGCGGTTCCATAATCTGCCCCCGAAATGGTCTGTCATAGACACCTACAAAAACGATTCAGCATTCTCAGCGATAGCAGTTCTTATTTGATGCAAACGTGAAAATGCCTCTCTTTCGTATAGTGTACTCGCGCCAAAAAACGGGATGACGAAGGTTCCCCGCTATCTTAGCTGTCCATTAACCTCGGTGGTGTCTATTTGCCCAGTACAACATCGCCACAGGCGACGGGATCAAAGCTTGTTTGATTGTTCATATCAGTGCCATTATGAATATTGATATACCAACCGGAAGAGGGAATAGAGGTTACGTTCTTGATGACCGTTGTAGTAGTCGCATCACCCTTACTATCGGCCTTAATGGGGTTGAGCTGATACACAACGTCGCCCTGTGAGGCACAACTGCCACTGTGAATATGTTCGGCATGGGAGCTATTCGGCACAAAACCGCTGAGGTTCGTCGTCACCGTCAACGTCGTACCAGCTAACGAAAGCGTAGCGGTGCCGCTGACGTTCTGTCCTGCACTCGAAGAGGGCGCGCTGCGAAATTTCGCGTCTACCGTCTGTGTCGAGGCGGTTGAGGTATTGGTATTGGCAATATCGGTGCAGGCAATTGACAGTTCCTGGTCAGCAGGGGAGGTACCAGGGCCATTATGGACATCGATAAGCCAGCTATTCGCAGGAATACCACCGGAGACATTCTTAATAGTAGTCGTGGTTGTTGCATTACCATGCGCATCGGCTACCACATCGTTGAGTGAATAGAGGGTTTTTCCTTGCTGGGTGCAACTGCCGCTATGAATATGTGCGGGATGCTTGCTATTGGGTGCCAGACCAGTCAGAGACAATTTTACAACCAGTGTTTTGTTGCCGGGTGTCCAGGTAAGGATTGCAGTGCCGGTCGGCTCGTGTGACAGCGTTGCCGTTGCCGTCTTTCCTGTAGGAGTTCCAGAAGTTGCCGGGGGCACTGCCGGTGGAGGAGCGCCCGCCTGCCCTCCACAGGCGGCGAAAAGCAGCAGCGCGGTCAGCGTGAGAGTCAGCATAGCGATAATATCTGGCAGATGATACTGAAATGTAGATTTTTTCATAAGCAATGCCTTTTCACACATAATAGTGAGTAGCGCGTGATAGCACGTCATAGAATGCGTCTACCCGCGTTACGTCCGAGGTAAATAGACAATACTATGTGAGTCCTATATTATTGCACGCCTGATAGTTACCGTTTGATGACTCTACAAAGACAAAGAAAGCCTGGTAGCTGGTAAACCAGATGTTCCCTATAGGCATCCAGTTCACCAGCTACCAGGCTCGCCGGTATCAGGTAAAAAACCAAAAACCAACGAGGGCCGAACTCCAACATTCAGCCCTCATGTCTCTTCTTGTTCTGCACAACTCCCGTGTTACGTTAACCGAGTCCTACTCCACATGATGTATAGAAATTACTGGTAAACCTATAAGCTGGCGCTTGAGATGCCCAGTAACCCTCTGCTTACCATTGGCAGACCTGAGACGTAAGCCGTCTCGAAGACCGAACTGATCTACGCTTGTGCGAGATTCCAGTGGCTAATAGCAGGTAGCCAATGGCTCAGAGGCTCGGTTTGCCCGTCTCCACGGGCACTCCTAGTCAATCTGAAAGACCATCCCCAACAAACGTACTGGTTTCTTCATCGGTAGCATACAGAGCCTCCTTTCAGATGACCAGTGCGAGGATTGTACCCCGTGCCAGGGTCTTTTGGTTCCCTGGTAGATGCCCTTCTCTCTCAGGGCACTTTTACTATACCATAGTATTTTCCAAAAGTCAAGGGCATCATCAATCTTTTTGATGGAGCCGTGATTCTTGTGATAGTGCTGAGCAGTGTGTCCACTATCTCTAGTATTACATACTTTTTCATGCTTTTTCAGTATATACTAGAATTAATAGTCTGATTAAAAGAGAATGCTCGTCTTCTGTCATGCGCGCGTTCAGACAGCCATCATGTTAGTGCTGAGATCAGGTAATCACCTGAGAAAAGATCAGCCAAATACTTATTTCACTACCCTTGCAAAAAGTTCTATGATATGGAGTAGAAGGAGAGGTTATCGAGCCGATTTGCGCAATGCAAGGAGTACACGGAAACAAGGTTGAAGCAACCGGTGTTGCTCCTTGACTGGTATTTCGTCACGCGCAAAAATACTGTTTTGAAAGAGGTAATTCACAGATGAAGTCATCTTCCATTCGTTTTATCATCTTCTCTTTAATGGTCTTAGCGTTGGGCAGTGTGCTCCTGGTCGCTTGCCAGCGCCCTGGCACGCCCACAGCCAACTCTGGGAGCAGTTCATCGAGCAGCAGTTCAAGTAGCACCAGTAACTGTCCAACCGTGCATATGACCGATAACAATTTCGCGCAGTCCTCCGTCACCCTTAGCAAAGGCTGCACGTTGACATTGACTGATGATGTGGCTGTAACTCATATCATCATGAATGGTTCCTGGGTCAACGGCAATGCTGAACCCAAACAGGAGCCGGGGGCACCGAACATCAATATGACCTTTACCGGCAATGATACGCAGTCAACCCCGGCCTGGAATACGGCGGGAACCTATCATCTGTACTGCACTATTCATCCTGGCATGAATTTGACCGTTATTGTTCAGTAAAGCGAAGATAGGGGAATATTCGGCTGTATTGCTGTGTTAGAGTGAGTGGGTATCGCGGCAGTACACGGACATGGCAATGCAGCCGTAGCCATTGATAAGGTTAGAAAGCCGACAAATAGGAATTTTGTATCTCCGTTTGTCGATTTTTGGGCGTCTAGGGTAATATAAGAGTAGGCAAAGCGAATTTGTAGAGCTGTCTCAAACTGGTAGGAAACGTTGTAACCGGCTAGCTCGCAGAAACGTAATGAGCAATAGAGACATCTACACGCTGAGGTTTTTTAGCTACGTACCAGTCACGAAGGTACTCGCGTTGAGAGCGTTCTGATCCCTGATACAAAGGAGAGAGGTAACACACGATGTCAACAGCAACCCTGGAAAAAAACTTAGATCGTGCGCTAGAGCTTGTTGGTGGCTCCATTGATCCCGAAATTGCCGACTCCTATGCCTCTCTTGAGGCCCGCATTCTGGCGCAGGCCCTGGAGAATGTCGAGATTGCGGAACGTCGTCTCCGCGAGATTCAGAAGCTCGTAGGCGATATCAGCGACGTACTCGTCTAGGCATAGATGCTATTTTGCAAGGCAAAGGGGGGATGCCTTTTCCCTTTTTAGCAACTTAACACTTCTGTACGTCGCCTGGCCTGATCGTTTGCTTCAGCTCTGATGCCAGATACATATTCCTGTGCCAGAGGAATAAAGCTTTCACATTTTCGCCTTGAAGGCGTTCATGTGTTTTTTTAGCTCTGGGACAGGAGAAATGCTAGCGCTCTATGGAAAAGGAAAAGTTGGTGCAGGGGCAGGTAATGGGCTTTAAGAACTACAACGGGCCTTTTCCCAATCTCTTGTGTTAAAGTCCACTGCCTACCTCTACGCCAACCTGGTTTGTTAAACTTAATCACCTGTCCTTCCACTGATCTGGTAGTCTAATTTGTGCTTCTTTTTCTCCCTACACTCACAACTGTTGTGCGCGCAAACATATAAAGGCCAAACAATGCGCTTGCCAGTACCAGGACTAACCCGCATCCTACCAGTGCCATGACGAGCGGTGTTGGTCGATTACCGAGATATTGTAGCGGTCCTCCTCCTTGGTCACCGAAGGTCTGAGCTAACTGAGTTGCTGTAACCGAGAAAGGCCACACCTTTTGCAGTTGTTTTCCATGCCCATAGGTTAGATGAATGATCGCCCGATAGTTGCCCACATCCAAAGCTTTATGCTGTACATTCACGGTATAGTTGATTTGCGTAGCCGGTAGCAAAGTATCCACGCGCAGTACTATATTCTGCAATACATTGTTATGCTCATCCATTACCTGGAGTGTACCATACGGCTTGAGCATCACATTACCAGTATTGCTCAGGCCAATTACCACCGTCTGGTAGCCATGATAGCCACCCGCCTGCACGCCGGTGATGTTTAAATCCTCAAGTGTGGGACCGGGCAGGTTGACCTGTACAGCTATCACATACACATTGCGAATATTCAGATGAAGGCTGGTTGCCTTCGACTGACTCCGTGTCGTCTCAACGGTCGTACTTGCTGCTTCGATCCCTCCCACGTGTTGACCCGCGCCTGCATCGCGTGGCACCGCTACCTGAAAAGCTACGATCTGGCTCTGGCCGGGATTGAGAACAAGCTGCGCGACGGCCAGCTTGATCCACGTTCCTACAGTATATTGTGGTTCATTCCCCGATAAAAATACCGTTCCCCCGTTCTGACCGGTTGTAGCATCAACAGGTGTCAAAGCAACCACACCTACTGCTGTTCCTACATTCGTAACGCGCACCTGACTGCGAATCATCGCGCCGGGCCGACTGGAGAAAATGAAAAAGGATTTTGTCATAGGATCGCTTGGATCATAGGTGACTGGTTGTAATGTAAAGACCGCCTGACCGCCGGTTGCCTTTGCTGCTAGAGCGTGGCCCTCCACCGCGACCACGACAGATACAGCAACGCTCGTTCCCAGTAGCACCACGAACAAGCCACGCGACAGGCTTCTTATGAGCATCTGCCAGCGTGACAGCGCGATAAGCATATTTTCCCTCCTCAGCAAACTTAAACACCAACACGAATACAGCTTGTTGGGCCACGCCATGTGCGTGGCGTGGCCCTTCTCTTGCTAGGGTGCGCTGGCAATTGCTAGTGTGATGGTGCTGCTATACGTTGTGGCGTAAGCGTTGGCGGGAATGGAGACCGTGAGCGTTGGCTCGACGGTGAACTTTCCCATGCCGGTACCAGTATTAGCATTATAGAATTTGACCGGCGTAGGACTGCTGGCCGCAGTGGTGACGGCGACACTACCGGGATAAGTAAAGGTGCTGGTTGGATTGGTGCAGGTAGAGCCGGAAACACAGGAAACAGTAACATTGGTAATACTCAACGTCCCGCTACTGGCAAGGGATTCGGTGGTAGGTGTGGTACTGCCATTAAAATTACCGCTGCCGGTGAAATTAGTGGCCGATAGCGTCAGATTCCAACCAGCACCGGTGCCGGTTGAATCCTCAACTGTCAGCACAAAGGTGTTAGTCAGCGTCTGGTTTGTACCATTCAGTGTAACGCTGGTAGTCGTGGGTGAGGCGCTGATTAGCTCCGAAAGGGAGCCACCACTGACACTGGCCGTACCGGTGCCCGAATCAGCAAGCGCTATGAGCGAGCTGCCGAACAAGAACACGGCTACCACCAGAAGGCTGAGCAACAGGCGCAAAATGTGCCGTCTTGTTCCTGACATAGCAATCTCCTTCTCCGTATTGGGGATCATCCCTACAGGTAGGGACGTCCCTGGAAACATGTGTGACGCATTAACCGTATGTCACAGAGAAGAATATCGGTCTGTCAGGGCGGAAACTTTAGCAAGCGCAACTCAGGTCAAGTTCAGTGTCCTGCACATCCTCGAGGGGTGAGGCAACCTCATCGCTGCCCTCTTCAGGATGCTCAATAGCGTACTCGATAATACGTTCGACATCTTCCAGGCTGTTAATATGCACCAGTTCATTGCGTACATGCTTCGCGCCGGGGAAGTGGCCCAGATACCAGCCCATATGCTTGCGCAACTCAACAAAATGATCTTCGCCTTTTAAGCGTGCGTGTACCCGCGCATGTTCCAGCGCCATTAACAGGCGCTCTTCGCGCGTTGGCATGATATCGGGCAAATCCTGTAGAGTGGGCATAATACCTGCGTTGAGCAGACGTTTGAGTTCGTCCTTGCGCTGAAAAATCCAGGGATTGCCGAAAGTGGCACGCCCGATCAGCACGCCATGTACGCCTGTAGTGACGATGCGTTGCGCAGCCTGGTAGAGCGATTTAATATCGCCATTGCCCAGAATCAACGTATCGGTCTGGCGCACGATCTCGGCGGCAGCAGCGATAGCCTCCCAGTTTGCCTCGCCCTTATAATGCTGAACCAGTGTGCGCCCATGCAGAGAGATGACTGCTGGCTCCAGCTCCAGCAGATCTTTCACCCAATCGGTAATGATAATACGATCATAGCCCAGGCGCGTTTTCACCGAAACCGGCAACAGACGCCGCTCGATGATCGCTTTATCGCCCCAAATGCGCACACGCTCCTCGTTCATCTGGCGAATACGCGCGATACGCTGTGGTTCCATACCCAGTTCTTCTAATGTCTGTCCATTGGCCCAATCGCGCACGCCATCCTGCACGGCGCGAATAATCGCTTTGGCTGTGTCTGGCATACGGATCAGACCTGCGCCGCCACCACGATTAGCCACCGTTCGCGCAGGACATCCCATATTAATGTCTACCCCGTCGAAACCCAGTTCACACACTACATGGGCCGCTTTATAGAAGTATTCGGGCTTACAGCCAAAGATTTGTGCCACCACCGGGCGCTCCGCAGGTGTATAGAGGAAGTCACGGAAGATGTGATCACTGCCGCGCCAGAGGCCCTCAACGTTGGTAAATTCCGTTAACACAACGTCGGGGCGTCCGTAAAGGCCATGCATCGTGCGGCACGGCGCATCGGTCACACCATCCATCGGAGCCAGTGCAATAATAGGCCGCTGTAAATTGTCCCAAAATGATGTTACCCTCATGAACCTTTTCTCATCTTATCTTGTCCAGGCTCCATCCTTTGTAGAAGGATGGCATTCTCACTTAATCCTCGACAGCAATAACCTGTGGGTGTTTCTATCTTACACATTTTAGCCGGTGTGGTCAATGTAAGAGGCAATATCCTATGCAAAAAAATTCATGGGTAGGAAACGCTCTACCACGTTTGTGTGCTTTCTTCACGATAGAAGGGTGCCCGGTATGGACGCGATGAACTATGCCTACTCATGGTAGAAGCATGATATCGGTGAGCGGGGCGAGTAATAAGCAAGGCAATGTCTCAGCTTGCCCCGCTCACCTCTCACTTTTCGTTGATCGATGCTACAGGCCGCGTTTAGGATCGATCATGTCTGGGCTGTATGTTGCCAGTGCCAACTGTCCATTGTTACCATTGTAGGATGTTTTAGGTAGGGTTGGCTCGATTTGTGTCACCGGTGTGGTAGTGCAAACGCTGGCAGGCTGGTTATTAGTAGCGACGCAGATGGCTGCTGTCAGATAGTTGGCCGTGCCCAGGATATCTTTCGCAATCTTCGTATCGGGGTTCTGTACATCACCGGCAATATCGTTCCAGGTCAGGCCGCTGAGATCGGTGGGCGAGTAATAGGAACCACTGGAGATGAACTTATTGGCGATATCAATGAACGGAATACCTCCCTGTGAGGAGAGATAGGGGGGATAGTCATAGGTCTGAATCAGTTTTTGCTGCGCGCTGGTCGGTGTCTGCAACGGCTGTGGCGGTTGCTGGTTGTCGTACATTTCGACCGGTACGAAGTCAACGTACTGGCTGGTATAATGGCTACCGACGAAAGTGAAAGTCGGCAGGTTATCTTCCGACGATGTGATTTCTGAGATATTGCTGAAAGTGCCGAAGCGGCTGAGCGCGACGATCATGCCCCAGCGTTGCGCCGCACAGTAGGGGCAATATTCTCCGCCGGCATAGAAGAACTCCGGCTTACCATTGGGGCCAACGAGCGGTGTTGCGTTTGAGAGCGCCACCATAGGATTCTGGACACCACCGGTGCCTACCGTCGTCAGTGTCGAGGGATCGATGGTCGTGAGATTTTGCAAGACCGCTTTTGTATTACTGCTGTTGCCGTTGCTGGTGGTCGGCGCTGGCTGGCGTGAGAGATAAATGAAGACGCCAACAATCACTGCGACCAGAACCAGGGTACCTCCGACCCATAACCAGTTAGAGTTCACTGCTTTCTTCTGTTGCGCACCTGGTCGGCGTGCCTTCTGGCGCGCGGTTGCGTTATTTTTATTGCCCTGCTGTTGCCGTCGTGCCTGTTCGCGGCGTTGGGCAGCGGATGAACCACTTTTTGTCTTAGCCATTGATTGAACCTTTACTATCAAAATCCAGGGAACCTTTTTAACTTTGCTATTGTACCATAACAATGTATTTTGTGCTAATATTACATAAAGAGCAAGCAGGTAAGGATAACACGACGGGATGAGACGAGAGCGAGGTGAGCGCGCAGGGTACCCGCAAAGGATATCCCTACTATGATTAAGAGTGAGAGAGGTAACGTATCATTGTAGACGTAATGTTCCGCCTCGCTGCTCCGGCTCTTCCTGTTAGCTCTGAATCGGGCGTAATTTTTGCTTGACAAAAAAACAACGATGCTGTACAATCGAGGTGTCAACGCGCAAGCGAACAGACGTGCAAGAATGCCTCGTTCGTCTAGTGGCCTAGGACGCCGCCCTTTCAAGGCGGAGATCACCGGTTCGACTCCGGTACGAGGTACCGATTTTTTGAGAAGCCTGGCATTGTTCCGTATTTGGATTGCCAGGCTTTTCTGTGTTAGCGCTATTTTTTGTTAATGTCATTCAGTGTTTGTATGGAAGGTGTCTGCTATGATGAGTGTGGAAGAGGCGCTTGAGCAAATATTAGCGCAGATCACGCCGCTGCCATCGGTGCAAGTGCCACTTTCGGAGGCGTTAGGATTAGTGCTGGCCGAGGATATTGTGGCCCAGGAGGATATTCCACCTTTTACGAACTCCGCGATGGATGGTTTTGCCTTGTTGAGCAAAGATAGTCGCCCACGAGAAGGCAAGCTGCCGCGTCTGCGCGTGACGGGTACAGTGGCGGCAGGTTATGTTGCGGATCATGCGGTTCAAGAGGGCACGGCGATGCGGATAATGACCGGCGCTCCTGTGCCGCCGGGTGCGGATAGTGTGATCCAGGTGGAGCTAACGCGCAGCGAGGGGCCGCAGAGCGAGTGGGTTGAGATACTCGAGGAAGTCGCACCAGGGAACAACATTCGACCGGCGGGCGAAGATATGCGGCGCGGGCAAACGGTACTGACGCGCGGGAGCGAGATTGGAGCCTGGGAGATTGGCGTGTTGGCGACGCTTGGCTATGCCAGCGTGCCAGTGATTCGGCGGCCTCGTGTGGCTATTCTGGCGACCGGCGATGAGATCATTGATGTGGGTGAACCACTCCGGCCCGGTAAGATTCGCAATAGCAACAGCTATCTGCTCGAGGCGGCAGCGCGGCAAGCCGGAGCTGAAGCGGTGCGCCTGGGTGTTGCGAGTGATACGGTCGAGAGCCTGCGTGCGAAGTTTCAAGAGGCCATCAAGTACGATCTAATTCTTACCTCCGGGGGGGTTTCTGTTGGTGACTTTGATCTGGTGAAGCAGATTATGATGGAACAGGGTGAGATACATTTCTGGCGTATTAATATGCGACCCGGCAAGCCTGTAGCGTTTGGCCATATTGGCCATGTGCCGTTGCTCGGCCTGCCCGGTAATCCTGTCTCTACCTCTGTCACCTTTCAGTTGTTCGGGCGGCCCATTATTCGCAAATTACTGGGGGCCAGTCGTTTGTTGAAGCCGAGGGTTGAAGTCATTGTAGAGGATGGCGTGAGCGAGCGTACCATGCGGCGTCATTACGTGCGCGCCTCAGTACGCTGGGATGGCGAACATTTCATTGCGCGCACGACGGGCAACCAGGGATCACATATTATGACCTCATTGCTACATGCCAATGCCCTGGTAGTTGTACCCGAAGGCGGTGTGGAGGTTCGCGCGGGAGATAGGGCACAGGCGATTATGCTGGACTGGCCGGAGGTGTAGGGGCAGAGTATCGGGCTTAGCAAATGATTTATTCATATCTATTATCATGCCTGTGCAGGACCTGTTTGGCCAGACGATAGCGAAGCTGGTCGCGCGAGAGGCCCAGCAAGGAAGCGGCCTGAACCTGGTTGCCGTGACAACGTTGCAGGGCCTCGGCGATAAATTGTTGCTCAATGCGGTGCATGAAGGTCGGAAGGTCAAGTCCTTCGGGGGGCAGGTGCATTTGTTGCTGTAAATCGGAAAGGCGCTGCTGTGCGTTGAAATTGGCCTGACGAATATTATCCGGTAGGTCCTCCGGGCGAATCTCGTACCCGTTGCAGACAATTTGTCCCCGTTGAATGACGCTGCGCAGTTCGCGTACATTGCCGGGCCAGGAGTATTGATGAAGCAAGGACATTGCTTCCGCGCTAATGCGCAGCGGCTCTTTATCGCCGCTATAGATACGTAAGAAGTGTTCGACCAGTGGTTCAAGGTCTTCGAGCCGCTCTCGAAGCGGGGGAAGTGTGATAGTGATAACTTTGAGGCGGTAGTAGAGATCATCGCGGAAGAGTCCCTGCGCGACCGCTGCTTGCAGGTCTGTGTTGGTAGCGGAGATAATGCGCAGATCAACATGCAGTTCTTTTGTGCTGCCGACGCGGCGGAAATTGCGCGTTTCCAGGAAACGTAGTAGTTTGGCTTGTAACACGCGCGGCATGGTGCCGATCTCGTCCAGGAAGAGTGTGCCGCCGTCGGCGCGCGACAGGTAGCCCTCACGCGAGACTTTCGCATCGGTAAATGCGCCCGCCTCAACTCCAAAAAGCTCTGTTTCTAGCAGCGTATCGGGGAGCGCGGCACAATTGATGGCGACGAAATTGTATGCTGAACGACTACTCAATTCGTGGATGGCGTGTGCTACGACATCTTTCCCGGTACCGCTCTCACCCTGGAGCAGAACCGTTGTGGAGGGGTAGCGTGCCACTTGAAGTACCATGCGCCTGATCTCGTGGATAGCCACGCTACGCCCGATAATAAGTTCGGCCAGCTTATGATCATTGGCTTGCTGCTCAAGCAATGCTTGTTGACTCTTCATTCCAACCGCCCCACCTCTCAATGTATTATTGTGCATGTTTGTTCTGATAGTTCCCCATCCGCTACCGCAGGCTAAAACGCGCCGGATTTCATGCCTGTGGGATAGGCATAAGGGGGTTGCGTTTGTACTGATGGAGTGACGGCGATTGGCCCTGATGCCGACAGCGGGCGTAGCGGTTGAGGCTTGACGACCCAGCCCCGCCCGGTGATAAAGGTTGCGCCATTGCCACCATTGCCCCATTGCGATTCGGTTTCTAGACCGGATGGTGGCGCGAGTGGTGGTATAGCATTGGGAGCAAGCATCCCTGTTGTGGATGGTAGCGGTGTGGAGGTGGGCATAGAACCGTAGGGGCGTGCTTCATCATACCCTTCTCGTGAGCCGGACCTCGAGAAACCAACCTGACCGTTGTAGGGGCGCATAACGGCTGCCTCGCTGAGCCTGAGTGGAGACATGGCGTTAATAGTTGCCTGACCGGGTAGCACCAGTTGAATGAGGCCGAGGAGGACTAATTCACCTGCAATCTGACAAATCTGTTCAGGAGGCATGCCAAATTCCTGGCAGAGATTGCGTAATGAAGTTTGTCCATCGACGCGCCGTAGCATACGCCACTGATCTGGCGTGATCTGAAGTTCAACCTTCTGTTCAAGCAAGGCCAGAGCCTCGACTTCTACCAGTATCATATCGGGATGCATTAAAGAAATATTGATTGGTTCACCGGCCACCGCGCGTACAGGTGTTGGCGGTGGAGGAGCAGGTGTTTCTCCCCCGTCGAGCAGATTCAATGCAATGAAAGCCTCGGCCTCTTTATTGAGCAGCGGTGTAGATGGAATCTCTCCTACCTCTTTTTTCTTCAGTGAAGGAAGCGCAGGCAGAGCCGATAGCGAACTATCAGTGTTTTGGATAGGAAGTGAGCGTGCGATTGGAGTTGGTGTTTCATCCAGGAATTGTGAAGGATCAAGCAACGTCGGCACGTTTGAGATGTCTGTAGAATATGGATTATGGCCGTTGGTTTTGGGTAGGGCAGCAGCGGGCATAGGTGTTGATCGGTGATAGTCGAACAAGTTCTCCTCGCGGTTTCCAGAGAGAGAACCGCTGTTCTGGTATTTGGGCGCGCCGTCTGTTTGGGGAGTCAGAGGTATAACAGGGGCTGGTTGCCGAGGGGGGGGAGGGGCCGGTAAGAGAGACGAGGCAATGATAGCAACCTGTAGCCGATCAGCAGGAGGCAAGATCTGCTCTTCAAAGTAGATTTCCCCTTGTGTCCAGCAGAGGATGGCCTGAATAACCTCTGCGGCACGTTGGGTTGACCAAGCACGTAGTTCCTCCTGGCCTACGAAGCCGAGATCAAAGAGAGTAGATGCGATGTGTATCTCACTTAAAGGTTCGGCACCTATCTTGCGCTTTGCCTCTTGCCATGCTTGTTCTGAGATCATGCCAGTTTGTACGAGCCGTTCTCCCAGCGTTGCAGTGGTGCGGACAGGGCCGACGCACATTAACCATCCCTGTTTGAAATAGAACTCTACCCACAGTATACCTTGTTTCACTATAAGCAAGCCTGTTTTACCCTGCGCCTCAATTTGTTGCAAGACCTCCGGCAGGCTCAGTTGTTCCAAATTACCTATCAGTGACACAATACTTCACCGTCCGTCCAAAAATAAACATTACGCACAACATATAGCCACTTCCCCCGAACGATACGTTGGCGTAAACGTCTCCTTCAAAAGCGCGCAGTGTCTGTTTATCTGTCCATCTCCTCCCACTCCACCAGCAGTCAAATTCTTTCTTACTTCCCCCGACAACTCCATTGTTGCCCTGATTCTTAAGAGACCGGTTTCTCTGATGGGGCAGAAGTAGATATGCGAAAAAGCATCCGGCCTGGGGGGAATGCACCCTTCCCTGAAAGCGGAGGGAGAGGGATTCGAACCCCCGGGGCTGTGAACCCAACTGTTTTCAAGACAGTCGCAATAGACCACTCTGCCATCCCTCCGTGTCGTAGTGTAACATATTTCTGTGTGGTTTGGGAAGAGGAGAGACGCACAATCACCTAACAATCTCATCTAATGGTTCGTAAATTTGCTTATCGGGGGGAATTAAGGAGTGATGTACCAAGATAGGGGCGTAGTACTTTCGGAACAACAACTGAGCCATCGGCCTGCTGATAGAGTTCGAGTAGCGCGGCCATAGTGCGCCCAACTGCCAGCCCGGAGCCATTCAAGGTATGGGGGTACTCGATATGGTTCTGCGCCGTGCGAACTTTGATATTGGCACGCCTGGCCTGGTAAGCCTCGCAGTTACTGATCGAGGCGATCTCGACATAGTTTTGTTGCCCCGGCATCCAGACCTCAAGATCATAGCTTTTGGTGGCTGCAAAGGGCAGGTTGGCGGTACAGCATTCGATAACGCGATAGGGTAGCTCCAGGGCGCGTAAAATGGCCTCAGCATGGCCAAGCATGACTTCCAATGTTTGATAGGAGTCCTGGGCGGCAACGATCTGAAAGAGTTCAACCTTATTGAATTGATGCAGGCGCAGCAGGCCGCGATTGTGGCGTGAGGCTGAGCCTGCTTCGCGTCGGAAGGCGCTACTCCATGCCACGTAGCGTAATGGCAGCATCTCTGTGGCTAAAATGCTATCGCTATGCAGTCCTACCAGGGGCACCTCAGCGGTGGGGTTGAGAAAGAGGTCATCCTCCTGGCAATGATAGACCTGTTCCTCGAACTTTGGCAACTGGCCTGCGCCTTGCAGTACCGGGCGTTTAACCAGGAAGGGGGGCAATATTTCGGTATAGCCATGTTCGTTGGTATGTGTATCGAGCATGAAGGAGATCAGTGTGCGTTCCAGACGCGCACCCATGCCTTTGAGCGTGACAAAGCGACTGCCCGCGATACGTGTGCCACCGGGCACATCGATCATGCCCAGGCGTTCTCCCAGTATCCAGTGAGGCTGGGGTTCAAAGTGAAAGGCAGGTGGCTCGCCCCAGTAGCGTAGTACCACGTCGTCGGCCTCGCCATCCCCTTCCGGCACGCTTTCGTGGGGCAGATTGGGGATAGTGAGCAGAATAAACTGGATGCGCGTCTCCAGGTTATCGATACTCAGGTCGAGCTGTCGAATATCCTGCGTGATCTGCTTGATGTTTTTATTCTGTTCTGCTCTGCCGACGATAGGAAGGATGCGAACCTGCTCTTTCTGTATCTTGAGCAGGGCATAGAGGCGGTCGCGGCTCGCAATCGCTGCGTTACGCTGGTCGATCAAACGAAATAGCTCATCGAGTGAGCGCGTATCTCTACGCTTACGTAGCCCCTCGCGCAGAAGTTCAGGATGTTGGCGCACAAACTCAAGTGGTAACATGGGTTGATTTTACCCAATTCTAAACGATTGCGCAACTATGTGGGAACGAGGAATAGCTGTGAACATGTTTCACATAACTAAGGAAAAAGATATGAAGGCACAGAATGACGGGGGCAAGGTGAGGATCAGAGGGGAATGCCTCTCCTGTGCCTGTTATCATGTCCCAGGAAAATTTGCCGGGCTTGCCCTAAAAGCCCTCAGTAGATAATGACCGGCCAGAGCAAGGCACACGAGCGTTCCGGCGAGCAGAAGCGCTTCGTGAAGCCGGTGATGCCAGCCTAGCGCTGTGAGGACGATCAACGTTGCCAGCGTGATCAAGGCTAGTGACAGCCCCCGGTGAAAGCGCCCTATCTCCGAGTGAGGCCACGGCTCAAGGAGACGCACGATTTCTCTTCCTTTCTCTGAATCGGTACAAGCTGCTTTGAGCGGGCAGTGATTGCACACCTGGGCATTGCCTCGATAATAGATGCGTCGTCGGTCATGATCAACGGCTATCGGTAAGAGATGCTGGCCTTGAGGGCATTCCCAGGCATCCAGACGTTGATGATAGACAAAGCCAATAGTAGAGAGGCGAAGAGAGCGACGATGTGTATTGCGTGCCAGGAACTCAAGCCCGCAGGCACTCATCAGTAGAAAAAGTGCGTAACCCGTTGCCATCCATGCCGTAGGATGGATATCGGCAAAGAAAGTCATAGCAAAGCTCTCCATTATTCTCTCTCTCCTTCTCCTGTCGTCGCAGACGTGACGGAATAGGTGACTGGTGTGAAAAGGGCTTCTCCCGATTCTTCGAGTATGACGGGTTGAGCTTTGCCGCGCATCCCTTGCCAGCACAGGTAGAGCAATGGTAGCACTCCACCAGTGATGAAGAGGATATCCCCCGGCATGCGGAGCCACTCAAGCAGCGTATTCACGTCGCTGGTGACAAACTTGAGTGTCCGGGCGGCAAAGTAACCCTGGTTGACCGAGGTATAGAGTTGGAGGATACCAAGCGGAAAAAGGTTTGCGAAGGCCATCCAGGCCAGCCCGATATTAAGTGACCAGAAGCTGATCTTTGCCATACGGTCTGACCAGCGTTCTGGAGCGGTAAGATAGCGCAAAGCAAACATGGCCAGGCTGACGGCGAGCATGCCGTACACACCCATCATTGCGGTATGGCTGTGGTTGGCGGTCAATCCCGTCCCTATCTCATAGTAGGAGACAATCGGCAAATTAATTAAAAAGCCAAACACACCTGCTCCTAAAAAGTTCCAGAAGCCCACAGCGGCAAGCGACATCACGGCCCATCGGTGTGGGAACGCTGTAGTAGACCTCGCCTCCTGCAGGGCACCCAATTGCAAGAAGCTCCATGCTTCAACTGTAAGGAAGGTCAAAGGCATGACTTCCAGTGCGGAGAAAAAAGCACCGAAAGCGAGATGCTGAGCAGGTTCACCAGAAAAGTAAAGATGATGCATAGTGCCGATGACTCCGCCGACCGAGTACAGCACGATATCCAGGTAGATCACGAGCAGCGCCGTTCGCTCAGCGACGACTCCCAGTAATACAAAAATGTAGGCGACCATAGCTGTGGTGAACAGTTCCAGAAAATCTTCCACCCAGAGATGAACCACCCAGAACCGCCAGAAATCCGTTGTAGTGAAGGTTGAATCCGGTTGAGCCAATAAGCCAACCGCGTAGAAAGTTGGAATGGCCAGGGCCGCAAAGAAGAACAGCCAGGGCATATTGCCAATAGCTTCATATCTGAGGCGTCCACGAAGGCCCCGAAAGATGATGATCGCCCAGAAAAAAAGGCCAATCGTCAGCAATATCTGCCAGAACCTTCCGAGGTCGAGATATTCGAAGCCTTGATCTCCGAACCAGGTCCACAAGTTCCCGAAGGAGCCATTCATTCCCGCCCATTCACCAAGCAGGCTTCCTCCGACCACTATCACCAATGCACTGAGTAGGGCATAGGTGAGCCAGTGCTGGCGGCGCGGCTCGCGGCCCGTGATCATAGGGGTGAGGAAAATCCCGGCGGCCAGAAAAGAGGTTGCTACCCACAAGATTGCCAGTTGCACGTGCCATGTACGCACCAGGTTATAGGGGAAGAGAGGAGTAAGGTTGAGGCCGAAAAAGCTGGTGATATCCGCTCGATAGTGTGCTGAGGCAGCCCCAACCAGCGTCTGAACCAGGAAGAGGGCGGCCATGACTAGAAAAAACCAGGCGCAGGCACGCTGCGAGGGGGTCAAGCTCACCTCCCCTGGATCACGAAAGGAGAGTGTGGCCTGTTCTCTTCCATGCCAGCCGAGGAAGTTCCATCGGCCATATGCGGCCAGCAAGAGTCCAATTCCTCCCAGCAAGGCGATGAGAGAGAGGACGCTCCACACTATCGTGGTAGCGGTGGGCGTATTCCCAACGAGAGGTTCAGGGGGCCAGTTATTGGTATACGAATAGTTGTGCCCAGGGCGGTGAGCGGAAGCGGCCCAGGCCGACCAACTGAAAAATGCAGTTAGTTGCTTGATCTGGTGCGGATCAGTAATCGCTTGCGGGCGCAAGCCGCTGTGAGAAACCGGAGTAGAGAAATATGCCTGATAGTGCTGACGCAGTTGCTCAAAAGCCTGGGCCTGAGCTGCTGTGTACAGCACCGTCTGCGTCGTGCTGTTGTAGGTGTTGGTCTGGAAGTCCTGGATGGTATGTATAACGGCTGTATCAGAATGGGGGCCTCCATAGCTCTTCTGCACGAGTAAGGCAGCGCGGTGTAGATAATCCGCGGTATAATCTGGCCCAAGATATGCCCCATGTCCAAAAATAGAGCCATGCTCCATCAAACCGTTCCGTAAGAAGATGCCCTGACCATTCTTGATATCTGTGCCCGTAAAGAGTACCTGACCCTGGGGAGCAATCACCTTCGCGGGGATGGGAGGTTCGTCCCTGTATGTGGCATATGCTAGCATACCCATGACGAAGAAGCCGAAGAGAAAGACAAGACCAACTGCCTGCAACCACCCTTTAGAGACAAGGAGCGCTCTGCGCGATGGTTGGTCGGGAAGAGGAGTGTTCTGCTGCATGAGATCCTCCTGGATTCCTGATCTATGGAATGGTAAGGTATAGAAGTTGCACGATCATAGCGACCCTTGTGTGGACTCCACGTTTCCACTCTTGTAAGGCTTCCCGGTAGTGTACTTTTTGGAGAGCCATAGGTTATGAGCGTAGTCGCACGATTCGGAGAGGGTAACTGGAAACGGTCTGTCAACAGGTAACGCGCTGGCTACCTACCCTATCAGGTTAAAAAGGTCAGGAAAATGCTTGACAATCCTGTTCTCTCATGCTATAGTTGCTCCTATCGAGGGCGCTTAGCTCAGTGGGAGAGCGCTTCCTTCACACGGAAGAGGTCACAGGTTCGACCCCTGTAGCGCCCATTAGTACCCACTTTCCTCGCATTGCGAAACTCCCTTACCTTGTCGATTGTGTCACTGGTAGATCAGGCTGTCTGGTGCGATCAGTGATACTGTGGCCTTGAAGCCGCGTAAATTGCACAGAAGAGCATTTATGGCGTATAATAATGACATAGGATTGCCGTATTGAGCAAGATGCTGGAGTGCGAGGAGGTTTGCCCATGTCCAATACTCTGTATACTATGCATGCTGCCAATCTTGTTGGCCTCGTCATTTTTTTTATCACGTGGGTTGTTCTGTTTAAATCTGCTCACCTGCTGATTCGACTCCTGCATCGTGATCCTCTGATCGGCTGGGCCATTGGACCATTGGGCTTTTCGATCCTCTTTCTGCGCAAGCCCTCGGTCCTCTACCTCTGGCTAGATACCCTCATTCCGGCCCTGGTTTCAGGCTTTGTCGTATATATCGGCTTGTTTACCACTTTTGCTTCCGTGAAAGTGCTGCATTCCATCTGGGTGGAGGGATTGACCGTCGTTGCCGGTATCGCCTTGAGCAGTACCAGTGACCTGCTGAATACCGTGCGCGACCTGCGCTATCCACTCTGGGGTGAGGCCCGTCTGTTGCGCTGCATCCAGGGGTTGCGCGCTAGCTGGGCACAGATTCACTTCACAACTTTTGGTAGTTCATACTTGAATGACCATTTTGGGGCCAGCCCTGCTGAACTGCTACAGGCTCTCTGAGAGTTGCAGTGGTTTGCTCACAGGCTTGAATGGCAACGTGAAGTAGAAGGTGGCCCCTATCGGACTATTGTTAAAGACGCCGATGGTACCACCGTGAGAGTCGATGATGGCTTTCGAGACGTACAGCCCCAGACCAACACCGGCATACTGGCGGCTTGTTGTGTTGCGCACGCGGTAAAAACGCTCAAAGATGTGGTCAAGCTGCTCTGGTGTGATGCCGATACCCTCATCCTTTATCGTGACCCGATAGCCTTCTTCAGTACGCTCCAGGTTCACTGTAACCTGCCCGCCGTGTGGTGAGTACTTGATAGCATTGTCCAGCATATTGCCGATGACCTGGGCAATACGCTCCCGATCCGCGACAACCGCACTCTCCGGCGTCTGAATATCGAGCAGGATAGTATGTTGCTCGGAACTGGCCTGGGCGGAATGCACGCAATTTGCCAGTAGCTCGGCCAAATTGAAGGTATCACAATGTAAAGTCAACTGACCTGATTGTACCTGTGAGAGATCAAGCAGGTCATTGACCAGGCGTTCCAGGTGATCGGTCTGGCTCTGGATAATGCGCAGATTATGCAGATCATAGCTCTCTGGCGACTCCTGGCCTTCCATGGAGGCCGGTTGCGTGTTGTGTGCGGCACGCGCTTTCTGTAGGCGTCGCTCAATACGACGGATGAGATGCTGTGTATAGCCCTTGATGGCGGTAAGGGGCGTGCGTAGTTCGTGTGAGACGACGGAAACAAACTCATCCTTGAGCCGCTCCACCTGTTTATTAGAGGTAACGTCGTTCAACACTGCCACCACGCCTGTTGGACGGGGCGTGTTCTGGCTGGCGTCGTGCAGTGGCGCAACGCTGACATTCAGCGTGAGCGGTACTGTTTCGTCCTTGTCGCCTACGGTTAATTCCTGGTTGGTGATGGTTTGCCCGTTGAGCGCCCACTCGATCATTTGTGAGAGATGGAGTAGCCAGGGCCTTTCTTCAGCAATGTCGGCCAGGTAAAAGGACTGATTACGTGCAATATCGACCTGCGCCAGATTGAAGAGCTGCCATGCCGATTGATTGAGCGAGATCACCATCCCTTTCTCATCTGTGATCAGCAATCCTTCTGCCATACTGCGCAGGATCAGTTCGAGGCGCTGGCGCTCCAGTTCGGCCCGCCGCCACAGGGCGTTTTCACGTTCGCGCAAGCGCACGTTGTCGAGGGCCACAGCGGCGTAATCGGCGATCATGGTGGTCAGTCGTAGCATTTCGCTATCGAAGGTACCGACCAGTTCATCGAACAGGCAGAGCAGGCCGATGATGCGGTTTTCGACGGTCAGTGGAATATTGAGGACGGAGCCAACTTCGGTGCACTCCATGGCTTCCTGTGTACGATACTGTGCTACTTCGTCGGGGGCATCCATATAGGCGGTGGCGATCAGGTGTTGGATGTCGAGGGGGGGGAAGTCCACCACCTGCGCGGCGCTCACAATGCGTTGCACCATCTCCTGGATAAAAGAAGCGCTCAGTGGTTGGCAAGGAATAATAAAGAGTTGCGGGGTTTCATCGAATAAAAGGATGCAACAAGCGGAAAAGCTATACAAATCTTGCAAGGCGAAAAGTAATGCGCGATGGACGTGGAAGCGATCTATCGCGGCGACGAATCGTTTCCCGATGGTATTGATATATTCCATCTCCTGGCGCACCTTCTCAAGTTTGAGATGGTCGCTTTGTCCATATGAGGCGTGGTAAGCGTTGTCAGTCACCTGCAACTCCACCTGTATCCTACTCTCCATATACTGCTATTTCAGGATGCCGACCTTTTCATGCCTGCTTGTAGGGGTACACATCGTTATGGTTGTTGTTGTTGTTGAATATGCCGCGTAACCTCTTCATGTAGTGGCGGTGCAATAATGTTGCCGGTCAGTTCTCTCAGCCCGTGAAAACATTCGTCTAGTAATGCGTTTAATCCCGCCGCCAATTCCTGGGGGGATACATCAGGAAGCTGTTCCTGGATAGCCGAGGGGTCGATATCGGCGTAGGCCATTTTGGCTAGGAAGTCCAGGTAAGGGTACTGACTTATCAGGCGCTTGGCGGCCCCCTGCACCAGGACACGGGTAGTGGCCTTGCCTAACAGGGGGGTGACACGGTCGTCAATGAGCCGTATCGCTTTCAAGTACACCTCTGTGACTTGTTTACGGGAGACGAAAGATGGGTGATCTGGCATATCTGGCACTGGTATCTCCCTTCGCTGCTTAGTACATTCTCCTCATCATAGTATATCACAGTCACCTTTATTTTGTAAGTGGGTAGTACCTTAAAATGACAAAGGGAATATACATGTGTTTACAATGTTTGCAACATGTAAGCATTGATTGTAGACACATATTGTTGTGTTCTGTTCTTGCTATGGATATGGTTGCCAGATGTTGTTTTTTAGACCAGGCCAAACAGGCGGGCCAGCCAGAGTCGGAAACCTTTCAACGGCTTCTGGCGGCGTTCTTCTTGTATTGCTGCCATCTCGATCAGGCGCTGGCGGCCTGCCTCCTGCCGTTGGATGTGCCGCTCAGCAATCTCCTGGGCCGCGTATCGCTCTTGCTGCTCCTCGATAGCGCGCATAAAATGCGCGGCTCGAATCTGAAAACGCCCATCGGGTGTAGCACTGGCGGTGCTGGTATTTTGTGTTGGCACTGATGCCGGTTGTTCTATATTTTGCGTCTGTTCTGCTGTTTCTGTTCTCTCATCCTCGTTCTCCCTGGCCTCCGTCACCTGCACGCGACCAATCTGTAGTTTAGGCGCGATCCATTCACGCAAGGCTAGCAGGGAGGCGCGGCGGCAGATGGCCTCGATATCTGCGCCGCTACGCCCTGGGGTCAGGCGTGCCAGTTCTTCAATGGTTACTTCTGGTGCGACGGGACGCCCGCGCAGGTGAACAGCAAAGATAGCCTTGCGCTCTTCCTCGTTGGGATATTGCAGCTCGACAACCAGATCGAAACGTCCCGGACGTAACAGTGCCGGGTCGATCAATTCGGGCCGGTTGGTGGCGGCCAGCACAATGACGCCTTCGCGTCCTTCAATACCATCCATCTCTGTAAGTAATTGCGCAATCACACGGTCGCCAACGTGACTGTCGCCGTTGCCGCCGCGTCGTGGGGCAAGGGCATCAATCTCGTCAAAGAAGACGATGCACGGTGCGGCCTGTTTGGCGCGGCGAAAGACCTCACGCACGCCTTTTTCGGACTCGCCGACCCACTTTGAGAGTAGTTCTGGCCCCTTGATGGAGATGAAGCTGGCCTCGCACTGGTGTGCCAGTGCGCGCGCGATCAGTGTCTTGCCCGATCCTGGCGGCCCTGCCAGGAGAATGCCACGCGGCGGCTCAACCTTGACATTGGCATAGACCTCTGGGTAGCGCAGAGGCCATTCAACGGCTTCGGTCAGCGTTTCTTTTGTTTGTGCCAATCCACCGATGTCATCCCATGAGGTTTCGCTGACCTCGACGTAGACTTCTCGTGTGGTGGAAGGTTCGATCTCGCGCAGCGCGGCCTGGAAATCCGCCATCGTGATGGTCAGGTTGACCAGTGTCTCATAGGGGATGTAACCGCGCTGATAGTCGATCTCCGGCATCACGCGGCGTAAAGCGATCATAGCGGCCTCGCGGCAGAGGGCCTCAAGGTCTGCGCCGACGAAGCCGGGTGTCAGTTGCGCCAGGCGGGCAATATCCACGTCATCGGCCAGTGCGGCGTCGCGGCTGTGAATGCGTAAAATCTCCATACGACCACGCACGTCAGGGACGCGCAAGGCGATTTCACGGTCAAAGCGGCCTGGACGACGAATAGCCGGGTCAAGGGCATTGGGCTGGTTGGTTGCGCCGATCAAAACGACCTGGCCACGTGAAGTCATACCGTCCATGAGCGCGAGTAGTTGCCCGACAATGCGCCGCTCTACCTCGCCACCGGTTTCCGGGCGTTTCGGTGCGAGCGCATCCAGTTCGTCGATGAAGATAATGCTGGGCGCTTTGCGCTGAGCCTCCTGGAAGACGGTGCGTAAGCGCGATTCGCTCTCACCGTAGTACTTATTGATAATTTCGGGGCCGTTGATAATGAAGAAGGTGGCATGTGTTTCGGCGGCGACAACACGCGCGATCAGGGTTTTGCCCGTGCCGGGAGGGCCATAGAGAAGCACGCCTTTAGGGGGTTCCACGCCCAGGCGATCAAATACGGCGGGATATTTGAGCGGTAGCTCGATCATTTCGCGGATGCGCTGAAGCTCTTTGCCCAGGCCACCAATATCTTCGTAGCCGACGCGCCCCGGAGTGCCATGTGCCGCACCACGCGCCTGGGCCTTGATGACGGTGCCGGGCTGTATGATGACTGCCTCGACCTCGGTTGGGGGCGGTGTAGGAATCGGCGGTTCTACCGTTGGTTGCTCCTCGCCACCGGGACGGCGGATGGTATAGGTGGGAGTGGGTGGTACTGTGCTGATGAGCAGGAAGTCGCGTTGTGTTGCTCCGGGCATGTTGACACGCATCAGGTCGCCAATCGTGACCGGTAGCCCGACGATATAGCGACTAATATAGAGCAAATCGCTCTCTTGTAGCGGTGAATTGCCGTTAAGCGGTAACAGCGTAATCTTCTCAGCAATGCGTGTCTTTGCTTTGTGGAGGGTGACGCGCTCACCAAGACCTGCCGCACTATTCTGGCGTACCTGACTATCCATCTGAATAATGGAGCGACCGCGATCAATCAGCGCGGAGGGTACCACACGCGCGGCGGTGGTGCGTGCCCCTGTAACCATAACGACATCACCCGGCTGACAGCCGAGACGGGCCATGTCATCAGGATCGATGCGTACCGCACCCCGCCCGATCTGTGACTGTGAGCCGTCGATCACGGTGAGCTGAATCATAGGAGTTGCCTGAGTGGCGCTATCCTCGTTCTGAGTGAGTTTAATGGTGGTATTTTTGCTCAACAGTTCCTCTTGTTCCTGCCGTTCCTCACTGACGGCGGGAAGTTTGGTGGTTGTGCCTGAATGAGTCTGCTTATTGCTCTCGGTGTTGCCTGTATTGCGCAACTCCTCCATAAGTTTGCCTCTTCCCTGTGGATATCCCACGTGTTGTTAGCTACCACATATACGGCAAGCTCTGTGAAAAGTTGAAGCAAGGTATCCTGGACTTGACGGACTTTCTCAGAGGATGTACCCTTGAGAGGGAGTATCCAGGATAAGTTAATTCTCAGCTTGTTGCTCTGCTAAAGAATCTCGAACTCCAGGAAGTTGATGAGAGGCCGGAGGACAGGTGTCAAGGCAGCGAAAAGAGAGCTAGAGAAGAGGAGAGATAGATGGTTCAGATACTGGCTGGCGTGGATACGGGTGGAACGTTTACCGATCTGGTAGTGTTGCAGGATGGGCGGCTGGGAGTGCAGAAGGTGCTTTCGACGCCGGATGATCCCGCACGCGCCATTTTGCAGGGCCTGACGGAGTTGGATGTGCTGGAGGGGCTGCATGTGCTGGTGCATGGCTCGACAGTGGCGACGAATGCGGTGCTGGAGCATAAGGGAGCGGTGACGGGACTGGTGGCGACGGAGGGCTTCCGCGATGTATTGGAAATCGGGCGACAGGCGCGACCAAAGCTGTATGATCTAAGCGCGCGTAAGGTACCGCCGCTGGTGCCACGCTCACGGCGCGTAGAGGTGCGTGAACGGCTGAATGAGCGCGGGGAGACGCTGCTGGCACTGGATGAGGCGTCATTGCAGGCAGCACTGGACAGCTTGCAGGAGGCCGGAACAGAGGCAGTGGCTATTTCACTGCTTTTCAGCTTTGCCAATCCTGAACATGAGCGACGTGTGGCAGAGGCGGCCCGCGCGCGAGGCTTCTATGTCTCGGTATCGTGCGACGTACTACCGGAGTTTCGTGAGTATGAGCGCACCAGCACAGTGGTTCTCAACGCCTATGTGGGGCCATTGATTGATCGCTACCTGTCGCATCTGGAACACGACTTGCCGGAACATGCTATATTGCGCATCATGCAATCTAATGGCGGTTCTATCCTCAGCAGTACGGCGCGGCGTGAGGCGGCCCGCACGCTGCTCTCCGGGCCGGCGGCGGGTGTGGTGGGTGCTGCCTTTGTGGCGCGTGCCTCGGATATTGCGCGCCTTATCACCCTGGACATCGGTGGTACCTCGACCGATGTGGCGCTGGTGGATGGGCAGATCAGCGAGACGACCGATGGCTCGATAGGGGGCTACCCGACGAAGTTGCCCATGATCGACATTCATACTGTTGGCGCGGGCGGCGGCAGCATCGCCTGGTTTGATGTCGGTGGCGCGCTGCGTGTGGGGCCGGTCTCTGCCGGAGCCGTGCCTGGGCCTGCGGCGTATGGTCGCGGCGGCACAGAGGCGACCGTTACCGATGCAAACCTGGTGCTGGGGCGGTTGTTGCCGGATGCCTTTCTTGGTGGCACGATGGCATTGCATCCGGCGCTGGCTCGTCAGGCCATTGCGCCCATTGCCGAGCGACTACACACGAGCATCGAAGAGGCGGCGCTGGGCATTATTCGCGTTGTCAACGCGAACATGGAGGCGGCCATTCGCGTCATCTCTGTAGAACGCGGCTGCGACCCACGCGACTTCACGCTGCTGGCTTTTGGTGGCGCTGGCCCGCTACACGCCTGCGAACTGGCTGCTGCCTTGCGCATCCCGCGCGTGCTGGTGCCGACCATCCCTGGCGTCCTCTCCGCTTTAGGCACGCTGGTTGCCGATACGCTGAAAGATTACGTGCGAACGGTGATGCTGGATGCGCCACAGGCCGACGAGACAATTAACCGTGTGCTGACAGAATTGGAAGAGCAGGGACGGTGTGACTTGCAACGCGAGGGTATCGCGCCCGAACGCATTATGCTGGAACGCTACCTGGATATGCGCTATGTCGGACAATCCTACGAGTTAGTTGTGCCTTTTGATGGCGATAGAGCGGCGGCGGTGGAGCGTTTCCACGCGGCTCACGAGCGGCGCTTCGGCTATAGCGACCCCAAAGAGCCGGTGCAGATCGTAAATGTGCGTCTCAAGGCGCGCGGCGTTAACACGCATCCGGTGCTGGAACACCGGGAAGTCGTGAAGGATGCAAAAGCAGTGCCGACGGGAACACAGGCGGTCATTTTTGCCGATGCGACCAGTACAACGGGTTGGCGAACATATGAGGCGGCGCGGTATGAGCGAGCTAACCTGCTCCCTGGTACAACTTTTAATGGCCCGGCGATTGTGACGCAATATGATACCACGACCGTGTTGCCACCAGATTGGCGTGCCTTTGTTGATGCTGTGGATAATCTTATTCTTGTGAGGCATGATGAATTTTAATAGGAAAGCTGTATTTCTAGGAATGACCTTATCCCGTAGGGGCGTGATTCATCACGCCCTGAGAGTCATGTGACGGGTGTAAAGGGCGTGAGAATGAAATTTTCCCCTGGAAGCGACGATGACCTCATCCCGTAGGGGCGAGATGAATCACGCCCTGAGAGCCATGTGACGGGTGTAAAGGGCGTGAGAATGAAATTTTCCCCTGGAAGCGACGATGACCTCATCCCGTAGGGGCGAGATGAATCACGCCCTGAGAGTCATGTGACGGGTGTAAAGGGCGTGAGAATGAAATTTTCCCCCGGAAGCGACGATGACCTTATCCCGTAGGGGCGTGATTCATCACGCCCTGAGAGTCATGTGACGGGTGTAAAGGGCGTGATTCATCACGCCCCTACGGGATGGGTATGTGGTGTTTGACGCATGGGGCCATGTTAGTCACGTAGGGGTGTATGATAGACGTATGATAGACGGAGCTATGTTAATAGAGAGAGTCTAGCTATGCAGAGTACATCGAGTGTCACTCCGGTAAGCCTGGAGATTTTTCGCAGCGCGCTCACTGCCATCGCCGAGGAGATGGGTGTGGTGCTGACTCGTAGCAGCTATTCGCCCAATATCAAGGAGCGGCGCGATTTCTCGTGCGCTATTTTTGACGCGCAGGGCCGCCTAATTGCGCAGGCGGCGCATATTCCTGTTCATCTGGGCGCGATGCCGGACTCGGTAGCGGCAGCGCTCAAGACCTTCGACCATTTTGCCCCTGGTGATATCATTGCGCTCAATGACCCCTTTCTCGGCGGTTCGCACCTGCCCGATATTACACTGATTGCACCGATATTTGTACAAATAGGACAGGAGCAGCGCCTGATTGGTTTCGCGGCCAATCGTGCGCATCATTCGGACGTGGGTGGCATGTCGGCAGGGTCGATGCCACTGGCGTCGGAGGTCTATCAAGAGGGGCTGATTATTCCGCCGGTCAAGTTGTGGGAGGCGGGAGAACTGAATGAGCCGCTTTTCGCGCTCGTCTTGCGCAATGTACGCACGCCACACGAGCGGCGCGGCGACCTGACGGCGCAGGTAGCGGCCAATCGCACTGCCGCACGCCGTATGCAAGAGCTGGTCGAGCGTTGGAGCCTGCCTATCTTAGAGGAGCATGTCGAGGCTTTAATTGCTTATGCCCAACGTATCACTGAGGCCACTATCGAGGCTATTCCCGATGGCCGCTATACCTTCACCGATTACATGGATGACGATGGTCTGGGTACCATGCACATTCCGATTACCGTTACATTGACCGTGAGCGGCAAGACGCTGACCGCAGATTTTACAGGTAGTAGCTTGCAGGTGCGTGGCAATATTAACACGGTTGCGGCGGTCACGAAATCGGCTACGTACTACGTGGTGCGCTGTTTGATGCCGGAGGATGCACCGATGAATCACGGCACCTTCGCGCCGGTGACGGTGATTGCACCGACCGGCTCTATCGTCAACGCGCGTCAACCGGCGGCGGTGGCGCAGGGCAATGTGGAGACATCGCAGCGCATCACTGACGTGCTGTTTGGCGCGTTTGCGCAGGCTCTACCGGAGCAGGTACCGGCTGCCAGTCAGGGAACGATGAATAATATCACGGCGGGTGGCATCGACCCGCGCACACAGCAGCCGTTCGCGTACTATGAGACGATGGGTGGTGGCATGGGTGCGCGCAAAAACCTGGATGGTCTCTCTGGCGTGCATGTGCATATGAGCAATACGATGAACACACCGGTCGAGGCATTTGAGTATGCCTATCCTATGCGCATCACGCGCTATCAGTTGCGCGATGGCTCCGGCGGGCGTGGAGCGGCGCGCGGTGGTGATGGCCTGATACGCGAGATCAGCTTTGAAGTACCAACTGATGTGACACTGCTGAGCGAGCGCCGTGTCAACCCGCCATATGGCTTGCAGGGTGGCGAGCCTGGGCAATGTGGAAAGAATACGCTGATACACGATGGTCAGGAGCAAGTGCTTCCGGGCAAGGTGCATTTTAGAGCAATGCCAGGAGATCGCCTGATTGTGGCTTCTCCTGGCGGCGGTGGCTGGGGGAGGGCATCTGATGAATGAGAAGTAGAAACGGTATGAAAGTGATTATATACACCTCGGATATAAGGTGTGAGGCACACTCATAGACCTTCAAGAAGAGGTAGACCGACGAGAGGAGTAGAACAGGCGGTGACAACCAGGGCCTACTCTACAATAGACAAGCAGTAGAAAGAGCAACTCGTATTGTAGGGGCGACCCTGGCTGTTGCCCCGCCCCTTTCTTGGCGGTTAATCACACGCGGGCGAGGTTCTCAACCATCTCGCGGATCTCATCCGGGATGCCGGGGGCGAATTCTTCGGGACGCTCGTCCGCCAGACGTACCGGCGCGCCTTCCGGGGCGTTACTCGGTACTTGAAGTTGGCCATCGTGCGCGGGCGAATCGCCCCGGAAAATTTTGCCCATCTCAGAGCCGTCCAATCGCCAGTGGTATTGCTGGTTGTTGAGGCCCATGTCCACCAGTTTCTTAACTTCCGGGTACTTGTTGCTATCGAACTTCGGAATGGGCAGGATATGGCCCCAGTTCACTCCCAAAGTTTCAAGCGCCTTTGCGAACGCTTTTTCATGTGCCTCGTCGCGCACAATCAGATAGGCAATTGTGGCGCGTGCAGCGCGGTTATTAATCATTTCATATAGACGGCACTTTTGCAGACGCCCGGTGGCCTCAAGCATCAGGTTATAGAGCAGGTCGAGCGTGAGGTTGCCGCTATTGTAGACATAGGAACCTGACCAGGGATTGCCGGTTGAGTCAACGGGCATAGCAGATTGCGCGCCTACCAGGAAATGCTGAATATTGCCCTGCTCAAGCGCGATGCGCAGGGGGGTGGAACCCTCTTCGCCAGGCGTGCGATCACCACGATAATTCGGCGCATCATCCAGGAGCTGGTTAATGGTAGTGGCGATTAATTCGACATGGCTGATCTCCTCGATGCCAACGCCCTGGATTAAATCCAGGTAGGGTTTGGCTTTGCCGCGAAAATTGAAGCTTTGGAAGAGATACTGCATCATAGTACGCATCTCCCCAAACTGCCCGCCTAATCCTTCCTGCAATGCCTTTGCCGCAGCAGGGTCAGGTTCAGCAACCGGAATATCATTGATCAGCTTTTGCACATGAAAGAACATCGCGTCCTCTCTTTCTATCTACATGGATACTTAACTATGCAATGCCTTTGGTAGGTTTGATCAAACCTATCAGACTACACTTTCAAGAGGGCTAGAAAGTGACATATGCGATGGGATAGTAGAGTTTTTATGGAGCCGACTGTGATTTTTTCGCCTCTTCTGTATCGCCAGCGTAACTAACGAAAAGCGGAAGCGCCCTCTCGCAGAGAACGCTCCCGCTTTTCATCGGTTGGACGCTGTTTGCTTGATGCTGCTTATGCTGCAACGTGGCGGAAACCCATTGCGTACAGATTGGCATATGCGCCATTGCGTGCGAGCAGTTCTTCGTGCGTGCCCTGCTCGATGACGCGACCGGCATCCAGGACGATGATCTTGTCTGCGCCCTTGATGGTCGAGAGGCGATGGGCGATGACCAGGGCGGTGCGCCCGTAGAGCAGGCGATGCAGGCCCTGTTGTACCAGTAGTTCGGTGAACGAGTCGATGTTGGCGGTGGCTTCGTCCAGAATCAGGATGCGCGGATCGGCCAGGAGCGCACGGGCGAAGGAGATGAGTTGGCGCTGTCCGACGCTCAGATTGCGACCACGTTCCTGAATGGGGGTGTCGTAGCCCTTTGGCATGCGCATAATCAGGTCGTGCAGGCCGACGGTACGTGCCGCCTGCATCACCTCTTCGTCACTGGCTTCCAGCCGTCCATAGCGGATATTATCGCGCACTGTGCCGGTGAAGAGGAACGGGTCTTGAAGGACAATGCCGATCTGGCGGCGCAACGAGTGTTGAGTGACATCACGCACGTCGTAGCCATCGATCAGCACGGCCCCTTTTTGCACGTCGTAAAAGCGTAATAACAGGCTGGCGATGGTACTTTTGCCGGCACCAGTCTGGCCTACGATTGCCACTGTTTGACCGGCCTTGATAGAGATGTTGAGGTCATGCAAGATGGGCCGTTTGGGATTGTAGCCGAAGACGACGTGACGGAACTCGACATGGCCTTCGATGGGCGGTAACTCCTGTGCATCTGGCTTGTCTTTGATCTCGACCGGAACATTCATGATCTGGAAGACGCGCTCGACGGCGATACCAGCGCGTTGCAGTTGCGTGTACTGCTGGCTCAAGTCACGGATGGGGTCGAAGAAACGGTTAATGTAGAGTGTAAAGGCTACCAGTACACCAACCAGCAGGGCTTTATGTTCAACCAGTAAGCCGCCGTAGATGATAGTGATGGCGATGGCGAGCGCTGCCACCACCTCGACGAGCGGTAAGACCAGGGCGGCGATGCGGCTGGCCTCAAGATTGGTGTCGCGGTTATATGAGTTGAGTTCATCGAACTCGGCGCTGTTGCGCTCCTCACGCGCCAGGCTCTGGATGACGCGCATGCCGGAGATATTCTCCTGCAAGGTCGCGTTGACCATCGAGATAGCGGCGCGTGTCAGGCGAAACGAGCGCTGCGCGTGGCGCTGCCAGAAGGCCGCTATCGCCATCATGATGGGAAGAACGGCGAAGGTGAGCAGGGCCAGTGGCACGTTCATGGAAAGCATCGCAACAATGATACCTATCAGGGAGATGAGCGAACTGAGGATGGAGAGCAGGCCCGTGTTGAGCATGGACTCCAGCACATCCATGTCGCTTTGTAGACGCGACATGACGCGCCCGATCTGAGTGCGATCATAGAAACGCAGCGATAGTTCTTGCAAGTGGGCGAACATGTCAGAACTGAGCCGATAGAGGATCTGCTCGCCTGTCCAGGACATTGTCCAGACCTGCCCGTACTGGGCCAGCCACATGATGATATTGACTGCTAAGAGGATGCTACTAATGACGGCCAGACCTTTCAAGTCGTGCTGTGTGATAAAATCGTCGATTGCCAGCCCGATCAGATAAGGATTGAGCAGGTTGGCAACAGTGTAGATCAACATCAGAACGGTGCTGGCGATGAGTCTCAGGCGATAATCTTTCATGTAAGGGAGAAATTGCCTGAGCAGCTTCCAATCAAATTTCTTAGAGATGTCTTCGTCAGCATAGGCCAGACTATTTTCACGCCAGTAATTCTTACGCCTCTGCTCAACGTAACTGCTTGCTTTCATCGCATCACCTCCTGTTCCTGGTTAAGCTGTTGTACAGTGCGCGCTTTAGAGGTAGAGCGCAATTGCCGCTGGCGTTCCTCGAATTCTTCCTGCTCGCGCAATTGCAGGTCATATAACCGCTTGTAGCGCCCGTTGAGTTTTAACAGCGATTCGTGGTTGCCATGTTCTACGATCTCACCATTTTCGATAATGAGTATCTGGTCGGCGTTCTTAATTGTGCGCAGGCGTGAAGCGACCACGAACGTTGTGCGTCCACGCATGACAACTTCTAACGCCTGCTGAATCTGGTATTCTGTCTCCATATCGACGCTGGAGGTCGATTCGTCGAGGATCAGAATACGTGGATTGAGCAGCAAAGTACGGGCGATGGCCACACGCTGTTTCTGGCCGCCGGAGAGCGTCACGCCGCGCTCACCAACCCAGGTGTCATAGCCGTCGGGTAGATTGACGGCAAAGTCATGGACGTGCGCGATTCTGGCGGCTTGCATGATCTCTTCTTCAGTTACATCGGTAACGCCGTAGGCGATATTGTCGCGCAAGGTAGCGTTGAACAGGAAGACATCCTGTAGCACGAGGCCGATATTGCGCCGCAGCGATTCGACGGTGACATCGCGTACATCGTAGCCATCGACTTTGACGCAGCCACCGGTCACGTCGTAGAAGCGAGGCAACAGATGTAGAACGGTACTCTTTCCGCTGCCGGTCGCGCCCAGCAGGGCGATAATCTGCCCGGCTTTAGCGTTAATGTTGATGTCGTGTAAGACCTCTGGCCCTTTGCCATACGCGAAGGAGACATGCTCATAACGCACTTCGCCTCGTACCTGCTCAAGTACATGCGCACCGGGCTTGCTTACGATGTCAGGTTGTGTATCCATCACAGCAAAGATGCGTATGCCGCCGCTCAGACCACGCAGGAACCAGTTGACCATGAAGCCGAAGGAGCGTACAGGTGTTCCCAGCAGTAGGATATACTGGGTGACGGCGACGAGAACGCCCAGGCTCAACTTGTCGCCAATGACGGCGATGCCACCAACCCAGACGACGAGAACGTTGATGACGTTGAGCGCGAGAACCATCAAGGGCTGATTCCAGGCGGAGAGGCGCAGCGCTTCCAGGTTGAGGTTGCGCACCTCCTGATTTTTGGCGTCAAATTTCTCGACCTCGAATGGCTCGCGTGTAAAAGATTTCACCACGCGCATCCCGCTCAGGCTCTCCTGCATAATGGTTCCCAGTGCGCCCGTCTCGTTCTGTACACCGAGCCAGAGTGGACGCAGGCGTTTTGCCACCTGTGTGGCCAGAAAGCCTATCACCGGTACACTGATGAGTGTAATGAGGGCCAGCCGCCAATCCAGTGTAAAGAGAATGACGGTAATAGATGTGAAGGTGACGAAAGCCACCAGCGCGCGCAGGAGTCCCAGGGTAATAAAATTACGGATTGCTTCGATATCGACAGTCATACGAGACATCAATTGTCCCGTTTCCGCTTCATCGTGGAAAGAGAAACTCAACTCTTGCAGATGTTGGTAGACCTGATTGCGCAGATCGTAGGCCACCAGGGATGACACTGCTTGCGAGAGATAGCCCTGCCCGTAGGCTGCAAGACCGCGTAGCGTGCTAATGATAACGACCGCGCCAGCGGCGAGCAGCAGGTCGCTGAAGTGCCCATTTTGCACACCGACATCGACGACCCAGGCCAGCAGCCAGGGAATAATCATGGCGAAGGCGGTTGCCAGCCCTAGACAGACAACGGTGCCGATAGAAAATAGCCAGTGAGGACGCAATAGACGAATGATACGCAGGTAGATTCGCCAGTTGGCCTGCCATGTAGAGAAACGTTCACGTAAAGAAGGTTTCACAAGTTGGGATACTGTCACGAAGAAGGTTCCTTTCTCAACACGCCATGCCTATGATGGGATTGAGTATTAAGTATAGCATGGAAAGGCTGACATCAGTCTGTCAGCCTTTCTAAGAAATTTTCTTCCACTATGTTGTTGTGATATACTAATTGTATGCAACGTGCAGAACGTCTACTGGCGATTACACTCTTATTACAGGCGCGTGGCAAAATGCCCGCACACCAACTGGCAGAACTTCTGGGAGTCTCCATTCGCACTATCTATCGAGACATTAACGCACTCTCAATGGCGCATGTACCGGTGGCGATACAACAAGGTCCCGGTGGCGGCTATTACCTGCTGCAAGAACATTATGTCGAAACTTCACATTTTACACGTGAGGAGGTTGTCTCGCTGGTGCTGGGAGGAGCGATGGTTGGCAACTATAGTCTCTTTGCAGACGATGAAGACCTGCATCGCGCTTTCCTAAAATTGGAAGCCACATTACCGGAGGAGTATCGTGCCGACGTGCGCGCAGCACGTGAGCGCATTCTTTTTGACACCAACGCCTGGCAGCAGAAACCGGCGACGGCTTATCTCGATCTGATTCGCAGCGCGCTCTGGAAGGGCCAGCAGCTTGATATTTTGTATCCGCGCACGGACGGTTCTGCTCTAACCTGGCGTCGGGTTGAACCGTATGGATTGGTATATAGAGGCTTGCCGCGCCCTCAGGTGCGCACGGGCATCTGGTATTTGATCGCGTTATGTCATTGCTGTCATCAAATTCACCCGTTTCGTGTCGGTTATATTCAAGATGTGCATGTACGGGATGAGATGGTGCAGAAGAGAGACGATTTTGACCTGCAAAACTATTGGCGCGAGGCGCGTAAGTATCTCGATAGGCGCATGCAATCGCTCACAATGACCTTGAAAATAGAGGCTTCTGCGCGTCATCGTCTGCGCGATGGGGCAACTATTATAAGTGAAGAGCGCGATGGCAGCATTATTGCCAGTATACCGTTTGAGTCGCTGGATGCCGCCATTTCGTATGTGTTATCGCTTGGCCCGCATGCGCTGGTTGTTACGCCTGAGCAGGTGCGCGAAGAGGTGGCACAGGCGGTGAAGCACATGGCGGCTTTATACGAAGAAGAAGCGAAGGCTTAAGCGGTATTTGATGGCTCATGTGTGAGTATAAAAACTCTGTCAGTCAGGATGGCACATTTTTGCAGAGAACAGAGGAAGTATAGATGCAGGTAATTTTTGTTGGTGGAGCAAATGGTGTTGGCGCAAGCTGCGTAGCTGTCGAGCTTGCCGGTCAATGGTTTGTTGTTGACGCGGGCGTGCGCGTTGATCGCAAATCTGACCCCTTGCCTGATCTGGCGCTCTTGGAGGGCAAGGATGTCCGTGCCATTTTCGTCACGCACGCGCACGCCGATCATATAGGAGCCTTGCCCCTGCTGCATCGGGCCTTTCCAACCGTGCCTATCTTTGCCTCGCGGGGCACCGCGCTTCTGATGGAAGTGATGCTGGCGGATGCGCTCAGAATTATGGCCCGTCGCGCGGCGGAAGAGATGGAGATACCGCTTTATCCCGAAACGCTGGTCAGCAGCATGTTGACAATGGTGCGCCCTGTTCCGGTCGGTGAAACCTTTACTCTGCCGCAGTTAGCAAATATTACTATCTCAACGGGCCGCGCCGGTCATATCGCAGGTGCCATGAGCATCGGGTTTAGTAGCAGGGATGGCGCGTTAGTCATCTCTGGCGACATCAGCAGCACGCCGCAACGCACGGTGCCGGGTGCTGTGCCGCCTGCCATGGATCGCTGTGATCTGCTGGTGCTTGAATCGACCTATGGCGCGCGTCTGCACCCTAACCGGCAGAGCGAAGAGCTACGGCTGGCGCAGGCCGTTGCCGAGCATATTGCTAATGGCGGGCATACGCTGATCCCGTGCTTTGGTCTGGGGCGGGGCCAGGAGATTCTGTTGCTCTTGCAGGCGGCGCAGGAACGTGGGCAGATACCCGCCTTTCCTATCTATGTTGATGGCCTGGTGCGCCGCGTTTGTAACACCTATCAACTGATCCCGGAAGCGTTGACACCGACTTTGCAGCGCCAGATTCGCAAGGGTTATCTGCCTTTTACCGGCACGAACGTCAAGTTTGTCGAGAATGAGCGCGAGCGCTTACGTATTCTGGCAGGCCCGCCTGCGTGCATCCTTTCCAGTAGCGGTATGCTGACAGGTGGGCCGAGCGTGTGGTATGCGACACGCCTGGCCGAGCAAGAGAACGCCGCGATCTTGATTACTGGCTATCAGGACGAAGAGTCACCAGGGAAAAAGTTGCTTGACCTGGCTGAAAAGCGCAGCGATACGCTCGACCTGGGTGGTCAGCAGGTGGCGGTGCGCTGCAAGGTGGCGAAATATAGCTTGAGCGCGCACGCCGATGGTAGCGAGCTGGCGGCATACGCGGCGGTGCTCAAGCCACGTCAGGTAGCGCTGGTGCATGGCGACCCGGAGGCGCGCGTCGCCTTGCGTTCCCTGCTGGTGGGAACCGAAGTTTTGCTGCCGGATAATGGTGCCTCGCTGGAACTCACGGCTGGACGAGTGGCAAAGACGAAGGCTTCATTGGGCAAAGTCGAGACGTTACCGGTGCTGCCGGTAAATATCGGGCAAGGGCAACGCTTCGATTATGAGCATTTGCCGGTATTGTGGAGTGCCGTGCGTGAGATACCAACCCTGCGTATTGTTACGGCGCGCGAGCTGGCGGCGGTCTGGTATGGTGAGGCAACCGGCGAGACGACGCAGGATATTCTGGACGTGCTGGCAGAAGACGCCGATCAGCGATACTTTGTGCGCCAGCACGCGCTGGAGGAAGCCTTCCGTGTGCGTGGGCAGGAAGAGGAGACGCCGGAAGACATTTTTAGTGAACTGGTCGGACAGATCCTCTTTCTCGCCGTGCGCTCGGACATCTCGAAGGCGGTCTATTGTAAGGCGATTGAGCCAGGGGCGACTATCCGTGTGCAGTTTCCAAAGGGCGCAGCCTTTGAACGCACGCGCTATCCCTTTGCGGCCATTCTGGATGTGCTGGGGCCTGCACCACAGGAGATCATCAACGATCCTCGTTCTGTGCCGCTTGTGTTAGCCGAAATTTCACGTATTGCGCGCCGCACACGACGACGTCTTTCCGCGCGTGCATTAGCCAGCCAGTGTCAGGAAGGAGCGAGCTATACACTGAGCGAGCTATGTGCATTAGCGGGACTCTCTGCGCAATCTTTAACTGATCGATTGGCCGTTGCCAAGCTGGTCTTCTTACGCCCGGACTTCTTTCTCCAGCAAGCCACAATGATGGAAGGTGATGGCGTGGCGCGCTATAGCCTCGCGCCGGACTGGCAGTACGCGCTGGAATTGCCGGAAGAGGCAGAGCCACCCGATCAAGAGTGGATTCAGAGCGTTATCAGTGCGCATCTGGGCGATGCCCCTGACCTCTACAAACGCGGTGTTAATCCTGAGACGGGCGCAGTCACGCTCTACTTCTACTTCCCGCAGGTGGCGCGCGAACGATATGCTACGGAGATCGAAGCCATCGCTGAAGAGACAGGCGTACCGGTGAGCGTCTGGCCGAATGCACATCAAGGCGCGCTGGCTAAGAAGGCAGAGGTGTGTATGCCGGAGGGTATAGAGCCGGTGGGTGGCCCCTCGATCTATCATGATCGCACGTTGCTGGTCTATGAATGCACAGGTGAAGCTGCGCCGGAGGAGATTGAGCGGGCGAAGGCAAGGTTTCATGCCGAAACCGGCTGGCTTCTGGAGTTTCGTTTGCCCAATCGTGCGTCGGACGTGACACGTCATGTCCCTACGGCAGCGATGGCTTCAGCAGAGTCAACGGGAGCAACAGTGACGGTAACAAAGAGTAAGGTCCTTAATCCACATGATGCGCTGGTGATTGCCCATGCCATGCTTGATGATCTGCCGGGGATAGCGAAGATCGGCACGCAAGATAGATCACATACCCTGCTCTTGCGCTTCCACTTTCCCGATGTAGCGCAACAGCGTTATGCCGAACAACTGGCAACGCTGGCAGAGAAGACCGGCTGGCAAATTCGCATTCATCCCAGTGTGCATCAACAGGCCATGATTGAGGCGGCACGGCGCGCGGTGCCGACCAGTTTTGTCATGCTAGGGACACCATCGCTCAACCAGAGCGCCAAACTGGCCAAGGTGACGGTCGTTGGGGAAGAGGATGAAGCGCTGATGCAAGAGGCATGGCAGCGTTTCCACGATGAGACTGGCTGGCATTTAGCCTTCGAGTTCAAGGAGTGAAGGTGAGCGAGGGAGGCGAAAAAGTAAGTTAAGCCTGAGATGGCGGCCCTTCATGCTCAATGGGCGTCGCAGAGCTATCCAACGGTGAAGTAACATGCTGCTGGGATGCAAGCTGGGGAGCGGCGCGGGAGCTAAAAAAGGCGTCGTGTTCCCACCAATCGATGCCGAGTTCCTTGGCCTTGTCCACTGAGGCAACTAGCAGCCTTATTTTGATGGTCAGCAGTTCAACATCGACCAGATTAATCTTGATATCGCCAACGATTACAAGCCCTTTGTCGAGAATGAGTTCCAGGAGTTCGGCCAGATTTGTGGTTTGTAGACTGGTACCCTGTCCCGCCATCAGTAACCTCTTTTCCGTTGGTGTAGATTCGGCAAGTTGGTGAAACTGTTCATAGAAGCTCTCCCAAAGGGCCTAAATCCAGGTTTAACTCTTCATGTTCCAGATGGAAAATCTTTTTGAGTTCTTCCATTCTCTCATTCAGAAGGAAGAAGGTATTGCCAAGCTCTTCAATTTCCTGGTCACTTAATTGGTTATCCTCAATGCGCCGAATTGCCTGTTTCTCCATCAGTTTTCGTAGTAGATCGATCAGCGTTAAGACCAGTTTAGCCAATCCCTGTTCTACACTTTTGTGGTCAATACTGGTTTTGGCGGCGGGAGAATGATCGCGTTCGGCCTGGTCGGATAACAGTTGTACCGCGTTCGCAGAAGATTCTTCATTGCTCTCCTGATTCGTTTGCTCGCGTACAGGCTGTTCCCCTTTATCACTGCTCTCTATTGCCGACAGTAACTCATCCTGGGATGGTGTTGCGATAGCCTCTTCTTTCACTGGTAGCTCGTCCAGGTATGGCCTTCCAGGAGATGGTGGTTGATTTAGCCACCTATAGCCGCCTCTTCGCGTGGCTCTTTCAACAGTTTTCACTGAAGAAAGTAACAGTCCTAAGTTAAGGTAAATGAGGTCAATATCTGCTACTGAGAGCATAACCTCACCTTTCGCCACCACGCCTTTATCGATCACTCTATCTAATAGTTCAAGAAGAGTAACATGACGATTCTTGAGTGCTTGATTACCAGTTTTGCTGCTTTCGCTGTCCATCAATGAACTCCCAGGGTCACTGCTGATCGGTGTTGACGTTGCTACTAAAACTGTAAGGTGGTCTGGGGTTATAAATTTCCAGCGTGAGGCCAATGTCTGCATATTGCTCCAGGCATTTTTTTGTTTGTTGCTCAAAATGAGCTACTTTTTCTCTTTCGACCAGGTAGGCGGCATTAAGAATCATCTCTTCCTTCTTTCCGGTCAACCTTTGCGGTAAGATTGTGTTCTGTTTCGCCTCGACAGCCTCTTTGCTTAGCTCTTGAAAAATCTTTGCGCTGATCTGTGCCATCTGAGTTGTGGCTTGATCCTTTAATTTTTCTTCTATTTTTCTCGCCAGCAGGTAGGCGGCCCCTCGTGACACTTTTCTGCGTTGCTCCTCTGACCTGCTGAATTGAGGATCAATCTGCGCCAGATGTTTCATTAGCACTTGCTTATCAAGATAAACTTTTACTCCACACTCTACTTTACCGCTCAGTGTAGCGAGCAAGCGTTTGAACTCTGCTTCATGCTCCTGTAGCATCCTGATAGCGGCAGCTTCGTCTTTGAAAATTGTGCCAAATTGCAGAGGAACAATCGTGGTATGCTGTAAGAGTGCTTCCATTACAGCCTCGTGAGCTTGCAGTATGGCTCCGGCTTCCAGCTCTGTGCGGCCTGTGGCTCTGCTGAGGGCCGCCAATAAACTCTTGACCTGGTGCTGAAATTGATCAATATCGACCACGCTCACTATGACCGAGAGTCCTTGTCCGATCACCGGATAGACTTTGTGCTGCTGATCGATACCCACAATATCAAGTGGTTGAGGTACCTCACCTACCAGCCCATAAGCATAGAGTCCGTCGTTAGCATGCATAATGTGTTTTTCTTGTTTATACTAAAATTTAATAAATTGCCTCTTTTAAAAAGATTCTATAATACTTATTATATCTCTTAAGAAGAAGCTTCCTCTCCTTCTTCCGCCCCTTCCTTTTTCATCTCCCTGTAGGAAACAACTTCAAAATCGCTATTCAGTTTGATGGTGTACCGCTTCCTCTCAAACACGGGATGTTTGGGTAGAGTACGATCTCTTTCTACTACTTCGGCCTCGATGATTAAGCCGCGACCGCTATGATCGATGCCAGTGATTCTGACATCTTCTCCTTCTGCTTTAAGTTCGAGTGCATCTCGCAGGAAAGCCTTCGCTTTTTCTCTGGCTATATTCATCATCGCAGCTTATCTCCCCTCAATACTTAAAACGCTTCGGAGGATGGAGCGGGTGAGTAGTTCCCAGCGCCGGAGAACTACTCTGTTTGCCATTACGCTCTCGCCTCTTCCTGTCTGTCCTTTCTCAGAAGCCGCTCTGTTGCCTTGACGGCAGCTTGCACCATCTTCAGAATGAGTTGCAGGATCATAGCCAGGAACTTTCTAACATTAGCCAGGGCCATATTTACGCTCGCATAGATTTTTCTTTTAACCCGATTCATGGCAATTTGCACGGCGCGCCGGATAAGCATCCTCTGAAGATTTTTCGGGATGCGTCCTACGTTTTGTCGAGCCTTTTTCAAATTCTCGCCGAGTCTCTGTGTATTTTCGCCAAGAGTGGTGCGCGCAGTGACAACACTGGCTTGCAGCCTAGCCTGCGCCTGTCTTACATTAGCTTGCAAGTTGCCACGAAGCCCCCCCATATTCTTCTGTAGTTGCTCTACATTACGTTTCAGTTGCTCCTGCACAAAATCAAGCTTTGTCTGATTTCCATTAGTTTTCTGGCTTCGCGCTCTGTTAATATCAGAGATACCTCGTGCCCGACCGATACGAAGATGGTGGATGCCTCTAATATCGTTCACACCTTTAAGATTGTTGACGCCTCTGATTCCCATAGCTATCTCCTTATCGAGGAATGCTGCCTTCAACACGTCACACTTGCTTGCTAGAAAACAACGCGACCACTGGCACCTCTGTTTCTGCATGGGCGCGTGTCTTCATTAGGTAAACGTTACTCATTGGTAATCGGTGACAGACAATGCTGGCTGAGAGCAGGGCGACCGCGATAAAAAGCCCCTTGCAGGTACCCTGTCTTATTGCTCTTGCCACTCTCTAGCGAGGTTCAGCCTTTCCAAAAGCTCGGCCTCTTTTTGCTCAAACTCCTCCTCAGAAATTTGATCGGTTTCAAACTGCATCTGTAAGTGCAATAAATCCTCCTTAATTTTATCTACATTGGTCAGTTCATTTCGTGCCATATCGTCGATGGTTTTAGCGATGCTGAGCAAGCCTTTCATTGGAAGTTTGATCAATAAATCGTCAAGAAGAAACATCTTATTCTTGCCCCTCTCTCGTTGCGGTAAACAGTTGTTTACCTAACGTTTGTAGTCTGGCCAGACCTTGAATATCGGTTGGCTGCAAAATTACCTTTGTGATGCTATGTGATTGGAATTTCTCCTGGATAAGCTGAATGTATTTCTCTTGCACCATTCTTCTCTGCCGGTCGAAATCAGAGCCATCGTGTGGAAAAATATTATTGATGATGATATGGTGAGAGGGAATGTGCATCCGCTCAAGACTCTTTATAAGATCCTCCGTTTCAGACACGGCCATCTTCTCGGCAATGGTGACAACGACAAACTCTGTTTTCTCGGCGTTTTGCAGCAGTTCTTTGACCCGCTTCACCGTCTTTTTCATTTCCAATAGAAAGATGTCTGCTTTTGTGCTTTGCTCTTCATGTGCAAAGTGCCTGGTTATCGTGTGATACTTCCAGCGCAGTGTAGCCAGAAACTTGATCCACTGATCTAAAAGCTCCGGCAACGTGAGGAGTCTCAGTGTATGACCGGTGGGCGCAGTATCAACAAGATAGAGCTGGTAATCTGAACGTTGCATAAAGTCCATGATCTTCTTGAAACTCATGACTTCGTCCAGACCGGGAACCTCCAGTCGAAACAATTCTTCGGTTTCTTCGTCGGCCAGATAGGTACCCTGTTGTAGCAGTTCTAAGATTGCACTACCATATTGTTCTTGAAATTCTTTGAGAACCTTTCTGGCGTCGATTTCCATTGCGAACAGGTTCTGAAGACCGGCAATGGTGGTGGGTTCGCTACCGATGACCTGTCCAAAGCTATCCGCCAGTGATGGAGCTGGGTCGGTCGTAAAGAGGAGAACCCTGCGCGTTCTGGCCAGTTCTACGGCGCTGGCGGCGGCCATTGTGGTTTTCCCAACGCCGCCTTTGCCACCGAACAGCACGAATTGTAAGGGCGCGTTTAATAGGTCGTTTAGAGGCACACAACTCTCCTACAAATGAATCACCACTTCTACAAAATTATAAGGTACGCGCGAAACGGTGTATTTCAAATGCATCCTCTCTTTATATTTCTCATCTAATTCTCTTATCTTTTGATCAAAAGCCTGCTCTTTCTCTTGAGAGACCAGGAAAGCTGCGTTGAGCAGGTTTGTATCTCCATAGATTTGATTTTCTTTCACGGCAAGACTGAATGGTCGCAAGGCCGCGAGCAATTCTTCGGCCCCTCTTTTTTTCTTTTCCTCCAATGCTTTTTGAACCAGTTCACCGGCTTTCACCGTTTTTGCGTAGTGCTTTTGTTCGTTCTTTTCGTGTAGAGCAGATTCCTTTAGCGTCTTAATCTCTTTATTTTCTTCAACTATCTCAGTAAAAATGGCTTTGGCATCGATCCAATGCGCTCTTACTCCTAATTCTACCTTTCCTTCCATCTGTTTTAATAAATCAATAAATTCCTGGTAGCGCGGCTTTAATACCCTGCCTATAATGGACTGTTCATCTGTTGCAATGGTGCAAAAGCGCACAGGAAGAATCGTGCTTTCTTCTACCGCCTTGTCCAGTACTACCGCATGGGTCATCATGTTCTCCCTGGATACTGGATATTTCGTAATAGGGGAACTGGAGATAATGGCGGCTATATCCCGATAGGGTAGAGTATAGACGACATCGCCTCTACCGCCGATGCCGATGGGGCCAAATTCTCGCCTGTCTTTGGCGATCATGATGCCGTAGATATAGCGACCTTCAGTTGTATTCTGTGTATCTATAGTCTGACTTTTTGTGCTTCCTGAGTATCTTTCCTCCATTGGAAGACCTCCACCTGTATTGGGCCATTTTCTACGAAGTCTTTGAGAATTCTATAAGCTGCATGCACAAGCTGGAAGCGATCAGTGTTCTCTTCACTACTTGTGTCTGGGTGATAGGCTTTTGCGAGTTGGTGATAAGTCTCTCGCAATGTGTGTTCGGTTAGTTCACCGGTGATGCCGAGCGTCTTTTTAGCCTTTTCGATACTCTCCTGATCAATCTTCTTGAAAAGGATGGTGGAGAAATTATACGGTGGAAGCGGGCCTACCACGCGAAAATTGATGTTTTTCTCCAACTGCTGATCCAGTGTATCAAGCAGGGCCGAGAAAGACTGCTCGTTTTTCTTTTCCAGCAAAAAGGCGGCGTTGAGGATCATCTTATCACTTAGCTGGTCGTGCAATCTCACGTCTTCCGTCACTGGCTTGAGCGTTTGCAGGATCAACGCATGAACGCGCGCTTTTTCTGCTTGCAGAGCCTGCTGAATACACTGACCGAGCCTGGCTTTCTCCTCCGTTGTGACCTGCTCGCCTTTCTGTGCGAGTTCCTGCTGCATCGCCTGAAGCTGGCTATCGCGGCGGGAAAGGGTAGCCAGAATGGTAGGGATCTCGCACCAGGCCACGAGGTCTAGCTCGATTTTCCCCTCCATCTTGTCCAATTGCTGACTCAGGAGCGTGTAGCCTTGCTCCAGGAACTGGCTAACCTCACTCTCGCTCTCCAGAATCGTGCCAAATTTTACCGGCAAGATGGTAAAACGCTGCATCACCTGTTCAATGACGAATTGGTGAGTCACCAGGTCTTTGACAACTTTCTCTTTTGTCAGAGTATCATAGACCATCCAGGGACTAAGGGAGATGACCGCTGCCAGGTCTTTAAATCCCCTGGTTACAACATTGGCAGGCTTTCCATTATCAATACCAATCGTGCCAAACTCTTGAGGGCTACTTGTCTTGATGATGCCATAGACATAGATTCCTTCTCTCATATGTGTTCCTCTCACGCTCCCACGACACTTTGCATGGCTTCCATGAAGTGCCGTTTTTCAATGATGAATCGTTCTACATCCTCCTCTTTGCTGGCGAGAAATTCTCGAATAGCCAGCAGGCTGGCCTTCTGGCAAATGGAAGCGATATCGGCTCCTACCAGGCCAGCGGTTTCCTGGGCCAGAGCAGGCAAGGAAATATCCTTGGCTAAAGGCTTTCCTCTAGTGTGAACGCGGAAGATTTCCTCGCGCGTCTTCACATCAGGCTTTGGAAGCTCGATAACAAAATCGAAGCGTCCCGGCCTGAGCAGGGCTGGATCGATCAAATCCGGTCTATTCGTGCTTGCCAGGACCAGCACACCTTTTAATTCTTCGATACCATCCATTTCGGTTAAGAACTGGGTAACGACCCTCTCTGTCACCTGGTCGCCCACGATCTTGCCACGCTGAGGTACCAGGGTTTCGATCTCATCGAAGAACAGGATGCAAGGAGCAGCCTGGCGGGCCTTTTTGAATACTTCGCGTACACCACGTTCGCTTTCGCCGACGTATTTAGAAAGCAGTTCGGGGCCGACAATAGCAATGAAGTTCACGCCCGCTTCTTTAGCAATCGCCTTTGCCAGCAAGGTCTTACCGGTGCCGGGTGTGCCGGTTAAAAGGATGCCTTTGGGGGGCCTGGTATTGGCCCTGGCATAGATGGCGGGGTGATACAAGGGGTCTTTCACAGTCTCGGTCAGGATACGTTTGATATCCTCCAGGTCGCCGATGTCGGCAAAACCTGTTTCTGGGATTTCCGTAAACACCTCGCGGATGGCCGAAGGTTCAATCTCACGCAAGGCATTTAAGAAATCCTCCATGTTGACCTCCAGGCTCAGAATCGCCTGTTCCGGCAGGATTTTGCGTTCAAAGTCGATCCGAGGCATGAGGCGGCGGATCGCGTACATGGCGGCTTCGCGCACGAAGGCGGCCAGATCAGCGCCTACAAAGCCGTGTGTTAAAAATGCTAATCGTTCAAGATCAACGTCGTCGGACAGGGGGATGCCTCTGGTGTGAATGGCGAGAATTTCCTTGCGGCCATTTTTATCCGGGATGGGAATGACGATTTCTCGGTCAAAGCGACCGGGACGGCGCAAGGCCGGATCAAGGACGTCAGGCAGGTTAGTTGCGCCGATAATGATGACCTGGCCCCGTTCCTCTAAGCCGTCCATGAGGGCCAGCAACTGGGCCACCACTCTGCGTTCAACCTGTTTTTCTCCGCCCAGCTCTTCGCGTTTTGGCGCGATGGCATCCAGTTCATCCAGAAACAGGATAGAGGGCGCATGTTGTCTGGCCTTCTCAAAAATGCTGCGTAGATGTGCCTCGGACTCGCCGTAGAATTTGTGCATGATCTCCGGGCCGGAGAGATGCAGGAAGGTGGCATCGGTTTCACTGGCAATCACTTTGGCGATCAAGGTCTTGCCGCAGCCGGGTGGGCCGTGAAGAAGGACGCCTTTGGGGGGATCGATGCCCAGACGAGCAAAGACGCGCGGGAAGCGGAGCGGAAGTTCGATCATCTCGCGGATGCGCTTTATCTGATCGCCCAGTCCACCGATATCCTCATAAGTCAGGCGCGCTTCTACTGCCTTTCCCTCGCCGGTGACTGTGATGCTAGTTTGTGCCGTGATGATGACAGGGCCTGAAGGCACGGTATCGACCACACGAAAATCTTGCTTCTTTGTGCCCAAAAGAGCGGTTTGCACGCTATCGCCGACGATCACAGGAATATCTGCCAGTTGTCTTGAAAGGTAAGTCTGATCTGTCACTATGCCTCTCATAGAGGTTAAGGGAGAAAGTGTGACCCTTCTGGCCGGAGCGACCTTGACGCGGGCAAGTTTCACCTGTTCGTCCAATCCTACTTGCGCGTTTTCCCTACTAATACCGTCGATCTGGACAAGACCTCGCCCCCGTTGTGCCGGAAAAGTGGGCATAACCTTGACGACTGTTTCGCGCGGGCCTTTCAGGCTCACGATTTCGCCAGGGCCATCGATGCCCAGTTTTGCCATTACTTCCGGGTCAATGCGAGCAATGCCACGCCCTACGTCGCGCGTATTAGCTTCCTCTACTTTGAGCTGAATCGTGGTGTCGGTCATACTGTTTGCTGTTTCTTACTGATCCTTATCTCTAATACGCCGTTTTTATAGCTGCTTTTAAGCGTACTGGCATCGAGGTCAGCGGGTAAAACCATTTCCCGATAGTATTTGCGATCCTCATTCTCGGCAGAGAGAATTAAAATGTCGCCTTTCAGTTCGCTGTGAATGTGTTCTTCGCCCACGCCCGGCAACTCAGCGATGACTAGAATGTGATCCTGTTCGTCGAAGACATCCACTAATGGTTGTCGCACTTCTTCGACGACCGGCCCCTGAGGTGTCTTTTTTATGTTGCCAAAGGACTCAATGGTCGGTGTTCCACCAGAACCTGTCCTGACGGAAATACCATAGACGGCCTTGACGTGGCCCGAAGGGCTGGTAAATTCCCTGGTCTGTTCAATGGTCTTCCCCTCTTCTTCCAGTTTGGAAACGAAATCGATGAGATTGCCAATTCCTTGAAAGAAGTTAGTGAAGGAGATTTTACCGATGCCAAAATCCAGTTCCACTTTCTTCTCGGCTTGTTTCTTCTGTTCGTTATCTTGTGTTGGCATAATTTATCAGGCAGCAGCGACATTAGCGGTGAGGCCAATGGCTTCGGCGTATTTCAAGTAGGTATCAACGGATGCGATGACCACTCTGGCTTCGATGGCCAGAATTTCGATTCCTACCGCAGAGATTCTGACCCAGGCATCAATGACAATGCCTTTGTCAAGGATGCGATCAATAACTTCAGCGAGGCTTGAAGACGCAACTGATTTTTCTACGGGCATAATGTATATCTCCTTATATTCAAGCAAGCACTACTATTCATAGTATTTGTGCCTGTATTGGAAACATGTTACTCATTAGGTAAACGTTGCTCATTGGTAATAAGTGACAACGATGACCAGCTTCAAACATAAAAATTAATTCCAGATAGATAAGATAATTATACTGCTTTCTTCCTTTTTCATATAATTTCTTGTGCAGAACGTGTAAGTATTGAAGACTTTTCCGGCTCCATCCGAGAGACGAAACGTTCTCTTTTAACCTTTAGCGAGGAGGAGACTAGCAATGCCCCTGCCTTCAAGGCAAGACAGGTATGATGAAGAATTACAGAAAAAGCGTCATGAGAAGATGGAAGTTCTACGAAAGCGACGGGCCGAGCTTGAGAAGCGGATTTAACTGTATCGGCAACGGCAGCAAATGTTGCGAAGAGAAAGACAGGAAGTATAGCAGTACATACGGTCTTCTTTCTCAGGCTCGGCTCAAAGTAGCGACCAGATGTTATTGTGATGATCCTGCTGGAAAAACCTGCTCCGGTGTTATTCGACCGCTACCAACGGCATCTATCGTTAGAACAAGGTGAATTAGATGCTGTAGCTGCGGATCAAGAACCTGGTGGAGAGCCGGTTTCACATTGCCGTAGCGCAGCAGCTTTTGGGGACGCACATCTTCGAGATCAGCCCAGAGGAGAGTAAATTCGGCCATCACCAGGCGCGCGAAATTCTGCTCTGTAACTGCCAGATCATATTCATGGGCCAGGAGTGCGATTTCTTGACGTATGAGGCGTGCCAGGGTAAGCAGGGCGGTCTGTTGCTGCTCATCCAGTGGATTGATCAGGCGCGTGAGGACGAGCGGCGGCGTGCTGCGTTGCGTAAGCGCCTCTTCCAGCCGCCAGGCCGCCATCTCTACGCGCTGCAAAGTCACGCTGAGCGAGCGGCGCTGGCTATCATTAAGCAGATTTCTGTGAACGCCGCGTGGTGTGGAAGCGGTTGGTGGGAAGGTGTCATGCTGGTCAGGTTGGGTCATCAACGCGCCTCTACTTTCTCGCTAACCTGTGCGCTCTGCTCAAGTGCAGGACTGTTGATCAAAAGACGCAGGCGGGTAAAGAGAGGTAGAAACATGGTCATTGCCGGACTTTGAAATGGAATGACGATGCGTTCCAGCTCGTTTGTGCCGTGTGGCCTGAACAGCGTGAGATTGGAGCCGAGTAGCGAGTAGCTGATCTGCGCAGAAGAGAGCTGATGCAAAGGATAGTGCTGCACCTGGATGGAAGAGCGCGCTGTTCTTCGTTCATCGAGAACCAGCACTTCCTGGGGCGTCAGCACGATCAGGCGATGTGGACTCTGATACTCTTCCAGGGCGGGAACAAGCACCGAGGCAAGGCGCTGCTCCGGTGTTATACCTACCTGTGTTGCCAGGGCCTGTTCCAGCAGGTGACGTGATGCCGGTGGTATCATTCCCCCCAGGTTATCGAGTGCAGCGGCTTCGTCGGCGCGTGGAATATAGGCATCGACCTGGACAACCCGTCGTACCCGGCGGTCCATTGTATCAGCGGACAGAGGAAGAAAGGCATGCATGATTTCGGCGATGCGCTGTAATGCGCGTTCCAGGTCTGCCGCAACCGGAAAGGCGATGGTGTGTATTTCCCGACCGGTCGTACTATTGAGCGCGAGCGCGAGATGTTGATGGACGTGATCCTGGGGTAGATGGCGAGTCATCCAGGATGGCGCTGAGTGTATGTTGGTCAATGCGACCACGCCAGTTAAGCGTTCCAGGGGCAATGAGCGGGCATGATAGCCGCGTAGAGTGGTGTCATTGCGCGATGAGAAGTAGTCGGAGAGCCAGAGGGCCTGTCGATCCGTAACCAGGAAGAGTCCTTCATGAGCGAGACGCTCCTGCCGTCCCAGCCACCCACTGCGCTGACGCAACAACGGGCGCTCAATAAAAGCCAGTAAACGTTCATCTTCCAATAGGAGATGAGAAAGCGCATCCTGAAATCGTGTTGGGACGAAACGAATCAGGTGTTCGGCCTGGGCATAGGGAGCTTGCGGGTCGAGGGAACCCGTTAGAAGTGAATGGTCCTGTTCAAGTTGTCGCCGTATGCTAGCGGGGAGTCCTTCGACTGCGCGCCAGGCTACCGGGCGTTCAGAGCTTCCGCTGCTGCGCCAGGAGGAGGTCTTGCTGGCCTGCTCGCGCTGTCGGCGTTTTAGGAAGAGACGAGTCTCACGAATTTTCTGTTCGGTGAGCTGTGCATCCCAGTAGATAACCGCATGGCTGTTTGTTGGTATCGAAGGGGTGTGCTTTTCTATATAGAAACGCAAGGCGGCCACTCTCTCAGGTAAAAGTACGACGGACGTGTGAGTGGGGGATGTTTCATTCTCGTCTTCCACACAGGTAATGAGGAATGTGCCTTCGAGCGGATGTGTCTCTCCCGGCGTGCTTTGTGAAATTTCCGACGTGAGATGGAGCGCACCAAGTAAACGCACCATGACCAGCGTTTGCGGTGAAAGGCTCTGTTCATGGATGACGAATACTGGAATTTCTTCGTGTTCTGCAAGCGTGAGCGTCGCAATATCAGCGGGAAGCCCTGGCTCTGCGTGGTAGGTGCCCTGAAAGCGTAAGCACGCCCGTTCTCGATCCCAGACGTAGAGTGGGCAATCCCGTTGTGGTTGGCGTATCTGGACCTCAAGGGTCATTGACGATGAAGTATGCTGCCTTTGTGTCTGTTGCTGTTTCTCGTGTAGCATTGCTCAAAATCACCTCTCAGACAGCCGTGCAGAAAAAAAGCTTCTACAGCACGGCGCATTGCGTGTTGTAGAAGCCATCACCCTTGTTGGGATTTTTTCGGCGAGCTTCATCACCGGAAAGATTCTCTATTAAATAGTATACCATAAAAGAGCTATGTTTTCTTAACTTTATTCATAGAGGTACCCACCAGTGGTAGGAGGTTTTCCAGTTGTTCGTTTGGTTCAACCCCAAGAGTCGGTATTCAGCTTGTTGGCCAGATCAATCAGGTCGGTGGCAACGATATCGAAGGAGGGGTCGGCTGTCATATTGGGGATGTGATGGCGACCAAATTCGAGCGGGCGCGTGATGAAGGCGGTGCGCATACCCTCGGCCTGAGCTGCCCTCAGATCGTTTTGATGCGAGGCGACCATCATGACTTCGTGTGGTTGCAGGCTCAACAGTTCGATGGCTAGCCGATAGACACGCGGGTCTGGTTTATAGGCGCGGGCCAGTTCGGCGGAGAAGATACAGTCCCAGGGCAGGTGGCTATGTTTTGCCATATCGACCAGGAGTGAAACGTTGCCGTTGGAGAGGGTTGCCAGTGTGAAGCGGGTGCGCAGACGGGTGAGGCCCGCGACGGCGTCGTGCCAGGGGCGCAGACGATGCCAGACAAAGTTGAGTTGTGTTTTCTCTTCCTCGCTCAGACCTGTGATGTGTAATTCTTCCAGTATCTCTTCCAGGGCCATGCGATGCAGCGTGTCCAGTTTTGTCCAGGGCAATTCGCCATGTGCAACACGCTCCATAAAAGGACGATAGCGCCCGCGCCATGCATCAGCGACGATTGCCCAATCGATCTGCCAGCCTTTTTGCCGATTGAGTTGTTCGCCTTCGTCGATAATAGTGCCGCGATAGTCTACGACAGTACCAAACACATCGAAAGTCAGTGCTTTTACTTCATTCAGGGCCATTGTCCGCTCCTTGTTCTGTGCTATGACTATCTATAGTATATATTATGGATTAAGATCGCCATCTTTAAAAATCCCCACTTCATTGAAACGTTCAGAAGGAGAGACCACTTTAATTGTGTTTGTTCTTTAGAGTATTGCGAGAGAAAAGGGTGAAGGTTGGAGTGTGGAGCGCAGTTTCGTATGGACAAGCTGGTTTTGTTGCCGACGTGGGCATATTTCCGCTTTCTGGAAACCTGTGAGATGGAAAGTATGGTATATATTGATTAGGTAGGGGTGGTTATGTGATCATAGAGTAGAGCGTTTTGAATTATTTAAAGGAGTGTGTGATGGCCCGGCAGCAGAAATTTCATATAGCCGTTATTCCAGGGGATGGTATTGGCATGGAGGTGATTAGTGAGGGGATACGTGTGCTGGATGTGCTGGCGCAGAGGTCGCGGGGAGCGCTGGCATTTGAATGGGAGTCATTTTCCTGGGGTTGCCAGTACTATTTGCAGACGGGGCGTATGATGGCGGCAGATGGGTTAGAACAATTGAAACATAGCGATGCAATTTATTTTGGAGCTGTTGGCTGGCCGGGGGTGCCAGATCATGTGAGTCTGTGGGGGCTACGGCTGGCGATCTGCCAGGGCTTCGATCAGTACGCGAATATTCGTCCTGTGCGTCTGCTGCCGGGGACACAAAGTCCCTTGCGGGC
>Ga0080006_1144684_pt1 | contig 74831 bp, 65 predicted proteins | sample RS3BMetagenome_FD_69209 | JGI IMG/M metagenome (GOLD analysis project Ga0080006, IMG submission 69209) | Ferric oxide microbial mat and aquatic microbial communities from Rainbow Spring, Yellowstone National Park, USA - RS3B (SPADES... ... | reverse complement strand
GGTCGGTGGCGGCCCGACGCGGCGAGACCGCCCGGGTCGGGGACGGGGCCCTCGCCACCCGTGCCGCCACGGACCTCTTCGACTGGCAGGACGACTGAACCTCCCGCCGCCGAGCCCCACCGGAGCTGCGGCGGCCCCGACCCCCCCTCACGATCCCCGACCTCCCGAGAACAGCGAGCCGTTGACGATGACCTCCGACACCACCACCACCACTACCACCACTGCATCCGCAGCGATCATGGGCGACCCCGGCCCGAGTGGTCGCTTCGGCGACTTCGGTGGCCGCTACGTCCCCGAATCGCTGGTCCCGGCGTGCATCGAACTCGAGGCGGCGTTCCGTGCCGCCTGGGCCGACGGCGCGTTCCGCTCCGAGCTCGACGGCATCCTGCGCAACTACGGCGGGCGGCCCACCCCGGTGACCGAGTGCGGGCGACTGTCCGAGCACCTGGGCATCCGCGTGCTGCTCAAGCGCGAGGACCTCGCCCACACCGGGTCGCACAAGCTGAACAACGTGGTCGGACAGGGACTGCTGGCGCGGAGGATGGGAAAGCACAAGCTGATCGCCGAGACGGGTGCGGGCCAGCACGGCGTGGCGACGGCGACCGCCGCCGCCCTGTTCGGGATGGAGTGCACGGTCTACATGGGGGAGATCGACACCCAGCGCCAGGAGCTCAACGTCTTCCGCATGGAGCTGCTGGGTGCCACGGTCATCCCCGTGACCAGCGGCAGCCGCACCCTGAAGGACGCCGTCAACGAGGCACTGCGGGCCTGGGTGGCCGCGGTGGACGACACGCACTACTGCCTGGGCTCGGTGATGGGGCCCCATCCCTACCCGTGGATGGTGCGTGAGTTCCAACGGGTCATCGGGGACGAGGCACGCCTGCAGTGCCGCGAGCTGCTGCAGGGCGCCGATCCCGACCTGGTGGTCGCCTGCGCCGGAGGGGGCTCCAACGCCGCGGGCATCTTCGCCGGGTTCGCCGACGCCACGTCGTCCGAGCTGGTGGCGGTCGAAGCGGCAGGTGGCGCGGCGGTCAGCACCGGGATCCCCGGGGTCCTCCACGGCATGCGCAGCGCCCTCATCCAGGACGAGGCCGGCCAGATCCTGGAGGCCGAGTCGATCTCCGCCGGACTGGACTATCCGGGCATCGGACCCGAGCACGCCCACCTGGCCGACCTCGGGCGGGCCCGCTACGAGGCCGCAGGGGACCGGTCGGTGCTCGAGGCCTTCCAGCTGCTCGCCCGCACCGAAGGCATCCTGCCCGCGCTCGAGTCGGCCCACGCCCTCGCGTGGGTGGTGGACGCCGCGGCCACCGGGGACATCGCCCCCGGCGCGACCGTCCTGATCAACCTCTCGGGCCGCGGGGACAAGGACGTCGCCCAGGTCCGCGACATCCTGCGGGCCCGGGGATGACCGGGGCCGTGGCGCCCACGCACGAGACGGGGACCCTGGAGTCGGCGCTGCGGGCCCGGCGCGACGCCGGCCACAAGCTGCTCGTCCCGTACATCACCGGCGGGCTCGACGACGAGTGGCTGCTCGTGCTGGAGGCGCTGGCCGGTGCCGGGGCCGACGCCATCGAGGTCGGGATCCCCTTCTCGGACCCGATGATCGACGGCGCTGTCATCCAGGAGTCGTCGTTGCGGGCGCTCGACCGGGGGACGACGCCCGAAGGCGTGCTGGCCGATCTCCGTCGGGTCGACGTGGGTGTGCCCCTCGTGGTGATGACCTATTACAACTTGATCTACCGGGCGGGCCACGCCCGCATCGCCGGCGATATGCACCAGGCCGGCGTGTCCGGGGCCATCGTCCCGGACCTGCCGCTGGAGGAGGTCGGTGGGTGGGCCGACGCCGCCGATGCCGAGGACGTGGCGACGGTGCTGCTCGTGGCTCCCTCCACCCCGGACGACCGCATCGCCGCCATCTGTGCGCGGTCCCGGGGCTTCGTCTACGCCGTCGGACGCATGGGGGTGACCGGCGAGCAGGCCGTGCTGGCCGCCTCGGCCCGTGAGGTGGCGGCCCGGATCCAGCCCCACACCGACGTGCCGGTCTGTGTGGGCATCGGCGTATCCAATCCGGACCAGGCCCGGCAGGTGTGCGAGGTGGCAGACGGGGTGGTCGTGGGCTCGGCCCTCGTCCGTCGGCTACTCGAGGGTGTCGGTCCCGACGGGGCGGCCGAGTTCGTCGGTTCGCTCCGCGCGGCCATCGACGCCGGCTGACGGGAGGCTCACTCCTTGGGCGGTCGGACGATCCGGTAGACGGCGCGTAGCAGGGGAATGCGCCGCCGGGGTCGTTCGTGGGCCTCGAGGCGCTTGGCGATCAGCTCGCGGCGTTGCTGGAGGTCGTGGAAGGTGATGGCGCCGGTGTCCTCGTCGAAGCCCATGGCCGCCCGGTACCCGTCGAGGTCGATGGCGTCCGTCGTCACCTCGAAGCCGACCTCGCGGGCGATGCGCTCGCCGTGGCGCTCGGTGAAGTAGCTGACGATGGCCAGGATCTCGCCCAGGATGTCGACGTCGGGCGCCATCGTGGCCATGGCGCCGTTCAGGAAGAGCATGTTCTTCACGAAGAGCATGAGTTCCTTGGGCAGCCTGGCCCCGTAGGCGAGGAGGGCCTTGGTCACCTCGCGCAGTTCGGCCATCATCTCGTCGGCGGTGAGGGTCGTCGGGTCGATGGGCGGTCGATCGAGGTTGAGGTCCCGGATGACCGCGTCGATGTCCGTGTCCGGCGGCAGGGCGCCGAGATCACGGAGCGCCTCGACCTGGACGGTCACGTTGTTGGTGCTGGCCCCCATCTGCAGCCGCAGGAAGGCCTGGCGCTTGCGTTCGTCGAGACGGGCGGTGATGCCGAAGTCGAGAAGGGCGACGGTCCCGTCGGGCTGGACCATCATGTTGCCGCCGTGCAGGTCGCCGTGGAAGACACCGTAGAGCAGAGCCCCCTCCAGGAAGGCGATCAGGCTGGACCGCAGCACGGCGGCCGTGTCGATGCCTGCGGCGCGCATCCCCTCGGCGTCGCTCCAGGGGAACCCGTGCAGGTGCTCCATGACGAGCACCCGGCGGGTGACGAGTTCAGGATGGGGCCTCGGCACCACCACGGTCCGCTGCCCGGTTCCGGCGAACACCTCGGCGATGTCCAGCATGTTCTGGGCCTCGAGCCGGAAGTCGAGCTCTTCCACGATGGTCTCGGCGAACAGTTCGACCAGCGCCGGGGGATTGGTCAGGGCGGCGACCGGGATCCGGCCGACGAGGAACGGGGCGATCCAGGCCATGGCGGCGATGTCGAGCCGGACCAGGGGTGCGACCCGGCTGCGCTGGACCTTGACCACCACCCGTTCACCGGTGCGCAGGGTGGCCGCGTGGACCTGGGCGATCGAGGCCGAGGCGACAGGAGTCCGGTCGAACGAGGTGAACACCTCCGCCAGGGACCGACCGAGGTCCTCCTCGATCGTGCGGCGGACCACGGCGAAGGGCTCGGGTGGGACCCGGTCGCGCAGGAGCCGGAACTCGGAGACCAGTTCCTCGGGGAAGATCCCCTCGCCCGACGAGATGATCTGGCCCAACTTGATGTAGGTCGGGCCGAGGTGCTCGAAGGCGGGTCGCAGGCGGAGGGAGAGGCCGGCCCGCGACTGCGGTGTGCCCCGCTCCTTCGCACCCCACAGGAGGAGCGGTACGCCGAGGTGGTAGCCGACGGACACGAGCCGTCCGATCGACGGCAGGTGCCCGGGATCGACGAGGGTGCGAGCCAGTGCGGCGGCCTGTCGGCGCAGGGTGCCCACGTCGGGACCGCCGTCCGTGCCGAGCCGCCAGGGCATCGTGGCCGGTTCGACGACCCAGGGGCCGTGGGGCGTGAACGCACCGATGGCCAGATCGGGTGATGCGTCGGGATCGGACGGGAGGTCGAGCGGAGGCACGGGGTCGATCATGAGGACTCCACGGTAGGGCGTCGCGTGCCGGGTCCGGACCAGGGGTCCTGCGTCCGGTCCGGTGGGTCAGGCCGGTGTGATGACCAGGCAGCCGTTGTGTCCGCCGAATCCGAAGGAGTTGGACAGGATCGGCCCCGGCTGCCACGCACGCGGCCCGCCGACCACCAGGTCGAGGTGGATCTCCGGATCGGGCTCCTCGAAGCCGACGGTCGGCGGGATGCTGGCGTGGGCGAGGGTGAGCACGGCGGCGACCGCTTCGATGGCGCCGCTCGCCCCAAGACCGTGGCCGGTGGCCCCCTTGATCGACGTGACCGGCGGGGAGTCGGACCCGAACACCTTGCCGATCGCCTCGGACTCGGCCTGGTCGTTCAGTGGTGTCGACGTCCCGTGGGCGTTGATGTGGGAGACGTCGCCGGCGCTGACGGCGGCGTCCTCCATGGCGAGGAGCATGCACGCCGCCGCACCCGACCCACCGGGCGCCGGTGCCGTGATGTGGTGGGCGTCCGACGTGCTGGCGGCGCCGGCGAGCTCGCCGTAGATCCGCGCGCCGCGGGCGACCGCCCGGTCCCAGTCCTCGAGGACCAAGGCACCTGCGCCCTCGGTCATGACGAACCCGTCGCGGCGGACGTCGAACGGCATCGACCGACCGGAGGTCGACAGGGCCGTCATGTTGGCGAAGGCGGCGGTTCCGACGATCGTCATGCCGGCCTCGGCGGCACCGCCGATGGCCACGTCGCACCGACCCGATGCCACGAGGCGCGCGGCATGGGCGATCGAGTGGGCGCCGGCCGCGCACGCCGTGATCACGGTCTCGGACGGCCCGTGCCACCCGATCCTCATGGACACGGCTGCGGCTCCGGCGTTGGACATCATCATCGGGACGAGCCGGGGGGAGATGCGACGGACGCCCTTGTCGGCGTAGACGAGGATCTGGGTCTCGAGGGTCTGCAGGCCACCGACCCCGGTGCCCATGATCACGCCGGAGCGCCCCGGATCGGCACCCAACTCACCGGCGTCGGCCAGGGCCATGTCGGCCACGGCCACGCTGAACTGGGCGAAACGGTCGAGGTGGCGTGCGTCCTTGGTGGTGACCCAGTTCTCGGGATCGAAGTCCCGCACCCGGCGCTCACCCTCCGGCGCGGGTCCGTGCAGCCCGGACCAGAAGGCTTCCGGACCCGACCCGACCGAGGAGAGGACCCCGATACCGGTGATGGCCACCCGGCGGCCGGCGATCGGCCCGTCCGGGCCGACTCCCAACAGCATCAGATCTTGGCGACGATCAGGTCGTAGGCCTGCCCGATGGTCTCGATCCCCTCGAGCTCGGTCTCGTCCACCGACACGTCGAACGTCTCCTCGAGCGCCATGACGAGCTCGACGAGGTCCAGGCTGTCGGCGTCGAGGTCCTCGGCGAACCGGGCCTCCTTGGTGATCTTGTCCTCGGGGACCTGGAGCACCTCCACCGCGCATCCCTTGAACTTCTCGAACGTCTCGTCGTTGCTCACTGCATCTCCTTGCTCTGGTTTCGGTGCTGTTGGTTCTCGTTGCTGTCCACTCGTGGTGCCGCCCTCCCGCACCGATGCCGGCCGGGTGCCCTCAGAGCCCCATGGCCAGCCCACCGTCGACCGGCAGGACGGCACCAGTGACGTAGGCGGCCCCGTCCGAGGCGATGAACCCGACGACACTGGCGATCTCGCCCGGTAGGGCCACCCGTCCCAACGGCACCTGGGCGGCGAATTCGGCCGTCTTGGCTTCGCCCAGTCCGGCCAGCATATTCGTTTCCACCAGTCCGGGAGCGACGACGTTCACGGTGATGGAGCGACTGGCCACCTCGCGGGCCAGCGAACGGGCCATGCCCACCAGTCCCGCCTTGGAGGCGGCGTAGTTGGCCTGTCCGGCGGAGCCGATGAACGCACCGACCGAGGAGATCATGATGACGCGACCCCGGCGGAGTCGGAGCATCTTGGCCAGCGACCGCTTCGTGACCCGGAACACGGCGGTGAGGTTGGTGTCGATGACCTCGGACCAGGCCTCCTCGGACATGCGCAGGGCCAGGGTGTCCCGGGTGACACCCGCGTTGGCCACCAGGACCTCGACCGGCCCCCATGCCTCCTCGACGGCGAGGAAGGCCGCTTCGACCTGCTCGGGATCGGTCACGTCGCAGGTGAGGGACAGGAAGTGGTCGGATCCACTCCCGACGTCGTGTTCGGGGGTGCCGGACCGGGACGTGACGGCCACCCGGTCGCCGTTGGCGAGGAACCACTCGGCACAGGCGAGACCGATGCCCCGCGAGCCTCCGGTCACCAGCACGACGCGACCCCCGTCGGACCGGTCCGTGCCGTCGGGCCCGGGTCCGGTGCCGGTGGAGCCGTTCATGACCCACCGGCCCGGGTACGGATCCAGGCGACCGGTTGGCCCTCGACGACACGCTCGCCCCGCACGGCCAGCCACCGCACGAGGATGCCGTCGAAGGGCGTGCGCACCTCGGTCAACCCCACGGTGCCCACCTGGTCACCGACGGCGATGCGGGATCCCGGCTCCGCCCCGTGCCCACTGCCGGGGGCGGCATTGGCCTCGGCCAGTGCCGTGCTCTCGAGCGCCGCCAGGTGGACGGCGGGCTCGAAGACCCCGGGAGCCGGGCTGACCACGACACGCTCGGACGTGTAGAGGTGCTCGCCCTGGCTGTCGGGGCCCGACGCGTTCCACTCGTCGCTCCCGGCCACGTGGTCCATGAGCTTGTCGAGATCGTCGGGCACGGCCACCGAGACGCCGCGCATGTCCGGGGTGGCCCGTCGGACCATGCCCGAGAGCACGCCACCGGGACCGAGTTCGATCGCCAAGGTGGATCCCCTTCCGCTCAGCACCTCGAGTGAGTGGCGCCAACGCACCGGACTGCACAGCTGCGCGGACAACAGGCCGGGCCACTCGGCGGCGTCGGTGTGCACGCGGGCGTCGACGTTGGCCACGACCGGGACCTCGGGGGCGTGGAAGGTGACCGTGTCCAGTCGCTCGCGCAGGCGGGCCCGGGCCGGCAGCATCATGGGCGTATGGAAGGCGCCCGAGACCGGGATGGGGAGCACCTTGCGGGCCCCGAGTTCCTTGGCGTGGGCGGTGGCGAGCGCGATGCCCTCCTCCGTGCCGGCGATGACCACCTGGCCCGGGGCGTTGTAGTTCGCAACCCATACGTCGGACTCCGCCCGCTGGCACGCCGACTCGGCGTCGTCGTCGGCGATGCCGATCAGGGCGGCCATGGTGCCGGGACGGTCGTCGGCAGCCGCCTGCATGGCGTCTCCGCGCTCGATGACCAGCGAGGTGCCGTCCGCCAGCGACAGGGCGCCGGTGGCCACGAGGGCGGTGTACTCGCCGAGACTGTGGCCGGCACACGCCGCCGGCGTCAGACCGAGGCGTTCGACGGCGTCCAGGACGACGAGACTCATCACGAACGTGGCGAGCTGGGCGTTGGCCGTGCGGGTCAGTTCCTCCATGGGCGCGTCGAGCAGCAGGCCCGTGAGGTCGCGTTCGGCGATGTCGGAGGCCTCACCGGCGACTTCCCACGAGGGGTGGTCCACCCAGGCGTGTCCCATCCCGGACCGCTGGGACCCCTGTCCAGGGAAGGTGAAGGCCAGCACCCACAGGCTCCTTTCGCATCGGACCGGCCGTCGGCACGGCTGGTGGACGGCCCAGTGTGTCACGGCGGTGACGGGGACCGGTGGTTACCGGGCAGTACGCGACGGCTCCGGTGGAGTGCGGACGAGGCGTGGGCGCACGTCGGCGCCGCCGGCCGTGGCGACGGGTCCGCCGACCAGGGCGAACAGGAGCCACTCGGTGCCCGGGGCGGGATTCGAACCCGCACACCCTTTCGGATAGTGGATTTTGAGTCCACCGCGTCTGCCATTCCGCCACCCGGGCTACCTGGGAGTATGTCCCAGCGTGCTAGTCTGAACCCAACAGAAACCCAACAACGAGGGGGCGGCGATGACCACCACGAAGATGGCACCGAAGTTCAAGACCGTCACGGTCGAGAAAGGTATCAGGCAGGTCGGTCCGCGACGGTGGGAGGTCCGGGCGTTCGTCGGGCGGAATCCCGAGACCGGCCAGGTCCGCCACGTCAGTCGCACCACCACGGACGGGATCATGGCGGCCCGTCGTCTACTGGCGAAGCTGACCACCGAGGTCGCCGAGGGGAAGCACGGGAGCAATAGCGGGACGTTCGGCTCCCTCCTCGACGACTGGTTGCGGGACGGGAAGCAGGGGCGGGCGGATACGACCCTCGACGGCTACCGGACCAACATCGAGTCGACCATCCGGCCGGCGCTCGGCGGCGTGATGCTGGACAAGCTGACAGCGAAGGACCTCGATGCGTTCTATGCGGGCCTCATCCGGTCCGGCACGTCCCCGGCGATGGTCATGCACCACCACAGGGTCATCGCGGCCGCGCTCCGACAGGGGGAGAAGTGGGGGATGGTGCCGGCCAGCGTGGCCCGCAATGCGACCCCGCCACGGGTGCCCGTGAAGCCGCTGACGATTCCGCCACCCGAACGGGTCCGGGCACTCATCGACGCGGCCGAGAGGTCACGGACCCCGGAAATGGCGACCATCATCACCATGGCCGCACTGACCGGGATGAGGCGCGGCGAGCTGGCGGGACTGCGGTGGTCGGATGTCGACTGGCAGGGCTCGGCGCTGACGGTGAACCGGTCGATCTGGCAGACGAAGAACGGGTGGGGGTCGAAGGACCCCAAGACGCACCAGGTCCGGCGCCTCGTCCTTGGGGAACACGCCATGAGGGTGCTGGCAAGCCGACGGATGCGGGTGGACGGGGCCGCCGTCCTGGCCGAGGTCGACCTCGTTGACGAGGCGTATGTCTTCTCGGACGAGCTGGACGGTTCCCGGCCGGTCATGCCGAACACGCTGACCAATCGGTTCCGCAACCTGTGTCGGACCATGGAGGAGGCGATGGCGGTCGACCTCGGTCGGGGACTGAAGCCGGAGGAGCGGTGGACGTACCGGCTGCACGATCTACGCCACTACACGGCCACGGAACTGATGCGGTCGGGACACAATGCCCGGACGGTGGCCGACAGGTTGGGCCACTCCGACCCCGCGCTCACGCTGAGGGTCTACACGCACAACACGGACGACCAGGCAATGGCGGCGGCGGCGTCCCTCGAAGCAGGGATTACCGCCTAGGACCGCCCCCTACGTTGCCCTGTGTGCCCCGCAAACGTCGGCGGTGGGGGTCAGGGTGCCGGGCAACTCCGATCAAGCGGTCGTCGCATGGCGCGGACACATGTGGCTTTCCTCCGCGTTGATCTCCAATGTCTGCCAACCGAGGATGTGATACCGGGTACGAACGTCCGCGGCGCTCAATTCGCCGACGAAGGTGTCAGTCTTTCGGCAGCCGAACCGATCGCAACTGATGTCGTTCCCGATGATGGTCACGATTGCATCCTGCACGGTTGCGCCACCCGGGACCAGGGCCGTTGGGCACCACCTGGCACATGTCCCCAGGAGCCGAGTAGGTGCCGGACCCGGAGCACGGTGGCGGGACCGTGCTCGACGGGTCCGGCGCTCGCAGCGTAGCGGCGCTCAGGTTCCCCTCAGCCCGGGCCTCGTCGATGGCGGCGTCGAAGTCTTCGGGGGAGGCGTCGGCCAGATCCCGGAGCCCCGGCTGCCGTCCTCCCCCGCGCCATTCGTGGGGCGATATGAGGTCCGTGATGCGCTTGGGCGGCTCATCGTGTTGTGAACCCCCATGAGCCTTTGGCGAGTTTGCGTAAGACTGGCCCTTCGTCCGGATCGTCCCCTCCTCCTGTCCCAGCCGCACCAGTTCCCCGACCCGGCGCTCGCAGCGGCCGACGATCTCAGTGGCGGCGAGCTGGGCGGCGCCAGCCTTCGGACGGAGTACGTATTACGGAATCAGTAATGCCGTGGGATCCGTTGACATCCAATTCGCGGGGGCGCATAGTGACCGAGACAGAAAGTGCCCCCCGCGACCGTTTGCGCGGCCCGGGGGGCGTGGCCGACACCGGTGATGCGGTGTCAGCGTGGGCGATGGTATCCGACGAGTGTGTCGGGCCTGTGGTTCCCGTTGGCGACGTTCCCCGGTGTCACAACCGAAGGGGAGCGACATGAGCGAACAACTAACGGCGGCGAGGCAGGCGCTCGAAGACAGGTACACCGAGGTCTTTCAACGGGTCCTCGCCATCGACCCGCAACTAGCCCACGACTTCGACCACGCCGCGTGCGCGGTGAAGGTGGCCGAACTGGACGACGTGCTCGTCAACGGCCTCAGGGGCCAGGAGTTGGAGGGCGAACTGGTCCTCGGATCAGACGGTCCCACGCTGCGGATCAGGGTCCGCATGGCCGAGGAGGTGTCGGCATGACCGAGGACGAGCGCACGTCTGCCCTGTGGGACCAGGTCCACAGCCTGGAGGCCGAGGTCGTCGAGCTCCGGGCCATGCTCGCACGGTGCGAGGAACTGCTCAAGCGGGAGGTACCGGCCTGACCTGACCCATCCCGTAACCCGCACGCGAGGACCCCTGGCCGATCCGGGCCGGGGGTTCTTCGCGTCACAGGGTCGGATCGAAGCGGGTCATGATCGTCCGCAGGTGCTCGATGGCGGGCTCCCCGGTGACACGCTGCAACTCGAACAGGGCCACGATGGCGACGTTTGTCGTATAGCCCATGACATCGGCCATCGTGGCGCACAGGGCGGTGATCTCCATCGTTCCGAGGGCGTCGGTGAACTGGCGTGACATCGCCTTCGGCAGGTCCCCCTGTGCCACCCCGGCAGTCAGGAACGCACGTGCCCACTCGCGGCCCTCGGTCACGGGCGGAGCGCCTGTTCGATCTGGGCGGTCATGTCTTTGGTGTACCGCTCCAGCTCCGTTGTCACCTGCCCGTGGATCTGCTCCGGTAGGCCCGCCACCGTGACGTGATAAACCGGGCTGACTGTCACGTTGTGGCCGGCCAGCGTGGTCGCCGTCGAGGTCGTGTTGCCACCGACGACGGTCGGCAGTACCGCACCAGCCGAGGCGGAGGACGAGAACGCACCCGGCGACAGCATCCCGGCGGGGCGCATCGACGAGCCGACGCTCAAGATGGCCGATCCGGTGATGGGGGAACTCATCGAAGCGGTCAGCTTCGCCAGTGCACCGGTAGCCAGCGGGGTCGACCCCATGATCCCGTTGGCCAGGCCGGCGACGAGGTTCGTGCCGATCTCGTGGAACACCTTCGACGGCGACGAGATCCCAAAGAACGACTTCACCGCGTTGACCACTTTCGAGGCCGTCTTCGTCACCGCACTGACGACCCTTGTGATCCCAGCGGTGATCCCGTTGGCGAGTCCGTCGATGATCTGACCTCCCACCGTGACGAGCCACGCGGCGGCCGTCGACAGCGCCGAGGTGACCCATCCCTCGATGGTGCTCCCGATGTTGCCGAGGGCGGCCCATGCGGTGGTCACGCCGGACCAGAGCCCGCCGAGGAGCTGTTCGCCCCAGCCGAGCAGCATCGACCCCGCAGCGCCGAGGGCGGCGATGATCTTGCCGGGGAACTCGGTCCACCAGGCGATCTCGGCCGCCACCGCTGTCTCTACCCACCCGGTGAGCGCCCCCCAGGCGTCACCGATCCATCCGAGGAGGAGGGACCCGAGCGATGACAGTGCCGAAATGAACTTGCCCGGGATGCCCTTGAAGAACGTGACGATGTCGTCCCAGGCGGTGATGACATCCGTGCGGACGGTGGCCCAATGCTGGATCAGTTCACCGATGAGGAGCCCGATCCCGCCCGTGAAGATTCCGAGGACGACCGGCCACCAGGACTTGAAGAACGAGGTGAGGGTGTGCCACACCGACTTTGCCACACTGAGGATTCCGTGCCACGCCTCACTGATCCACCTGGAGATGGTCTTCCAGTGGGTGACCAGTTCGTACCCGGCGATGACGACGGCACCGATGATGAGGCCGATGGGACCGAATGCGGTGTCAGAGGCGACACCCGCCTCCTCGGCGGCCGCACCCTCCTCGTCGAACGCGGCGGTGACCGCACCGGAGGTCCCGACGATCTTCTCCATGAGCAGGGTCCCCAGCTTGCCGACACCCTCGCCGAGCTTCTTCACCGAGTTGAACGCCTTGACCCCGGACTCGATGGCGAACGCCGACATGGCCGACACCAGAACCCCGCCGATGATGACGGCCAGCGTCTTGGCCACCGCCTTGTGCTTCTCGAACCATCCGACGACCTTCGCCGTGTCGCTGGCGACCTTCTCCACGATGGGCACGATCTTCGTGCCGAGGGAGGTCCCGAGGTCTTCCAGGGTGGACTTGAGGATCTTGGTCTGCACGTGCCAGGTCTTGGACTGAGTGGCCGCGGCGGACTCGACCTGACCGTGCTTCTGAACGGCGGCGGTGTACTTGTTGAACTCGGCAGGACCACCAGCGATGATGGCCAGCATGGCGTTGGCGTTGGCGCCGAATAGCTTTTGCATCACCGACGACTGCGTGAGCGCCCCGGCTTGCAGCTTGAGGGCCGGGAGCTGGGCACTGATGGCCTTCTCTTGCGCCTTGACGGCGGCTGTCTGGGCCATCGACTTGAGGGTGGCCGCTTGCTGCGTGAGTGCGAGCACCTTCTGTTCGGCGGCGACTCCCGCACTGGCACCGGGAAGGGTGGCAAGGGCCGACTTCAGTTCGCCGATCGCCTTCGGCATTCCAACGAACTTGCCCTGAGCGTTGAACAGTGAAATGCCCATCTGGTCGAGCGCTTTATTGGCCGACGATGAGGGATCGATGAGGGACTGAATCGCACGGCCAGCCACACGGGCAGCCTGACGGCCACCACCGAGGGAATGGGTCAGTTCAACCATCATCCCCGACAACTGGCCGAAGGTCATCCCCGACCCGGCCACGAACGGGGTGAGGCGTTGGTAGACGTTGGTCAGGTCCGACGTGGAGACACCGAGGAGGCGCTGCGTGTTCCAGAGTGTGTTCGCCGCGTCCTTCGACTGGTTCACGTTCATGTGGAACGGCAGCATCACGTCGGCCAGCGCCTTCGTGGTGGTGGTCAGCGATTCCCCCGAAGCGGTGGCGAGGTCACTGGCGGCCGACATCACCGTGAGGGCTTGCTTCGCGTTGAGGGCGTGGCCGGTCAGGTTAGTGAATTCACCCGCAACCGGTGCGTAGGCGTTCGCCATCTCGGTGGCGGTGAACTCGGACTGGCCGGCGGTCGACAGGAACGCCGCGCCGATCTTGTCGGCCGCACCGATCCCGATGCCTGCGTGCGTTGCCATCGACGCCATGGCCGTCTGCCACTTGGTACCGAGCCGGAACGCCTCGACACCGACACCGAGGGCCGCGGCACCGACACCGAGAGTCAGCCCCTTGCCGATCTCGGAGAACGCGGCACCGAACTGCTTGCCCTTGCCCTCGACATCCTGCAGATTGCTCCCGACCTTCGACAGCGACGAGCCGAACGGGACACCCCAATCCTCGAGCTTCTGGCCCATCTTCTCGAAGGCGCTACCGGTGCGACCGGCACCCGCCTCCATCTTCTTGCCGATGTCATTGGCCGCGACATCGGTGGCGATGCCCATCTTGGCCAGGGCTGCTTCGAAGTCCTTGGTGGACCCGAAGAACCGGACCTCTACGGAGTGAGCGGATGCCATTGTGCCTTCCTTAGTGCGACGGGCCGATGACGACGCCCTCGCGGAATCGGGCCACCTGTGCGGGGGTGGCGGGGCTCCAACCGGGCGCGGAGGACGGCGGGAGCGACGGGGTGTGCGATCGGGTTCGGGCGGCGTCCTCCGCGGCCAGGCGGCGGTCTACAAGCGCCTGCCACCTCTCGTCGGCTGCGTCCGCGGCCTTCACCAACTCGTCCCGGTGGTCGGCAATCAGCGCGCTGACAGCGGCCGTGAGGGCGTCGACGGTGGCATCACGCCGGACCCGACGACTGGGCACCGCAGCGGCCAGGGCGTCGGCCAGCGGGGACCACGGGGACGAGTCGAGTGCGTGGTGGGCGTCGAGTGCTGCGATCTGCGCCTCGATCTCCGTGACGGCCGGATTCGTGCCCGTGAGTCCGATCCGGATCTTCGACGCTCGGTTCAGTTCGGCGAGGAGTTGACGGCGCTCGGCTTCGTACGGGCTTTCTTCCATGGTGGTTGTCCTTTGGTTGGTCAGTTGGCGGCGGAGCGGAGTCGGTCGGCGATGCGGCGGGCCTCGGCGAGCGTGAGGCGACTGCGGCGAGCGGGACGACTGAGCGGTGCGATCGTGGTCTTGATCCCGGTGCGCTTCTCGATCTTCAGCGCCTCGGCCCGGAGGTCCCGCCTGCCGCTGGGCACCGCGATCCGAGCGGGGTGGCGGCGTCGCTCCAAACTTCCGGCTGCGTACTCGATGTGGTTCTTCATTGCTCCTACTTTCAGTAGCCCGCGGGCTGGACGAGTCCGGTGCCCTGGATGGCAACGCTGGCGAATCGGTCGGGGAAGGACACTGCCGATGCCGACAGCGTGAGTGATGCGGTCATGCTCCCGGCCTGGGAGCCCTCGGTGTAGGCACCGAAGGCGGGGTTCGACAGGTACAGGCGGGAGTCAGACGGCCGAGTGATGACGATGGCGTCCTGGTTGGTACCGGCTCCGAGGTTCGTCGGGATGCCCGCCGTCGTGTAGACGTTCACGCCACCGATCGAGCCGACCGGGGTGGTGCCGTTGGCGGTGCGGGCCACCGGGCCCGTGAGATTCACCAGGGGACGCCCGGTGGTGTCCTGACCGTTCGCCAGCCATGCCCACCGCAACGGCGTCATCAGCACGGCGCTGGCGGTCATCTTTCTTGCTGCCGCGTAGACTGCCAGGCCCTCACCGATGGCAGCGGCGCACTCGGAGGGGGTCGGCGAAGTCTGGTTAAAGGTGGAGTCCACCAGGTTGGGGGCGTTGAGCACCCCGAGCACCTGGCCGGCCGACCCGGAACCGGTGAACATCTGGCCCTCAAGCGTTTCATCGAACGCGGCGGTCAGCACTTCCTCGGCGACCTCGTCGAACGCCGGGGACCACGACTGCTCGATCAGTTGGAGCGAAGCGGTGAACCGCCCCGCCAACCATCCGACCGCCCGGGCCAGGAAGACGTCGACAATGTCGGTTTCGGATGGAGCCACGTTCTGCGCCGCCGATGACACGCTGCCCGACGCGGAGAACTGGGGGATGGAAAGGCTCGCACCCTTCGGCAGCGGGCGCTGGGGCACCAGGGCGGCGAACACCTGCGCCTGCCGGGGGATGTCCGCGTACTGACTTGTCAGGAAGGCCGGGGCGACGAACGTCGAGGAGATGCCCAACCCGGCCCGGAGCTCCACTTCGGCGGAGAACGCCTTGAGGCGGCGTAGCGCCGCCTTGTCGCCCCGCACCTCGGCCGCGAAAACGTCAACGAAGAACGAGTGGTCGGGGTCGTACTTCTGATCCCCGAAGCGTGCGGCGCGCTTCTCGGCAATCTCGAGCGCTTCCCAGGCGGCGTCGACCGCGAGGGTCTGCGACCAGGATGCACCCTCCTCGGCCTGGTGGCCTGCAGCCTCTCGGAGCTGGCGACGAGCGGCCTCGGCGCTGCGGCGAGCGGAGCGGGCCAGAACCTCGGCGTCCGAGGACCGCATGCGCTCGCCGGCCTCGATGGCCAGGGCGGTACGGCGCTGCATGTCGATCACGTTGGGTTCGGTGGGCATTTCGGTCCTCTCGATCAAGCGGGGCGGTCGTTTGCAAAGCGCCGGACATCGGCCAGGGACAGGCACCACACCGCCCCGGCCCGATGTCCGGCGATTCGACCTGACGCTGCGAGCTGTCGCACCCTTCGGTCCGTGAGTCCAAGTTCGGCGGCGGCGGTCTTCACGTCGACTACCTTGCCGTCAGGTGGTGGTGGTGCGTCGGTGCTGCGGAAGCGCAGCAGGTCAGCCCCTTCCGGCGCATTTCCGGTTGCGGAAATGCGGGCACCACGCTCGATGATGTCGAGCGCCTTGCGCACTTCGACGGGCACGTCCCACGCCTCACGCCGAGCACGGGCTACGCCGTCAAGAAGCAACCTGTGGATCCACCGCAACTGCTCGGGCGGGACGAGCAGGCCCTCCACGGCGGTGGCTTCCCTCATCGGTCGGGCGCGATGTTGACGGTCGGGGGATGGGCTGCGTAGTCGGTGACCGCCGCTCGTACCTCGCCCCACATCCCCGAATCGGGGAACAGTGCGGCCACAGCGGGCAACTTGCCGGCCACTTCCGCGTCCCGAAGGGCGGCGCCGATGATGAGGGTGGCGAGCTTCGGCCCTACGGCGTCCAGGGCGTGGCCGAGTACCCGCAGGAACGGTTCCTCGGACTCTGACAGCCCCTCGGCCAACTGAGCCCGTGTCGGGCCGTCCAGGGTGTCCAGGGCGGTGACGATGCGACGTGCGGGATCAGTCATCTGGGCCTCCAAGCTGGGCGAGGAGGCGGTTCGCCTCGGCGTGGTTTCGGTCGATCTGCGACGAGGCGAGTCCCAACCGAGCCCGGGCGGCTGGCGACAGGCCGAGCGTGGATCCGAGTGCATCGAGGGCCTTGTCCAGCGCCCGCAGCGCGGCCAGTCCCGGGTTCGGCACGATGCGTGTACCGACGACCGAGCCGAGTGGACTGACTATTGGTTCTTCGAGGAGCGGACCGAGCTTCGTGACCAGCTCGGCCAGCGCGTGCCGCTCGTCGTGGAGCGATGCGAACCTCTCCAAGTTGGCCCGGTCAAGTTGGGGTGACAGCACCACCAACGCCGAGCACTCCCGCCACACCTGGCGGCCGACATCGCCGAGCGATAGCGGGGTGGGCCAGGATTCGGCGTCGACCACGACGGGCTCGAGCGGGGTGGTCCTGCGCTTCACCAGTTCCGCCGACTTGGATGGTCTACCGGTCGGCTTGCCGAAGGTCGAGCCGGTGATAGGACCTCGTCGGCCAGTCACGCGGGCACCGAAAACATGGGGCACGCGCCGGGGAGGGCCGGGACGGTACGGATGGTGACCTCCCACCCTCCGGGCGCAGTGCGCTGACCTGGGCTTTTACCCCCCTCCCGGGGTTGCGTGAACGTTTGCAGCGATGTGCGCCCCATCTCGTCCCGGGTCATCGCGCACCCCCTTGAAGAATCGACCCGCCCCGTACCCCGTTGTCAGCGCTACCGGTCGTCGCCATCGTGGTCGTCGGTGCTGTCGCTGCAGGTCGGTCGACCATGAGTGACGTGCCACCGCGCCAGGTCTTGGACCTCGTTCGCTGTCCGGTGTTGAGTCGCTCCCACCGTTGTGTTCGTGCGACTGCTGCCTTCTTGTTCGTGCGTCGTGAGTCGGCGTGCTTCCTGTTTCCGTTCCACCTTCGTGGCATTAGTCGTTCTCCTTCGGTGTGGTGACTCGCATCACTGCTGTCATGTGCGAGCAGGTGCGGCGTGCTTCACAGGTGCAGGACCAGCGTCCGGCGGTGAGGTCGACGCTGTACGTTCCGTTGTCTCCGTGGACGACGGCGACGACGTGACTGGGTAGCGCGAGTCGTACGAACACGCAGTGGTCGGTGAGCAACCTGTTGGTCTTGTCTGCGACGGTCTCGGTAGCCATCAGAACGGAGGCTTTCCGAAGTGGGCCTCGAGTTCGATCTTCCGTCTATGGATGCGGTCGATCTCGTCTTGCGAGAGTTCTGGCTCGGCCTCTAGTGAGTCACTCGCGCTACCGGCTTTTTCTATATCGAGTGAAAAAGCGGAAAGGCCAACGCGAGACTCGATGTCGCCAGTCGTTTCGTACGTTCCGTTACGTCCCGTCCCGTGTGGTGCATTGCCATCTGCATCCCCGTCGCTATGCCCGTCGATGCCCGGAGCATTGCCCGATGCATTGCCCGTGCCTGAGCCGACCGCATCATCACCTGGGCTCGGCGGGCTATCGGGCGGTGGCTTTCCCTTGGCCCAACGGGCGATGGCACCTTTCCGCCCGTGGTCTGACCGGCTCTTGATCTGGGCAGCAGTGGGGTTCACATCGAGGTACCCGTCGAGTACGTCGTGACCCTTGAGCGACCCCTTGCCGTCGATGACCAACCGGCCCTGACGCAGCTCGTCCAAGAGGTCGTTCGAGGAGTTCGTCATCTTCATGGTGAGCAACGGCAGAGCCGAGCCCGGGATGTCGCCGTCTGTGGTGTGCTCCCCGACGTAGAGCCAGGTGCGGTACAGGAGCAACTCGGCTTCCGGCGAGAGGCCCATGACCCTGGGATCCATCTGCATGGAGACAGGTACGGCCGCCCATCGGCCGACGGAGGCCGCCATCAGAGCCGTCCCAGGATTGAACGAGCGCCACTCATGCGCGCCCGCTTCTCGTCCGACATCGGTGCCACCGGCTGACCGTCGAAGGCCCGACACACGCCGCAGGCGGTGCCGTGCATCGACAGGTGCAACCAGAAGTCGACCGTGAACCGGAACCTGCGGAGATCCGCAGCGGTTCCCACGGCGTGACACCGACGACACTGGTGCAGGCGCTCGGAGGGGGCGGGGTGGCCGTACAGGATCCTGCCGACGGCCTCGTCGCCCGTTGGATCACGGTAGGTGGTGACGTTGTGGGTACGGGAGATGATCATCCACGATCACCGCCCTCGGCCAGCTCGCCGAGCATCCGGCGGAGAGGCTTGACCGGCACCACGATGCGAGCGCCGATCTGGATGGTGGGGAAGTCACCGCGGTGAGCGGCGTCGTAGCTCGTGTTCCGGCACAGGCCGGCGATGATGGCGCCGGCAACGGGGACGGACACGGTGGTCATGGTCCGCCAGTCGGCGGGTACTTCGGTAACGGTCGACACTGCAGACTCCTTGGAGCCCGACCCGAGAATGGGGTCAGGGCCGCGCCGGTCGGCGGCTGGAGCTGGGGTCGGGCTGCTCTAGTTAGGCAGCGACCAACTCGCCGACGCTATGGGGCGCGACGAGCCAGACGGGGGGAGCGTTGGTCAGATGCGGCGAGGCGACTAGGAGTTGGCCGGGCGGACGGGGGTCGTCCACTGGCTCAAATGGACGGTCGATACCGTCAGGTCGTGCGAGATGGCCTCCGCGTAGACCACCATCTATGGCGACACCTACGTCGCCCTCGGCCAAGAGTTCCATCATCGCCCACGCACACTTGACGAAACGAAGGTGGACACCGCCGCTCAGGCGTCGGGATCCCCGCCACGCGGCGTCATATCGCGTGTGGTGCCTCTGCATGGTCGTCGGCCCCGTCTCCATGCGAAGGCCCTCATCGAGTTCCGCAATCTCATCGAACAGGCCCGACCCCGATCTGGGGTAGTCGGGGTCGGTGCCGGCCACCCGCTGAGCAACCGTCCGGGCATGGACATACCCGCGGCGAGCCAGTTCCTCGAGTGCTTCGAAGATGGTGTCGGCGGTGGCGCTCAGCTTCTCCATGGAGTCGTTCCCCTGCAGGACACCCCATAGGCGCTCGTACAGGTGGTCGCAGGCCATGGTGGCCACGGCCATCGGATCCGACTCCGAATCGGGGAGTGCGGCGAGCTGGCGGGCAACCATCTGCGTGGGGACACTGTGCGGCGCTGGCCGGGTGAACCGACCGCCAGTGCTGGACTCCGCATCGCCGACGAACATGCGTTCGATGCTACCGGACCGTCCCAAACGGGTCAAGGATGGTAGCCGTGTGACGAAATCCACTCGGAATCCACTCGTTGTCCACCGCGTAGTTGTCCTTCGGAGCGGGTCGCTGGCGGGTCCAGAATCGCCCCAACAATCGTCCCAACAACTCGGCGGGACCGCTTGGGACCGGATGGTCCTTTGTCCTGGTCAGGCCGGATTCGGTGGTATCCGATGGTCTGGAATAGTCCCAGGTCAGACGGCTAAACTGCGATTTTGAGTCCACCGCGTCTGCCATTCCGCCACCCGGGCCTCACGGGGACCGTCGCCCCCGTCTGCACTGCTGCCTCCACGGAGCCACCCCTCGTCGGAGCCACCCCTCGACGGAGCCACCCCTCGATGGGCCACGCCGCGCAGACATCGCGGGCGATGACCCCGTCCGCTGGCTGACGGTACAGGATCACCACGACGCAGAAGGGTATCGGACCATCCGGACCCGTAGGCTCCGTCCATGGGAGCCGGAGCCGTCGACGATCGCACCGCCGCCGCGCGCTGGGCCGGTCTGGGCCGGGGATCGGGCCTCGCCCTGGTGGCCGCCGACGTGCTGAGCGTCGACCTGGAGTTCGTGGACCCGGTCGAGACGGCAGTGGGTACGCACCGCCGTCGACCGGTGGTCCTCGTCCGGCTGCAGGTGCGGCGCCCCGACGGCTCGGTCGTCGAGGGCTGGGGCGAGTGCGCGGCGCTGGCCGACACCACCTACGACGCCGAGGACGTCGCGTCGGCCTTCACCGCCCTGGAGCGCCACCTGCTGCCCGCGTTGGCGGCGGAGGCGGCCCGGGTCGGATCCCTGGGGTCGGTCGACGGCCTGCCCGACCTGCTCGGCGTGCGGGACCATCCCTTCGCCTACGCCGCGGTCGAGATGGCGGTGGGCGACGTCCACCTGCGGTCGGAGCGGCGGTCGTTCGCCGGGCTCCTCGGGGTGGATGGCGACCGGGTGGCACCCGGTGCCGTCGTGGGCCTCCCGGAGTCCACCGGCTCGCTGACCGCCGCGTTCGAGCGGCTCCGGCGGTCGGGCTACGTGCGGGTCAAGATCAAGGTCACCCCCGGGTCGGAGTCGATCGTGGCCGGTGCCGCCCGCGCCGTGGCGGGCAGCGGCCTCCTCGTGCAGGTGGATGCCAACGGGTCGTACGGTGCCGACGCCGAGGACCGCCTGGCCGTGCTCGACGGTGTGGGCCTGGTCTGCATCGAACAGCCCCTCGAGCGCGGCGACCTCGAAGGGCACCGGAGGCTGGCCGAGGCGCTGGACACGCCGATCTGCCTGGACGAGAGCCTGCATTCGCCGCAGTCGGTGGTCGAGGCCGTCGCGTGCGGGGCCTGCTCGGTGGTGTGCGTCAAGCCGGCTCGCCTCGGGGGGATCGGCGCCGCCCTGGAGGTCATCGGCTGGTGCGGCGAGCACGGGGTGCCCTGGTGGATCGGAGGGATGTTCGAGTCGGGCTACGCCCGCGGGGTGAACCGGGTGCTGGCGGCCCTGCCGGGCGGCCCGCTGCCCGGCGATCTGGCTCCGACCTCGACCTACCTGGCGAGTGACCTCGTGCCCCCCGTGGACGGGGCCGTCGATCCGGACACCGGCGTCCTCGCCCTCCCCGTCGGGGACGGTCCGGGCATGGGACCGGCCGTCGGGCTGGCACGCCTCGGACGTCGGCTGACCCGTCGTGCGTCGGTCGGGATGCCTGCGGCCTGAGGTCCGACTGGCCGTGCGGGATCGGGTGTGGGGGGGGTCGGTGGGACGAGGCTCTCGGCAGGCGTACAATTGCCCTCCCATGCACCGGACCACCATCGAGCGACGCCTCAACGACGCGCACCGACGGTTGCAGCGCGCCCGCGGCGAGCTCGCCGTGCTGGACGAGCAGCTCGAGGTGGTCAACGAGATGGCGGACGACACGAGGCTGCGGGCGTTGGTGGCCGAGACACCCATGGCGGCCAAGGACCACGACGAAGTCGCCCGCCAGGCCTCGGCCATGTTGCGGACCCGCCAGGCGCTGGTCGACCAGATCATCGAGCTGGAGCGTCGTCAGGACGATCTCCTCGAGCGCCTCGTGGTCGGACCCGGTTGAGGTCGCGTGTCGGGCAGTATGTGGGGCGCCGGTGCGGCGCTCCTCCGGTCCTGCGGGCGGATCCCGGTCCCACGGGTGCGGCAGGCGTCCGGGGCATGACGGGCCGGTGCAACAATTCGCTACCGAGGCAGGAGCACACATCAGCGTGGCAAGGAGTGCAGACACCATGACCAGGCGCGTGGTCATCGCCGAGGACGAGGCGATCATCCGGCTCGACCTGAAGGAGATCCTGGTCGACGAGGGCTACGACGTGGTGGGGGAGACCGGCCGCGGGGACGACGCGGTGGAGCTCGTCCGGCGCCACCAGCCCGACCTGGTCATCCTCGACGTCAAGATGCCCGGGGCCGACGGGCTCCAGGCGGCGCGGGACATCCGCGACCTCGACCTCAAGGTGGCCGTCCTGATCCTGACCGCGTTCAGCCAGCGGAACCTGATCGACGAGGCCCGTGAGGCGGGTGTGGCGGCCTATCTCGTCAAGCCGTTCCAACGGATCGAGCTCATCCCCGCCATCGACCAGGCGGTGGCCCGGTGCGAGCAGGAATGGGCCATCGAGGCCGAGTCCCGCCAGGCGGTCGACGACGGGATCGTGGGCCAGCAGGGCCTGGCCGAGGACAAGCTCGAGACGCGCCGCCTCGTCGACGCGGCCAAAGGGGTGCTCATGGAGCGCCACGGCCTGGACGAGGGGGACGCATTCGCCTTCATCCAGAAGACGGCCATGAGCACCCGTACCCGGATGGCCGACGTGGCCCGCCAGGTCCTCGAGGGAATCCTCGAGCCGTAGGCCGAGGCGATCCCGTCGTGCCCTCTACGCCACCGGTTCCGTCCCCCGCGACCGGCGCCCGCCCGCTGATCCTCCTCGACGGCATGTCACTGGCCTTCCGGGCCTACTTCGCCCTGCCCGACACGCTGAAGACGAGTGCCGGGGTCACCACCAACGCGGTCCACGGGTTCACGTCGATGGTGCTGAACCTCGTCAGGGACCATCGCCCGGTGGGCCTGGCGGTCGCCTTCGACCTACCCGGTGGAACGTTCCGGGACGACATCGTCGACGACTACAAGGGCGGTCGGGACGAGACGCCGGCGGACCTGCCGCCCCAGTTCGAGATGATCCGGGAGGTGATGGACTCGCTGTGCATCCCGGTCGTCGAGGCCGAAGGGTTCGAGGCGGACGATGTCCTCGCCACGCTGGCCTCGGAGGCCCGCGACCGCGGCCACCCGGTCATCATCGTCACCGGTGACCGGGACTCCTACCAACTGGTGGAGGATCCCTTCATCCGGGTCCTCTACAACCGCCGCGGGGTGAGCGACTACGCCCTCTACGACGAAGCCGGCATCGAGGAGCGCACGGGGGTCCGCCCCCACAAGTACCCGCTGCTGGCCGCCCTGCGGGGCGACCCGTCGGACAACCTGCCGGGCGTGCCCGGGGTGGGGGAGAAGACGGCAGCCAAACTCATCAACGAATACGGGGACCTCGACACCCTCTACGCGCACCTCGACGCGCTGTCCCCCAAACTGCGGCAGAACCTGGCGGAGCACGCCGACCGGGTCCGGCTCAACGCCGAGGTGATCCCCCTGGTGCGTGACGTGCCCCTCGACGTCCACGTGGAGGACCTGCACCTCGGTGGCTGGAGTCTCGAGAACGCCCGCCGGGCCTTCGCCGGGCTGGAGATGAAGGGCGCCTGGACCCGCTTCGAGTCGGCCATGCGCGACGGCAGCCTGGGCGAGGCGGCCGAGGGTGGGTCCGGTGGCGGGGGAGCGGACGCCGAGGCGGCCCCGGAGCTCGGCGAGTCGCCGGCCTGGCTCGACTCACCCCTGTGCGCCGTCCCCGCCGACGTCGACCAGGCGTGCTCGGACCTGGTCGCCCTGTTCGGCGACGTACGGGCCTCCACGGGCAACGTGGCCCTGGCCCCGCTGTGGGAGGGCGATCCGGGTCGGTCCCCCCTGCTGGCTCTGGCGTTGGCGGCCGAGGCCGCCGTGGGCCGCGAGGCGGACCCGACCCTCGCCGTGTACCTGGGGCCGCATCCCGGCGGTCCCCTGGTGGCCGACCTCCGGGTCCTCGCCGTCCTGGCCGACGGCCTCGGACCCGACGGCGTCGGCGTCGTCGCCCACGATGCCAAGGAGCTGATGCGGTGGCTGCTGCCGCTCGGCGTCGACATCACCGGTCTGGTCGTCGACACGGCGGTAGCCGCCTACCTGCTCGACCCGTCCGACGACCGCTACCGGATCTCCGACCTGGCCCCGCGGTTCCTGGGGGTGGCCGTCGACGACGGCACCGGCACCAAGGGCCAGGGTGCTTTCCTCCTCGAGGAGGCACCCGAGGAGACCGGCGGCGGCGCCAGGTCGGGCCTCGACCACCCCGGCCGGGGCCTGGTGCGACTGGCCGCCGTGGTCGCCCGCCTCCGGGCTCCTCTCGAGCACGCGCTCGACGACATCGGCGAAGGAGGGCTCTTCTCGGGCATGGAGCGGCCGTTGGTGCGGGTGCTGGCGCGAATGGAGGTCGTGGGGATCCCGGTCGACTCCGGGGTACTGCGCACGATCGCCGCCGAGCTCACCGCCGAGTGCCAGGGACTCGAGACGACGATGCACGAGCTGGCCGGTGGGCCGTTCAACGTGAACTCGGTCAAGCAGCTCCGCACCGTGCTCTACGAGGACCTCGGACTGCAGCCGGGTCGCAAGACCAAGACGGGGTTCTCGACCGACGCCCGCACCCTCGAGTCGCTGCGCGGCCAGCACCCGATCGTCGAGGTCCTGCTGCGGTACCGCGAAGTGGAGAAGCTCCGCTCCACCTACGGGGAGACCCTGGCCGCCGAGGTGGCAGCCGACGGTCGGATCCACGCCACCTTCCACCAGACGGTGGCCCGCACCGGGCGGCTGTCCTCGGACCGTCCCAACCTGCACAACATCCCCGTGCGCACCGAGGAGGGCCGACGTTTCCGGCAGGCCTTCATCCCGTCGGCCGGTCGCCGTCTGCTCGTGGCCGACTACGACCAGGTCGAGCTGCGGGCCATTGCCCACCTCTCGGGGGACCCGGGGCTGACCTCGGCGTTCGCCGCGGGCGAGGACATCCACCGGACGGTGGCCGCCCGGGTGTTCGGCGTGGACCGGGACGACGTCACCCACGAGCAGCGCTCGACGGCGAAGATGGTCTCCTACGGCCTCGCCTACGGGATGGAGGCCTACGGGCTGTCCCAGCGCCTGGCCGTGCCGGTGGAGGAGGCCAAGGGCATCCTCGACGCCTTCTTCGACGCCTTCCCCTCGGTCCACGCCTACATGGACGACGCCGTGGCCGAGGCCCGGGCCAACGGCTACACGGTGACCACGTTCGGCCGCCGCCGCCCGCTGCCCGACCTGCTGTCCTCGAACCACCAGGTGCGCCAGGCCGCCGAGCGCCAGGCCATGAACGCCGGCATCCAGGGACTGGCCGCCGATCTGTTCAAGATGGCCCTCATCCGCCTCGATTCGGGTCTGGAGGACGGCGGTTACCGCTCCGACCTGGTCCTCCAGGTGCACGACGAGGTGCTGGTCGACGTCGATCCCGACGAGGCGGACGCCGTCCGGGAGCTCACCGAGGTCGCCCTGACGGGAGCGGCCGAGCTGTCGGTGCCCCTCAAGGTGGCGATGTCCTGGGGTTCGTCCTGGGCCGAGGCCAAGGGCTGACCCCTCCGCGGGTGCCGCCGCGCCCCCGACCAGCGGACGACCAGCGGACGACCAGCGGTGGACCAGCGGACGCCGGTCCTGCATGGGGTAGACTTGCTGGTCTGCCACGACCGTGTGGCACACGTCTGAACGTCCCCGGTGACCGGCAGTCCGGTCCGAGGGGGCGCACCCGTCCGGAAAGCGAGCTACCTACCTGATGTCCGATACCCACGTCGTGCCCACCGGCACCGACCTGCTGTCCCCCGAGGCCATGGGCCACTTCGACGAGAACGGGGTCTACATCCCCCGTGCCATCACCGAGGACGACCTCGGCGGCGGCTCCCTCGAAGACGCCATGACCGGCACCATCGTCGAGTTCGAGGACGGTGACCTGGTCGAGGGCACCGTCGTCAAGATCGACCGGGACGAGGTCCTCCTCGACATCGGGTTCAAGTCCGAGGGCGTCATCCCCGTCCGCGAGCTCTCGATCCGCAACGACGTCGACCCCTCCGAGATCGTCACCCTGGGCGAGGCCGTCGAGGCCCTCGTCCTCCAGAAGGAGGACAAGGAGGGGCGCCTCATCCTCTCGAAGAAGCGGGCCCAGTACGAGCGGGCGTGGGGCACGATCGAGAAGCTCAAGGAGGCCGACGAGGTCGTCAGCGGACCGGTCATCGAGGTGGTCAAGGGCGGCCTGATCGTCGACATCGGGCTGCGCGGCTTCCTGCCGGCATCGCTGGTCGAACTGCGCCGGGTGCGCGAGCTCCAGCCGTACGTGGGCCGGACCATCGAGGCCAAGATCATCGAGCTGGACCGCAACCGCAACAACGTCGTCCTGTCCCGGCGTGCGTGGTTGGAGGAGACCCAGAAGGAGCAGCGGGGCGAGTTCCTCGTCAACCTCAAGCCGGGCGAGCGGCGTCGGGGCGTGGTCTCCTCCGTGGTCAACTTCGGTGCGTTCGTCGACCTCGGGGGCATGGACGGACTCGTCCACGTGTCCGAGCTGTCGTGGAAGCACGTCGACCACCCCTCCTCGGTGGTGTCGGTGGGCGACGAGATCGACGTCGAGGTCCTGGATGTCGACCTGTCGAAGGAACGCATCAGCCTCTCGCTGAAGGCCACCCAGACCGACCCCTGGCAGGAGTTCGCCAACTCGCACCAGGTGGGTGAGCTGGTCTACGGGCGCATCACCAAGCTGGTGCCGTTCGGCTCGTTCGTCCAGGTGGGCGACGGGATCGAGGGTCTGGTCCACATCTCGGAGATGGCCGGCCACCACGTCGACCTGCCCGAGCAGGTGGTCACTCCCGGCGAGGAGCTGTGGGTCAAGATCATCGACATCGACCTCCAGCGGCGCCGGATCAGCCTGTCGATCAAGCAGGCCGCCGAGGGCGGCGAGGTGTCCGAGGAGTACCGCGAGGCCTTCGGTGAGCACGCCTACGACGAAGAGGGGAACTACGTCGGACCCGTCTTCGCCGAGACGGAGTTCACCCCGGAGACCGAGGCGCAGGCGGCCTGGGCCGACTACGTGGCCGAACACGGCACCGGCGAGGGTGCGCCCGAGGGAGCGGCACCGGCCGAGGCCGAGGCCGTGGCTGTGGCTGTGGCGGAAGCGCCTCCGGTCGCCGAGGTGGCGGAAGCGCCTCCGGTCGCCGAGGCGGCGGTCGAGGCTCCCGTGGACGAGGTCGCCGTGGCTGCCGCCGAGGTGCCGGCCGAGGGCTGACCTACCGCTCCCTCCCTCCGGTCTTCCCCGACCGCAGGGCGATGTGTCCGACAGGCGGCCCTCCGGGGCCGCCTGTCGCGTCCCGGCCACGTTGCGCCGCCGGCGTCGTGGCCGTCGCTCCCCGGAGGGATCCCGACCCCCCCGGGTCGGGATCCTGTCAGGCGCCGGGGGACGAGGGCGCGGAGGGCGCAGCCGGCGCCACCTGCCCCCCGAACGGCCCCACCGGGAAGTGACAGGCGATCTGGTGGCCGGGTGCGAGCTCGCGCAATGGCGGCTCCTCGGCCGCACAGCGGTCCTGGGCGTAGGGGCACCGTGTGCGGAACCGGCAGCCGGACGGAGGATCCAGCGGTGAGGGGAGCTCGCCGCTGAGGGCCTTGTGGTCTGAGACGTGGTCGGGGTCGGGCTCCGGGATCGACGCCAGCAGGGCCTCGGTGTAGGGGTGCCCGGCGGAGCGGTAGAGCTCGTCTGAACCGGCCACCTCGACCAGCTTCCCGAGGTACATCACCGCCACCCGGTCGCTGACGTTCTTGACGACCGCCAGGTCGTGGGCGATGAAGACCATCGTCAGGTGGAACCGCTCCTTCAGATCGGCGAGCAGGTTCAGGATCTGGGCCTGCACGGAGACGTCGAGGGCGGACACGGGCTCGTCGCAGATCAGCAGGTCGGGGTCGGCCATGAGCGCCCGGGCGATGCTGATCCGCTGGCACTGGCCACCAGAGAACTCACCGGGGCGACGGTCCCCGGCCGAGTCGGGGTCGATCCCCACGGCCTCGAGCATGTCGCGCACCTTGGACGCGCGCTCCTCGGGGGTGCCCCGCTTCCAGATCACGAGCGGCTCGGCGACGATGTCCTTGATCCGACGGCGCGGGTTCAGCGAGGAGATCGGATCCTGGAAGATCATCTGGATCTTGGTCCTCAGCTGGCGCAGCTGTCTGCCCTTCAGACCGTTCAGGTCCTGGCCCTGGTACACGATCTCGCCCGAGGTGGCCTGCTGGACCTGGACGAGGGTGCGACCGGTCGTCGACTTCCCGCAGCCGGACTCACCCACCAGTCCGAGCGTCTCGCCTTCGCGCACCTGGAACGTCACCCCGGACACGGCCTGGACGCGCTGGCGTCGGCTCTTGAACTCCACGACCAGGTTCCGGACGTCGAGGACGACGTCGCCGGACTGGTTGGCGATGGTGTCGACGGCCGTGGTGTCGGTCATGCATCCCCCTCGGTCGTGGCTCCGGAGGCGCCGTTCTGCGACGCCGACAGGCTGACGGGCACCGCCGGTACGGTCGACTTCCCGTCGACCAGGGGGAACCAGCAGGCGAAGAGGTGGTCGGGCGATCCGACCGTCCGCAGAGGCGGCTCGGACTCCCGGCACTTGTCCTGGGCGTAGGGGCAGCGGGGGGCGAAGCGGCAGCCGGCCGGCGGATTGATGAGGTCGGGGGGTCGGCCGGCGATGGCGTCCAGGCGGGCGCCGCTCGGGTCGGCCAGCCGGGGGATCGAGTCCATCAGGGCCCGGGTGTAGGGCATCTTGGTGTCGTGGAAGAGGGTCCGGGTGGGGGCCCGTTCGACCACCCGGCCGGCGTACATCACGATGATGTCGTCGGCCCGGCTGGCCACCACGCCGAGGTCGTGGGTGACGAGGATGACCGCCATGTGCCGCTCCTGTTGGAGGTCGGCCAGCAGATCGAGGATCTGGGCCTGCACGGTGACGTCGAGGCCGGTGGTGGGTTCGTCCGCCATCACGAGGCGCGGGGCGCAGGCCAGGGCGATGGCGATCATGACGCGCTGGCGCATGCCACCGGACAGCTGGAACGGGTACCAGCGGACCCGCTCCTGGGGAGAGGGAATGCCGACCGACCGGAGGAGCTCGATGGCCGTCGAGGTGGCCTCCTGCTTGTCCATGCCGAGATGGAGCTTGAGTGACTCGGCGATCTGGACGCCGATGCGCTTGACCGGGTTGAGGGCGGTCATGGGGTCCTGGAAGATCATGGAGAGCTCGGCCCCCCACACCTGGCGGAGTTCGGTGTCGTCCATGGCCGTCAGCTCGTGGCCGGCGAACCGGACCGTGCCGCTGCGGATGACGTCCCGGGGCGGGAGCAGTCCCATGATGGAGCGGGACAGCACGGTCTTGCCCGACCCGGATTCGCCCACGATGCCGAGGGTCTTGCCCTCGTGGACCTCGAAGGAGACGCCGTCCACGGCCCGGACGGTGCCACGGGACGTGCGGAACGACGTGTGCAGGTCCTCGACGACCAGCAACGGACCCTCCTGGGAGCCCGCGTCCTTGAACTCGAGGGACTTCCCCCCGCGCTGGAGGCCCCTCACAGGACGCCTTCGCGGATGTCGAAGCGCTGACGGAGCCGGTCGCCGATGAGGTTGATGGACCACAGCAGCAGGAACATGAAGAGCGCGGGCCACAGCATGATCCAGGGGTCGGTGCTGAGGGCGTTGTTGGCCGTGCCCTCGTTGATCATGTTGCCCCACGACGGGGTCGGCAGGGGGACCGAGAGGCCGAGGAAGGCCAGCGTGCCCTCGATCACGATGAGCCCGGCCACCGTGATGAGGCTGAAGGTGACCATCACCGGGATCACGTTCGGCAGGATCTCCCGCAGCACGATGCGGGTATTGGTGGCCCCCATGGTCTTGGCCGCGATCACGAAGTCGCGCTGGGCGAAGGACAGGCTCGAGGCCCGGATCACCCGGTACATCAAGGGGATGGTGGCCACCCCCAGGATGATGGTGATGTGGACCAGCGACGCCCCCCAGAAGGTGACGATGGCGATGACGGCCACGATGGCGGGGAACGCCAGGATGATGAACGACACGGCGTTGAGGGCGATGTCGAGGCGCCCCCCGCGGTACCCCGAGACCAGGCCGGCTGTGCCGCCGAAGACCAGGCCGATGAGCACACCGACGAAGCCGACGATGAGGGAGACCCGTGCACCGAACACCAGCCGGGCGAGGAGATCGCGCCCCAGGTCGTCGGTGCCGAGCAGGTGGGCGCCGCTGGGCGCCTGGTTGAGCGACGAGTAGTTGCCGAAGTCCGGGTTCTGGAGCGGGAGTAGGTTGGCCAGCACGGCGGACAGCACGACGATGCTGATGAAGCCGACGGCGAACCAGAACAGCACGCCGAACGGCTTCCTCTTGAGCGGTTCACCGTCCGGGTCCACCGCCGGCGACTGCATGTCGAGGATCGCCTCGTCGGTGGCCGCCGTCATGGGGATGCGGTTGGCCAGCATGCCGTCCGACGACTGGGTGTCGAGCAGGTCTCTGTCGTCAGGCATGGATCACTCCCGGACCACTCTCGGGTCGACGATGGTGAAGATGAAGTCGATGATGAACTGGATGATCACGAAGGCGATGGCCACGACCAACGAGATGCCCTGGACGACCAGGTAGTCCCGCTGTTCTACCGCCTGCACGAGGGCGTAGCCGATCCCCGGCATGGCGAAGAGTGCCTCGACGACGAACGTGCCGGCGATCAGGCTGCCGATGTTGATGCCGGCGGCGGCCAGCAGCGAGAAGCTGGAGGGCCGGAAGGCGTGCCGCCACATGATCCTCCGGTTGGAGAGTCCCTTCGACCGGGCCATGGTGATGAAGTCCTGCTGCAGCGTGGTGATCAGGTCGGAACGCAGGAGCCGGAAGTAGACGGCGATGGATCCGGCGGTGATGGCCAGCGACGGCAGGATCATCTCGTGGATGTTCTGGGCGAGGTTCTGGTTGATCGGGGTGTAGCCGGTCGCCGGAAACCAGCCGAGTCCGACGGCGAACACGGCCACCAGGATCGGAGCCACCACGAACGGGGGCAGCGCCAGGAGTCCGAACGTCGTGGTGGTCGAGATGTTGTCGAGGCCCTTGTTGGGTTTGCGGGACACCACCAACGCCAGCGGGACGGCCACGGAGAAGGCGATGAACTGGCTGATGATGATCAGTTCGATGGAGACGGGGGCCCCGGTGGCGAGGATGTGCGTGACCGTGAAGTGGTTGAGGTAGGACGTCCCGAGGTTGCCGTGGAACGCGGCGTTGAGCCAGACCGTGTACTGGTGCCAGAGCGGCAGGTTCAGCCCCAGCTGCTTGAGCAGGATCGCCCGGTTGGCGGCGGTGTCGTTGGCCCCGAGGATCTGGGTGGTGGGGTCGCCCGGCAGGAGGTGGACGAGCAGGAAGACGAGCACCGAGATGATGAACGACACCACGATGAGCTGGAGGAACCGCCGGAGCAGGTACTTAGCCATGCGACCTCCCGAGAGCCTTCATCCCCCGGCTACTTCGACAACCAGATGGCCGTCGGACTGAAGATCCCCTCGTCGAACGCGTAGGCCTTCATCCCGTTGGGGAGCGTCGGGTTGGCGAAGTTCTGGACCCGCGACGTGGCCACCTCGGAGAAGATGTACTGCTCGAGCCACAGGTAGGGCAGGTCCTTGGCCAGCCGTTCGTTGACGGTCTGATAGGCCGTGACCCGGGCGGCCTGCGTGGTGGCGGCCCGCCCGGCCAGCATGTTCTGCTCGATGACGGGGTCGGAGTTGCGGGCGAAGTTGAGGGCGATGCTCCCGACCGGTCCGGCGGTGGTGGTGCTCCACCACACGTAGTTGAGGTCAGGGGTGGTGGCCCCGAACTGGTAGGACGTGGCGGCCTGGAACTTGCCGGCGATGAAGTCGTTGATGAGCTGGGCCTGCTCGATCTGGGTGATCGTCACGTCGAAGCCGACCTGGTTCCACATCTGCTGGATGACCTGGACCACCTGGGCGAGCCGCGGATCGGTGATGGTCACGAGCTCGAGACTCGGCGTGCCGTGCTCGGCCTTGTACTCGGCCACGAGCTGCTTCGCGCCCGCCGGGTCGAAGGTCGGGTAGCCCGTGTTCGAGTAGTAGGGCGAATCCTTCAGGAACAGGCCGTTGACCGGCACCCCGTACCCGCCGCCGAACACCTTCTGGACGGTGGCCTGGTCCAGCCCCTTGGCCAGCGCCTGGCGGATCCGGAGGTCGTTGGTGGGCGGGACCACGGTGTTCAGCATGACGAAGGCCATCGAAGGTTCCCCGATGACGCCCGTCAGGGTGTCGATGACCTGGTACCCGGACTGTCCGCTGAAGCGTTTGATCGTGTCGGGATCGGTGGACCCCATCATGTCCACGCCGCCGGTCCGCAGCGTGGACTCGCGCTGGATGGTGTCGGGGATCGGCCTCAGGGTGATCTGGTCGAGGTAGGGGAGCCCCGCCCGCCAGTAGTTCGGGTTCTTGGTGGCCACGAAGTGGTTGTTCGGCTGCCAGGTCTGGAAGACGAAGGGGCCGGTGCCCACCGGTGTGGGGTTGGCGACCTTGGCGTTGGCCTGGTCGATCATGGCCTGGCCCACCACGTAGCCGACCTGGGTGGCGAGGCCCGCCGGGAACTGGGGGTTGGGCCCCTGCAGTTTGTAGACGACGGTCGACGCGTCCGCAGCCGTGCACGACACCACCTGGGTCAGCGCCTGTCCGGTGAGGAGCGAGGCCTTCAGCGCGCTGAAGTTGTTGACCACCACGGTGGAGGTGAGCGGCGAGCCGTCGTGGAACTTCACGTTCGGACGCAGGGTCAGCGTCCAGGTGTCGTAGGTCGAGTTCGGCGTCACGGACTCGGCCAGGTACGGCTGGATGGAGCCGTCGGCGGCGATGGCCGTGAGGGGGTCGTACAGGCACTGCGCGTAGATGAACCCGTTCGTGTCCCAGTGGTTGGCCGGCGGGTAGAAGCCGTCGATCTCGGCGACGAGGCCGACGGTCAGCGAGCCGCCCTGCACCGGCGTGCCGACACCCACCCCGGGTGCGGATCCGGCAGCCGCGGTAGTGGAAGAACTTCCGGAACTCGACGATCCGCAGGCGGCCAGTGCGCCACCGGCGGCCCCGGCCAGCACCACGGCACCGCCGACGGCGGCTCCCCGGGCCATGAAACTGCGACGGCTGATCTCCTGCTCGTGTTCGTCCGACATCCACACTCCCCCGATGGTGTTCCGGCGGCTGACCGTCGCCGACCTCTCCGTCATCCTCACGCCCCGAGGTCCGTAGGTCGCGCATCCCCCCGACGGACTCCTGAACTTCTGACACTGACTCTGCCATAGGCGAGCAGCACCGTGGGCGCACAGTAGCGCCCGAGGGGACCCGGGTCCATGGAGCCCCGCCCGCACCGCGTGCCCGGGTCCCGTGGCGGCGGGTGGCATGGGTACCATGCCAGCCATGGATGCCGCACCTACGGGGACGACCACCCCGGTCGACGCACCCGACGAACCGGTGGCGACCGGGCGGCACGCGCCGTCCCGCGTCCGCCGGGCCGAGCGCGCGGACGCGGCCGACGGGCCCAGCGGTTCCGGGCCGACGGACCCCGGTGCCGCTGATCCCGAGGGGCCGCCGTTCTCCCGTGCCACCGTCGTCGCCATCGGCACCGGGGTCGTCCTCGCCGTCGTCATCGGGCTGGTACTCCGGTTCTGGACCCGGTCGGACCTGTGGCTCGACGAGGCGTTGACGGTCGACATCGCCCGCCTCCCGGTCCACGAGATCCCGGCCTACCTCAAGCGCGACGGCGCACCCCCGCTGTTCTACGTGCTGCTGCACTTCTGGATGGGGGTGTTCGGCACCTCCGACGTGGCGGTGCGCGCCCTGCCCGGGGTGTTCGGGGTGGCGACCATCCCGCTCGCGTGGTTCGCCGGGAGGCGCCTCGGGGGACGCACGGCGGCCTGGGCGGCCATGCTGCTGGTGGCCACGTCCCCGTTCGCCGTCCGCTACGACACCGAGGCCCGGATGTACTCGCTGGTGGCCCTGTTGACGGTGGCGGGCTTCCTGGCCCTCGACCGGGCGCTGCGCGAGCCCCGGCCGGGGAACCTGGTGGCGGTGGGCGCAGTGTCGGCCCTGCTCCTCTATTCGCACTACTGGTCCGTCTACCTGCTGGCCACGACCGTGGTGTGGCTGGCCTTCCAGGCCTGGCGGGGCCGACCCGCCTGGCGGCGCGGGGCGCGTTCGGCGCTGATCGCCACGGTGCTGGGCTGCCTCGCGTTCCTCCCGTGGGTCCCGACGTTCCTCTACCAGTCCAAGCACACAGGGACACCCTGGGCCACCCCGGCCAACTTCGCCGCCATGGTGAACGCCGTGGCGTCGTTCGCCGGGGGGAGCACCAGCCAGGGCCGGGCCCTCGCCCTGCTCTTCTTCGCCCTGACCGGGCTCGGCCTCTTCGGCCTGGCCACGAACCGACTGCACATCGACATCGACATCCGCACCCGGCCCACCGGCCGGCCGCTGGCCGTCGTGGTGCTCGGCACGTTGTCCGCCGCCATCGTCGGTGGCTTCGTCTCCAACAGCGCCTTCGACGCCCGCTATGCGTCCGTGGTCTTCATCCCTCTGATCCTGCTCGTGTCCCTCGGCCTGACCGTGTTCCGGGACCGCCATGTCCGGGTGGCCATCCTGGCGGTGGCCATGGTGCTCGGGGTGGCCGCGTCGCTGCCCAACATCTGGACCAACCGGACCCAGGCCGGCGAGGTGGCGGCCGCCATCGCCGCCACGGCCAGACCCGGCGACGTGATCGCCTACTGCCCCGACCAGCTGGGACCGGCGGTCAACCGTCTCCTGCCCGAGGGTCGCTACCCCCAGGTCACCTTCCCGCGTGGCACCGGCCCTGCGTTCGTCAACTGGGTGGACTACGCCCAGGCCGTGAAGCACGCGTCGCCGGTCACGTTCGCCCAGCAGGTGGAGGCGCTGGCCGCCGGCGGCCACCAGATCTACGTGGTGTGGGCTCCCGGCTACCAGGCGTTCGGCGTGTCGTGCGAGGGCGTCGTCCAGACCCTGCAGGGTGCCCTGGACGCGAAGGGCGGTCCGGCCTACCACTCGACCGGCCTGGTGGTCGGTGACGACACGAGGTTCTACCAACCGATGTACCTGGTCCGCCTGACCCCGATCGGGTCCTGACCGAGGTGGCCGTGGAGGTCCCGACGGCGGCGGCGGCGGATGCGTGCGCCGGTGGTCCCGACGCACGTCGTGCACCGGTGGTACTGGGGCGAGCCGTGGTGGCGGTCCTCCCGGCCTGGATCGTGGCCCGGGTGCTGGTGGCGCTGGCGCTGGTGTTCGCCCACCTGTCCGTGCGCACGGTCCGGCCGAACAACCCCGAGGCACTGCAACGGGTGCACGACGGCCTCCTCGGGTGGGACGCCGGCTGGTACCGGGCCATCGCCGACCACGGCTACGTGGTCACCGGGCGCCAGGCGCTGCGCTTCTTCCCCCTCTTCCCGCTGCTGGGACGCGCGCTCGGCCACGTGCCGGGCGTCGGTACGGGACTCGCGTTGGTACTGGTGGCCAACGTGGCCTCGCTGGTGGCCATGGCCGGCCTCTTGGTGCTCGTGGGTCACGACCTCGCCCCGCGGCGCCCCAGCGACGCCGGCCTCGCCCGGCGATCGGTGTGGTTGCTCGCCCTCGCGCCCTCCGCCTACAGCCTGGTCCTGGCCTATTCCGACGCCCTCCTCCTCCTGTGTGCGGTCGTCGTCTTCCTCGGGATCCGCACCGACCGCTGGTGGTGGGCCGCCGCCGCCGGTGTGGCCGCCGGCGCCGTCCGCCCGCTCGGGGTGCTCCTCGCCGTGCCGGTGGCCATCGAACTCTGGTCGCGACGCTCCACCCTGTCGGCGGGACGCCACCGGATCGCACCGGCGGCGGCGCTGGTGGCTCCCGCCGCGGGTGCCGCCGCCTACCTCGGCTGGGTCGACCACCGGTTCGGCACCCCGTGGCTGCCGTTCACGGTGCAGCAGCAGTCGGGCCACCGGGGACAGATCGCGGCCCCGTTCGACGCCATGTGGCACGACGGCTTGGCCGCCCTCCACGGCCACCACCTGGGCAGTGCCCTGCACATCCCCTGGATCCTGTTGAGCGCGGCCCTGGTGGTCGTGGCCTGGAGACGTCTCCCGGCGTCGTACACCCTGTTCTCGGTGGCCGTCCTCGTGGTCTCGTTGTCCAGTTCGAACCTGGACTCGTTCGAGCGCTACGCCCTGGGGGCCTTCCCCCTGGTCATCGCCGCTTCCACCTGTACCTCCCGGCGTCCGGTGGAGCTCGGGGTGCTGGTCGCCTCGGGTGCCGCCCTGGCCGCCTATGCCACCCTGAGCTTCCTCGGCATCGTCGTCCCCTGACCGCGCCGACGGGCGCCGGCCGGCTGCCACCGTCCGGTGCCCCTCCGGTTCCACGCCCGGCACCGGGCCCCGTCCGGGCGGGTACGCCGGGCATGCCGGGGGAGCAAGTATCCTGCCGGGCGCAGGGCGGTGCCGGCCTCCGCCCCCGGTGGGGCGGGTCGGTCCGGTCCGCCGTCGCACCGGGGCACCCTCCGCCCCGCCCAGTCTGGTCACGGACGGACAGCATCCGCCCCGGACCTCCGCAACCAGTAGAAACGGATCACACCGCATGGCAACGCCGCAGACTTCGGAGACCGTTCCCGACCCGGCCGAGGCGGGCGCGGCGGACGCGCCCGTGGTGGTCATCGGTGGCGGCCCGGCCGGCCTCACCGCGGCCTACCGGCTGGCCCAAGCCGGGGACCCGGTGGTCGTGGTCGAGCAGGACTCCGTGCTGGGCGGCATCAGCCGTACCGTCGAGCGTGACGGCTGGCGGTTCGACATCGGCGGCCACCGCTTCTTCACCAAGGTCGTCCCGGTCGAGGAGTTCTGGCACGAGATCCTGCCCGACGAGGACTTCCTGCTCCGTCCGCGCATGAGCCGGATCTTCTACGGGGGCAAGTACTACGACTACCCGATCAAGCTGGGCAACGCCCTGTCCAACCTCGGGATCGTCGAGGCCGTCCGGTGCGGTCTCTCGTTCCTGTGGGTGCGCGTGCACCCGCCCAAGGACCTGACGACCCTCGAGGGGTACATCGTCTCGAACTACGGGTGGCGGCTGTACCACCACTTCTTCAAGACGTACAACGAGAAGGTCTGGGGCGTGTCGGCCTCCGAACTGTCGGCCGACTGGGGTGCGCAGCGCATCAAGGGCATGTCCCTGTGGAACGCGGTGTGGGAGCCGATCCGTTCGTCGTTCGGCACTCGTCGCGACAAGTCGAAGCAGGTGACGAGCCTCATCGAGGAGTTCCAGTACCCGAAGTACGGACCCGGGATGATGTGGGAGCGCTGCGCGGAGCAGGTCGTCGACCTCGGTGGAGAGGTCCGCATGCAGACGTCGGCTACCACGGTGCACGTGGCGGACGGCCGCGCCGTGGCCGTCTCCGTCGACCACGATGGCTCGACCGAGCGGATCGAGGCCCAGCACGTGATCTCCTCGATGCCGTTCACCTCGCTGGCCCGGGTGGTGGACCCGCCCGTGCCCGCCGAGGTCCTGGCGGCGGCCGACGGCCTCACCTACCGCGACTTCCTGACCGTGGCCCTGGTGGTGCCCCAGGACCGCGGGTTCCCGGACAATTGGATCTACATCCACTCACCGGACGTCAAGGTCGGTCGCATCCAGAACTTCGGTTCGTGGTCGCCGTTCCTGGTGAAGGACGGCCGTACCTGCCTGGGTATGGAGTACTTCGTGTTCGAGGGTGACGACCTGTGGACCATGACCGACGATGACCTCGTGGCCCTCGGGACCAAGGAGCTGTCCGCCATCGGCCTGGTCGACCCGTCCGATGTCGAGGCCGGGTACGTCGTGCGGATGCCGAAGGCGTACCCGGTCTACGACGACGCCTACCGGGACAACGTCGCCGTCCTCCGGCGCTGGTTCGAGGAGCACGCGCCCAACGTGCACCCGGTGGGGCGCAACGGGATGCACAAGTACAACAACCAGGACCACTCCATGTACACGGCCATGCTCACGGTGGAGAACATCCACGGCGCCCACCACGACATCTGGTCGGTCAACGTGGAGGAGGAGTACCACGAGACCGCCGACGAAGGGCGGTCCGGCGGCTCCACCGGTCGGGACGCACCGATCCTGCCGCACCGGGCCGGCTGAGCGGGGAACGGGGGCCGATGGGGGACGTCGGCGCCGCGCCGGGGAGGCCCGGGGACGACGGCACCGGCCCGGGCGCGGGCGAGGAGCCCGGCCTCGGCCTCATCCTGGAGGAGGTCGGCACCGTGGCCGACCCCATCGCCGAGTCGGCGGCCCTCGGTCCGGCCATGGGGATCGCGGTGGCGGGAGGCCCGATGGTTCCCCTCCCGCCGGACGGGGTGGCACCGGGTCTGGTCGGACCGGACAACACCGTCAAGGCGGGCCTGCTCGCCGCCGGGCCGGTGGCCATCGCCGGGATGGTGGTCAACCTGGCCGGAGCCCTCGTCGTGGTGGCGGTGGCCCGTCTGGTGTCGTCGCGCTCCTACGGTGAGATCGCCCAGCTGCTCGGCCTCTTCTTCATCCTGTCGATGCCCGGATCGGCGGTACTGGTGGGCGTGGTGCGCCGGGTGACCGGGCTCCAGGCGAGCGGCCAGGCCCACCGGGTTCGCCGGTGGGTGGCCCGGGTCCACCGGATCTGCCTCGTGGCCATCGCCGTCGAGCTGGTGGTCGTCCTGATCCTCCAGGGGTGGATCGCCCGCTGGCTCGGGCTGCCGAACGGGCAGGGGGTCGTGCTCATCCTGGTGGCCGCCGGGACCTGGATCCTGCTCAGCGTCGACCGGGGCCTGTTGCAGGCCCATCGCAGCTACCGCCCGCTGGCCGGCAACCTCCTGGTCGAGGGCGGCGTCCGCACGGTGTTCGTGCTGATCCTGGTGGCGTCCGGCGTCGGTGTCGTCGGCTACGCCCTCGCGGTCTTCGTCAGCGAGGTGGTGGCCACCGCCCACGCCCACTGGCTCGCCGACCGGGCCTGGGCGGACCCCGCCTCCGCCCCGCTGGTCGTCGGCGCCGGCGGCGAGGGCCCGGTGGCCCTCGACGCACCGAAGGAGTTGCTGGCCCGACGGAAGCTGCTCGCCGACGTGTCGGCGGCCTTCGTCGGGTTGGCCCTCCTCGGCCTGCTGCAGAACGTCGACGTGATCCTGCTCGGACGTCTCGACCACACACAGGTCGGCCCGTACGCCGCGATCTCGGTGGCGTCCAAGGCCCTGGTGTTCGGTGCCCTGGCCCTCGGCGCCTACCTGCTCCCCGAGGCCACCATCCGGTGGAACGAAGGGGGCCACGCCATCCGCCAGCTGGGGGTGACCCTGCTGTTCCTGGCCGTCCCGGCCGCCGTCCTCCTGGCGATCGCCGTGTTCGTGCCCCGGCAGTTCCTGACCCTCGTCTTCTCCGCCCGCCTGGCCACCGCAGCGTCGGCCTTCGCCCCGCTCGTGCTGGCCATGATGTGCCTGTCGTTCACCGTGCTGGTGACCAACTACCTGTTCGGCACCGGCTCCCGTTGGATCGTGCTGCTCCTCGCCGCCGGCTCGGGGCTGGCCGTGGTGCTGGTGACGGTGGCCGATGGCCGGCCGTCGGCCACCGCCTGGGCCGACCTGGCGGTCCAGGGGTTGCTGGCCTTCGGCATGGGGGTGGCGTTCCTCGCCATCCACCAGCGTCACCGGGGCCAGCACTGGTCGAGGCGCGTCGGGTGGCAGCGGGTGGCGACCGCCGGATGACCACGCCGGTCGGTCCTCCACCAGGAGGTCGGCGGCCGGGGTCCGGTACACTCCCGGCATGTCGTACCGGGGGGGGACAGTGGAGCGAGCAGTACGGTGACGTCCGGACGCACCGGGTCGCCGGCCGGGGACCTCCGTCACGTCGGTGCCGCCGTGACCGACCGGCAACCGCCCGCGGAGGTGCACCGGACGCCGTCGGATGACGCCGCCGCAGCCGCCGTCGCCGCCGACCACCCCTCGGCCCGCAGCGCCATCCGTCCGGGCTCGGAATCGTCCGGTCCGGTCCCCATGTTCTCCGGGATGCCGCTGGCCGAGATCGCGGAACGCTCGGGTCTCCGGCGCATCGACGTGGTGGCCTGGCGGGACTTCGACGATCCCGAGGCCGGTGGCAGCGAGCTGCACGCCCACCGGGTGATCTCCGCCTGGTCATCGGCCGGGCTCGACGTCTCGCTGACCACGTCCTCGGTACCCGACGCACGCCGGGTCGTCCGGCGGGACGGCTACCGGGTCATCCGCCGGGCGGGGCGCTACTCGGTCTTCCCCCGGACGATCCTGTCGGGCGCCGTGGGTCGAATCGGCAGCGGCGACGGCACGGTGGAGATCTGGAACGGGATGCCCTTCCTCAGCCCGCTCTGGTCGCGGAGTCCGCACATCACGTTCCTGCACCACGTGCACGCCGAGATGTGGAAGATGGTGCTTCCCCGTGGCCTGGCCGAACTCGGCCACCTGATGGAGCACCGGATCGCGCCGCCCTTCTACCGCCGCAGCCGCATCGTGACCCTGTCGCACTCCTCCAAGGCCGAGATCGTCGAGCGGCTGCGCCTCGCACCCGAGCGGATCACGGTGACACCGCCGGGCGTCGAGGCGCGGTTCACGCCGGGCGGCGTGCGCTCGGCCACTCCGCTCGTGGTCGCCGTCGGCCGGCTGGTGCCGGTCAAGCGGTTCCCGCTGCTCATCGACGCCCTGGTGCGGCTGAAGGCCCGGCATCCCGACCTGCGCGCCGTCATCGCCGGCGAGGGCTACGAGCGGCCTCTGCTCGAGTCCCGCATCCGGGCCGAGCGTGCCGAAGGGTGGATCGGGCTTCCGGGGTTCGTCGACGACGAGGCCCTGCTCGGGCTGTACCGGTCCGCCTGGGTGGTGGCCTCCGCGTCACTGCGTGAGGGGTGGGGCATGACGGTCACCGAGGCCGGCGCCTGCGGGACACCGTCCGTCGCCACCCGGATCGGCGGCCACGAGGACGCCGTGGACCACGGCACGTCGGGGCTGCTGGCAGACGGCACCGACGAGATGGTCTCGGCCCTCGACGCCGTCCTGCGCGACGAGGTCCTGCGTCGACGCCTCGGCATCGGGGCACTCGACCACGCCGCTCGTCTCACGTGGGACGCCACCGCCCGGGGCACGCTGGCCGCCCTCGGCACCGAGGCCCTCGCACGCTCCATCTGACGGGTCGCACGCTCCATCTGACGGGTCGCACGGAGCCGTCAGACCGGGACCCGTCACGGGGTGCTCAGCCGAGAGGTGGAAGCGATCCCTCGTCGGCACCCGGGGAGCGCTCGTCAGCCAGGAGGTCGTCGCCCCGGCGGCGGCCGGTGGCCTCGACCCGTCGCTGGCGGGCCCGCAGCACCACGTCCACCACTCCGTCGGCGCCCAGGAAGACGACGCCGGCCCAGGCCCAGGTGCTGGCCACGCCGAACGACGCCGGCCATGCGCCGTTGTCAGGTACCTGGAACTGACGCTGGTGGACCGCCACGTAGATTCCGGCAGCGGCCACGCAGGCCACGGCGGCTATGGCCAGCACGAAGCGCAGCCGTGGCACCAGGAGGACGACGAGGGTCGCCACCCCGACGCCGAGGCCGGCGACGCCCGAGGAGATGGCGCCGGCGACGAGACCGGCGGTCACCGCCGCGACCACCGCCATGGGCAGCGTCGCCCGTGGAGCCTCGGAGCCGAAGGGCGGCTGCAACCGGGGACGCCGGTCCAGGGCGGCGGCCACCTCTCCGGGCGCTCCGCCGGCCTCGGCGGTCCCGTCCCCGGAGGTAGTGCCTCCGACGGCATGGGCCCCCTTGCGGCGTCGGCGGTTCGGCCAGAGGGCGAGCGCGATGCAGAGGATGATGCCGACGAGCGAGACGATCACCGCGGCGTTGACCGTGCGCTGGGGAGTCCACCGCAACGTGACGGTGAGCTGACCATGGTGGACGTAGGGCGCGACCGACGCCGGATCGATCCGCCAGCCGTTGGCGAAGGAATCGATGAGCACCGGCTCGCCGAGACCCGGTCCGCCGTCCACGGTCGCCGTCCATCCCTTGTTGATGGACTCGCCGAGGATGACGTCGAACGGCGTCGAGCCCGGCGTCGTGGTCACGCCGTCGACCGTGGCGTGGATGGTGGTGGCCGTCTGCGAGTCGACGACGACGGTGGGGGAGTGACCGACCGTCGGTGCCGCCAGGGTGGTCGGTGAGGCGACGGGCATGGCGCCTCCACCCGGAGCCGAGTCGAACACCAACTGGTCGATGTCGTAGGCGGACGTCTGGCCGAGGGCCGACGTGAGGGTGTGCTCCCCGGGACCGAGGGTCAGCCCACCGGCGTCAGGGCCGCAGAGGGAGACGTCGAGCGGCTTGCGGTCCAGGGCGTCGGCCGTCGTACCGGTGACCTGGACCCACACCGGGGCGCCGTCGACGCTGACGAGATCGCTGCGGCACGATGTGGGGACATCGGTCGGGACGGGGGCGGCGTCGATGCCGGGGAAGCCGACGGTGGCGATCCCGATCGGCAGGGCGATCGGCGTCTGCGAGTAGTAGTTCAACGTGTTCAGGATGTCCACCCCGTCCACGGTGATGCGCACACTCGAGCCGGTGAGGGTCGGGAAGTCGATCGGCACGTCGACGACGGCACCGGCCACCGTCGAGGCGGCGATCGGCGGGAGCGGCACGGTGGAGGAACCGGAGTCGGTGCTGATGGTCAACCGGGTGGGGACCGAGTGACGGCCGTCCGCCACGATCTGCAGGTCCAGGTGGCTGAAGGTCAGCGGACGGGCGAAGTGGTACTGGAGCCACGCCCCGGTCTGCTGGGCGACCCCGAACCCGGGTTGCCACACCGTCGAGGGGTCCCGGTCCAGCGTGGCCATGGCGTTGGACCGGAGGTCGTTCGGGAGCCGTCCGAGGGAGTAGGCCACGGTGCCCGTGTAGTCCGACCCCGGACGCCCCACGACCCGGTCGATCTCGTCGTCGGGGATGAGCGGCGACACCCGGGCCTGACCCACCAACGAGAAGGTGCGGGTGGTCGGGAGCCAGAACTGCCGGTGCAGCGAGGCCTCGGGGTCGGTGCGCGGAGGGGTGCCGGACGTCCGGACCCTCGTCATGACGAGGGTCAGGCGGTCGGAGGCCGAGGAGGTCCCGGCGGCCCGCAGGAGGTCCTGGGGCATGACCACGGTCTCGTCCACCGACACCCCCGGGATGCCGATCTCGGCGAAGCCGACGGAGCTGCGCGAGCCCGAGGGGGACGAAGGGTCGTCCACCGCCACGCCGCTGACCGTGATGCGCAGGGTACGGAAGGTCCGGGCCGGGAAGGTCACGGTCTGGCCCGCCGTCGTGCGGGAGGCCAGGGACAGCGCCAAGGTGACCGGGTGGCCGCCGTCGAAGGTCAGGGTGATCCGGGTGATGTGCCGGTCGGGGATGCCCGTCTGGGGCTGGACGAGGTGGAGCTGGTCCTCGGTGCGGGGACGGGCCAGCACGACCTGCCACCATTCGCCGATCTGGTTCGTGAACGAATTGGTGAGCCAGGCGGTCTGGAGGTTGCCGTCGAGCGCAGCAGCGGGACGGTCCTCGGGCAGGTACGTGATCGAGGACCCGTAGGAGGAGGCGGTCACCGACGAGACCCCGGCCAGCGCCGTGGTCGTCTGCGCGTCGGCCGGTGCCCCGGGGAAGAGGTTCAGCGGGGCGTCACTCGGGTCGGCGGTGTCGGGCCCCTGGGCGGCCGTCTCGGTGTAGCCCGTGTTCTGGTTGAGGGAGTTCCAGCGGTAGCCCTGTTTGCGATTGGTGTCGGTCACCACGAGGTGGGCCGGTTGCGACAGCGTCGACCTCTGGAGCGCGCGGTTCGTGTCGAGGGTGCCGGAGTAGAGGATGGTCGGATTGCCGGCGAGCAGTCCGACCGACGCGGCGCCGACCACACCGCTGGCGTCGCCGGCCACCACCAGCGGAGTGGCGGTCGACTCGGCGCGGACGATCGGCCGCGGGTCGGTGACGGTGTACGACACGAGGGGGGCGGGCCATCCGGGATTGGCCGGGAGGGCCAGGGAGTTCTCGTCGAAGTGCGGCAGCAGTGAGACGTTGGGGCGTGGGCTGCCGTAGGGCACCGGGTCGACGAGCCCCTTCGGAGGGGTGGCCAGCTCGGCGGCCAACGTCTGCGGGTTCGGGGTGTCGTAGCGCTCGTAGGCCTGGTCGTACTGCACGAGGACGTCCCCGGCGCTGAGCAGCGCGGCCATCGGTGCCATGGCGTCCCAGTTCATGACGCCGTCCTGCAACGGCCCGTCGACGGCCTCCAGGACGTCGGCCGTGGGCAGCGAGCCCATGATCTGCTGCTCGTGGGTGATGAAGGGCCGGGTCATGAGTCCGGGGTAGACGGTGTCGATGGTGTCCCCCCAGCGCTGGGCCGCGAAGTTGTTGCCGGGGAGCGCATAGAGACGGGTACCCGGATGGGCCTTGTCGAGGGCGGTGGCGGCCGCCCGCACGTAGTCGGGGGGTACCGCCGGCTGGTTGAATCCGTCGGCGAGGATCTGCCCGGTCCAGAGGGGCGAGGTGGCGCCGGCCACCGCCACCACGGCGAAGGCGCCGACGGCCAGGCTGGTCGTCCGCACGCGGAAGCTCAGGGCGCTGACCCCCGACCCGAGGAACACGGCCATCGACAGGATGACGAGCGGTGAGGCGCGGTCGGTGGAGCGCATGGCCAGCCCGGCCGTGGTGTCGACCATGACCGCCTTGATGACCGATCCCACGCCCGAGGGATGGTCGAAGGGGTTGGGGCCGACTGCCATCACCATGCCGAGCACCGTGATCAGGATGAAGTACGACCGGTAGCGCCACCGGGCCAGGAAGGCGGCGAGGAAGGCCAGGACGGGCACGCTGAAGCTCCACAGGATCAGGCCGACGTTCTGGGTGTACAGGACCGACGTCTGGGTCCAGGGGCCGGCCCGGTCGGTGCCGTAGAAGTACCAGTAGCCGAGGCCGCGCAGGATCTCCGACGCCAGGGAGGCGCCGCTCGTGGACGGCACGGTCTCGGTGTACTTCAGGACGTTGACGCCGTAGGCCGCCTCGATCTGCAACCCCACCGCCCACCAGAGCGACACCCACACGGTCAGCCCGGCCACCTTCCAGGCCACGCCCCAGGCCTTGCGCCACGTGGACTCCCGGGTCACCAGGACGGCGTATGGGAGCCACAGTGCGGGGGCGATGCCGACGTAGAGGATGGAGCTGGCGTTGATGCCGCTGACCAGGGCGACGACGAGGGCGAAGAGGGCCGGGTAGCGCCATCCGCCCTTGCGTAGGGCCAGCACCACGAAGGCGAGCATCCACGGGAGCCCGGCCCACGGCATCAGGATGACGGAGATCCGACCGGAGTACTGCAGCACGTACGGGGTGAACATGAAGGCGATGGCCGTGACGTACCGCCCGGGGCCCGACAGGCCGAGGACCCGGCAGAGGTAGAGCGCACCGGCACCCGCGGCGTAGAGGAGGCAGCCCATCCAGAGCCGTTGGGCCACCCACAGCGGCACGTGGAGCTCGGCCAGGACCCAGTAGAAGGGGCCCATCGGGAGGAGGTAGCCGATGTTCTCGTGGGTGACGGTACCGAGTCCGACGTGCGGGTCCCACACGGAGATGGCCTGGCGGACGTAGCGACCCGGATCCAGGTAGAGGTAGGTCTTGGTGTCGTCGCTCACCACCCCCGGCTGGGCGGCCACCATGGGCACGAAGGCCAGCACGGCGAGGAGCACGTAGTCCACCCACGTCCGCAGGCCGCCGGGCGACCGCAGACGTGCGTAGAGGGAGCCGTTCCGGCCGGAGGTCCGGTCCGTGGGCCCGGCGACAGAGGGTTCTGATTCCGGCACGAGTGGTCGGTAGTGTAAACAACACCAGCGCCGGTACGGCAGCATCGGCCGCAGGAGCCAGAATGGGGAGTCAGATGGACCAGGTCGATCACCCAGCGGAGCAGGTCGCCCGATGAGCGGAGCCCACGTCCCGGCGGGTTCGGCCGCAACCGCGGATCGCAAAAAACGCCAGCTCACCGGTGAGCGTCCGCAGCAGGGGGTGACCCCGGACTCGCTCCTGGCCCTGCACGCCGCCGGCTACCGCACCGTCATCGAGCGTCTGGGGACGGGCCACGTGCTCGATGTCGGCTGTGGCCAGGGGTTCGAGTCGGCCCGGTTCCTCGCCCCCGGCCGGCGCATCGTCGGCGCCGACTACAGCGCGGAGGCCGTCGACATGGCCAGCCGGACCTACCGGGCGGCAGGGCTCGAGGCCGCCCAGATGAACGCGTTGGCCCTCGGGTTCGCCGGGGGCAGCTTCGACTGGGGGTGCTCGTCGCACCTGATCGAGCACTTCGACGACCCCGAGGGTCACGTGGCCGAGCTGTCCCGGGTCCTCCGTGACGGGGGCACGGCGTTCTTCCTCACGCCCAACGCCCCCGCCGATTTCGAGAACCCCTTCCACATCCACCTGTTCGAGCCTCCGGAACTCCGGGCCCTGCTGGCGAAGTACTTCCACGACGTCACCGTCCAGGGCCTCGACGCCGTCCCCCACGTGAAGGCGGACTTCACCGCACGTCGGACGAGGGCGCAGAAGGTGCTGAAGCTGGACTTCCTCGACCTGCGCCACAAGATCCCGCGTGCCTGGTACGTCGGCCTGTACACGCGGGCGTTGCCCGTCGCCTACAAGCTCATCGCCCGGGGCGATTCCGGCGGGGCGACCGGCATCACCGCCGACGACTTCTTCGTGACCGACGATCTCGACACCACCACGATGGTGCTGTTCGCCACGGCCTCGAGGCCGCGGCGGGACGTCTGACCGGACGGCGGTACGACGTGCTGACGGTCGGACTCACGGGGAACATCGGCGCCGGCAAGTCGACCGTGGCCGAGCTGCTGGTGGCCCGGGGTGCCGAGCTGGTCGACGCCGACCTGGTGGCCCGCCAGGTGGTCGAGCCGGGTTCCCCCGCCTATCAGCCGCTCATCGACCGGTTCGGGCCGGGGATCCTCGACGACGAGGGCCGCATCGACCGCCCCCGGCTGGCCGAAGTGGCCTTCGCCGGTCCCGAGTCGGTGGCCGACCTCAACGCCATCGTGCACCCGGCCATCGGCGTCGCCATGGTCGAGGGCAAGGACCGCTTCCAGGGCACCGACGCCGTCGTGGTCATGGACATCCCCCTGTTGAAGGACTTCCACCGGGAGCTGCTCGCCCTCGACGCCGTCATCGTCGTGGACGTCTCGCCCGAGGTGCGCCTGGAGCGCCTGACCACGATCCGGGGGATGAGCGAGGACGACGTGCGGGCCCGCATGGCCGCCCAGCCGTCCCGCGAGGAGCGTCGGGAAGGGGCCGACTTCGTGATCGACAACTCCGGGGACGCCGACCACCTGGCCCGGGAGGTCGACCGCGTCTGGGCCGCACTGGGGGAGCTTCCCCATCGCGCCCCACCGGCCGTCCCGGCGGAGGACTCCACCGCCGGCTGACGCACTCCGGCCCGCCGGTGGCCGGGTCCGGCCGTCGGCGACCCCCCCCAGATCCGGGTGGTACACCCGACCGGTACCATCCAGGGCGTGCCCCCCTTCGAGGTCGTCTCTCCCTTCCGCCCCGCGGGGGACCAGCCCACGGCCATCGCCGGACTGGTCGAGGGGCTCGGTCGGGGCGACCGCTACCAGACACTGCTCGGGATCACCGGATCCGGCAAGACGGCCACCATCGCCTGGACCGTCGAGGCCGTCCAGCGCCCCACGCTGATCATCGAGCCGAACAAGTCGCTGGCCGCCCAGCTGGCCGCCGAGCTGAAGGAGTTCTTCCCGAGGAACCGGGTGGAGTACTTCGTCTCGTACTACGACTACTACCAGCCCGAGGCCTACGTGCCCTCCTCGGACACGTACATCGAGAAGGACTCGTCGATCAACGACGAGATCGACCGGCTCCGGCACGCGTCCACGTCGTCGCTCCTGCTCCGGCCCGACACCATCGTGGTGGCTTCGGTGTCCTGCATCTACGGGCTCGGGTCCCCCGACGAGTACCGGGATCGGATCGTCTCGCTCGAGCCCGGTTCCGACCACGACCAGCGCGCCCTCCTGAAGCGCCTGGTCGAACTCCAGTACTCGCGCAACGACGTCACCCTCAACCGGGGCCAGTTCCGGGTCCACGGCGACACGGTCGAGATCCATCCCGCCTACGAGTCCCGGGCGGTACGGATCGAGTTCTTCGGCGACACGGTCGAGCGGATCCGACCCTTCGACGTGCTGACCGGCGAGATCGGTGACGACCTCGAGGACCTGGTGGTCTTCGCCAACACGCACTACGGCACCGGTGACGAGCGGATGCGGCGGGCCGTGCTCGGCATCGAGGACGAGCTGCGGGGGCGCCTGGCCGAACTCCAGGACGCCGGCAAGCTGCTCGAGGCCCAGCGCCTGCGGATGCGCACCGAGTACGACCTCGAGATGCTGGCTGAAACGGGTGTGTGCAGCGGAGTGGAGAACTACAGCCGCCATCTCGACGGCCGCGCTCCGGGCGAAGCGCCGTTCACCCTGCTCGACTTCTTCCCCGAGGACTTCCTCTGCGTCCTCGACGAGAGCCATGTGGCCGTACCCCAGCTGCGCGGCCAGTACGCCGGCGACCGCTCGCGCAAGGAGACCCTGGTGGACCACGGGTTCCGTCTCCCGTCGGCCATGGACAACCGGCCCCTGCGATTCGAGGAGTTCACCGAGCGGGTGGGCCAGGTCATCCTGTTGTCCGCCACCCCCGGCCCCTGGGAGCTGGAGCACAGCACCAACGTGGTCGAGCAGGTCATCCGCCCCACCGGACTGGTCGACCCCGAGGTGGACATCGTCCCGACGACCGGCCAGATCGACGACCTCAGGTCCCGGATCGACGCCACGGTCGCCGGAGGCCACCGGGTCCTGGTCACCACCCTCACCAAGAAGATGGCCGAGGACCTCACCGACTACCTGGCCGAGCAGGGGGTCCGGGTCCAGTACCTGCATTCGGACGTGGACACGATGGCCCGCATCGAGCTCCTCCGCGAGCTGCGCCTCGGCGTCTTCGACGTCCTCGTGGGCATCAACCTCCTGCGGGAGGGTCTGGACCTGCCCGAGGTGGCGCTGGTGGCCATCCTCGACGCCGACAAGGAGGGGTTCCTCCGCTCCACGTCGTCGCTGATCCAGACCATGGGCCGGGCCGCCCGCAACGTGAACGGACGGGTGGTCATGTACGCCGACCGCGTCACGGACTCCATGACCGCGGCCATCGGGGAGACCCAGCGCCGCCGGGCCCGCCAGATCGCCTACAACGAGGCCCACGGGATCGATCCCCGCTCGATCACGAAGTCGGTCACCGACATCCTCGAGCGGGTACGCGGCGACGGGTTCGCCACCGGCGGGAACCTCGCCGGGCTCACGCCGGTGGCCGGACCCCGCCGTCAGAAGGGGGCCCGGGGGGAGAGGACGACCGTCGATCCGCGGGCGGTGGCCGCCGAGATGGCCCACGCCCTCGGGCCCGACGCCGATGAACTGTCCAGCCTCATCCACCGGCTCGACGCCGAGATGGTCAAGGCCGCCGAGGAGCTGCGGTTCGAGGAGGCGGCCCTGATCCGCGACGAGGTGTCCGAGCTCCGGGCACTGCTCGCCCGGGACCCGGTGGACGGCACGCCGGTCCTGACCGGGGCCACCGCGGACGTCGACACGCCGGCTCCCGGGTGATCCGGCGACCGCTCGTCGGCGCACCGACCCGGCACCGGTATCCTCACCGCCATGGCTGATCGACTGGTGGTGCGCGGCGCGCGCGAGCACAACCTCCAGGACGTCTCCCTCGACCTCCCGCGCGACCGGCTGATCGTGTTCACCGGTCTGTCGGGCTCGGGCAAGTCCTCCCTGGCGTTCGACACCATCTACGCCGAGGGCCAGCGGCGGTACGTGGAGTCCCTCAGCGCCTACGCCCGCCAGTTCCTGGGCCAGATGGACAAGCCGGACGTGGATTTCATCGAGGGGCTCTCGCCGGCCATCTCGATCGACCAGAAGTCGGCCTCCCGCAATCCCCGCTCGACCGTCGGCACCGTCACCGAGGTCTACGACTACCTGCGCCTCCTCTACGCCCGGATCGGCAAACCCCACTGCCCGGTGTGCGGGCGCCCCGTGGCCCGCCAGAGCCCCCAGCAGATCGTGGACCGTATCCTGGCCCTCGAGGACGGCACCCGGTTCCTCGTGCTCGCGCCCGTGGTGCGGGGCCGCAAGGGCGAGTACAGCGCCCTCCTCGACGACCTGGCCAAGCAGGGCTTCGCCCGGGTGCGGGTCGACGGACAGACCCTCGAGCTGTCCGACCGGTCCGAGCTCGACCTGGCCCGCTACGAGACCCACACGATCGAGGTCGTGGTGGACCGGCTGGTCCGCCGCGAGGACATCCGGCGCCGGTTGACCGAGTCGCTCGAGACGGCCCTGGGCCTGGCCGAAGGTGTCGCCGAGATCGTCGTGGTCTCCGCGGACGGCACCGAGCAGGAGGCCATCACCTTCAGCCAGCACCTGGCGTGCACCCACTGCGGGATCAGCTTCGAGGACCCGTCCCCCCGCAACTTCTCGTTCAACTCGCCCTACGGGGCCTGCCCGGTCTGCACCGGCCTCGGCACAAAGTTCGAGGTCGACCCGGAGCTGGTCGTGCCCGATCCCACCAGGTCGCTGTCGGACGGGGCGCTCGCCCCGTGGTCGGGAGCGCGCAGCCAGTACTTCGAGCGGATGCAGTGGGCCGTGGCCGACCTGGGGGGGTTCTCGGTGGACACCCCGTGGGAGGAGCTGTCCGCCGCCGATCAGCAGCTCGTGCTCTACGGCACGGACGGGGAGCAGGTCCACCTCAAGTACCGCAACCGGTACGGGCGCCAGCGCTCCTTCCATTCGACCTACGAGGGCATCGTGCGCTGGATCGAGCGCCGACACACGGAGGCCGATTCGGACCACCAGCGCGACAGCCTCGAGGGCTACCTGCGCGAGGTTCCGTGCCCCGAGTGCGGAGGCAGCCGGCTCAAGCCCGAGTCACTGGCCGTCACGGTCGGCGGCTTCAACATCTTCGAGCTGTGTTCGCTGCCCATCGGGCGGGCCGTCCAGGAGGTTGGGCGGCTCGAACTGTCGGACCGGGACCACATGATCGCCGACCGGGTGTTCCGCGAGGTGCGCGAGCGGATGCAGTTCCTGCTCGACGTGGGGCTCGACTACCTGACCCTGGCGCGTTCGGCCGCCACCCTGTCCGGGGGCGAGGCCCAGCGCATCCGCCTGGCCAGCCAGATCGGCTCCGGACTGGTGGGCGTGCTCTACGTCCTCGACGAGCCGTCCATCGGTCTGCACCAGCGGGACAACCAGCGGCTCATCGGCACCCTCGAGCGCCTGCGCGACCTCGGCAACACCGTGATCGTGGTGGAGCACGACGAGGAGACCATCAAGGTGGCCGACCACGTGGTCGACGTCGGCCCGGGTGCGGGCGAGCACGGTGGGCGCATCGTGCACTCCGGACCGGTCGACGGCCCCGACGGGATCCTGGCCAACAGCGCGTCGCTGACGGGTCAGTACCTGTCCGGGGCCAAGTCCATCCCGGTCCCGCAGTTCCGTCGTCCGGGCAACGGCGACCACCTGGTGGTCCACGGTGCCCGCGAGCACAACCTGCAGGACGTCACCGTGGAGTTCCCGCTCGGACAGCTGGTGGCGGTCACCGGGGTGTCGGGGTCGGGCAAGTCGACCCTGGTGAACGACATCCTGCTGCGTTCGCTGGCCAAGCAGGTCCACCGGGCCAAGAGTCTGCCCGGCCTGCACCGCACCATCACCGGCGTCGAGCACATCGACAAGGTGGTCGACGTGGACCAGGCGCCCATCGGGCGGACACCACGCTCCAACCCGGCCACCTACACCGGGGTGTTCGACCACATCCGACGCCTCTTCAGCCAGACCAACGAGGCCAAGGTCCGCGGCTACCAGCCCGGGCGGTTCTCGTTCAACGTCAAGGGCGGTCGGTGCGAGTCGTGCTCGGGGGACGGGACGATCCGCATCGAGATGCACTTCCTCCCCGACATCTACGTGCCCTGCGAGGTGTGCCACGGGGCCCGCTACAACCGGGACACACTGGAGGTCACCTTCCGGGGCAAGACCATCGCCGACGTGCTCGACCTGTCGTGCGAGGAGGCCCTCGGGTTCTTCGCCGCCCAGCCGCCGATCGCCCGCCACCTCCAGACGCTGGTGGACGTCGGACTCGGCTACATCCGCCTGGGCCAGTCGGCCCCCACCCTGTCCGGGGGCGAGGCCCAACGGGTCAAGCTGGCGTCCGAGCTCAGCCGCCGGTCGACCGGCACCACCCTCTACGTCCTGGACGAGCCGACCACCGGCCTCCACTTCGACGACGTCCGCAAGCTCCTGGACGTACTCGACCGTCTGGTCGACCAGGGCAACACGGTCATCGTGATCGAGCACAACACCGACATCATCAAGAGCGCCGACTGGATCATCGACATGGGTCCCGAGGGCGGCGACGGTGGCGGCACCGTGGTGGCCGAGGGGAGTCCCGAGCAGGTGGCGACGGTGGGGGAGAGCTACACCGGCCAGGTGCTGGCCCCCATCCTCGGGGCACGGCCCGGCACCGACCGACCGGGCGACGCGCCGGTCACGAACGGCGGCACGCCGGGGGTTCCGGGTTCGTCCCTCCACGGGGGTGCGGCGCCGCCTGTCGAGGAGACGACGGCGAGGGCCGCCGCCTCCGGAGGCGTCCGGTCCACCGCCACACGGACCGCGACGACTCCGGCGGTGAAGAGCGTTGCGAAGCGGGCCCCGGCGAAGAAGAGCCTTGCGAAGAAGAGCGTTGCGAAGAAGGCCGTGGCGAAGAAGCGCGTTGCGAAGAAGGCCCCGGCGAAGAAGGCCGCAGCCTCCTGAATCCCGTGTCCCCCGCCGGACGGCGTTGGGCGTCAGGTGGTGGCGAGCATGCGCTCCAGGGCCACCCGGGCCCACGTGGCGGTGTCCTCGTCGACCACGATCCGGTTCCGGACCTCTCCTTCGACCAGACCCTCGAGGATCCAGGCCAGATGGGCGGCGTCGATGCGGAACATCGTGGAGCAGGGGCACACCAGCGGGTCGAGGGAGACGACCGTCTTGTCCGGCGTCTCGTCGTCCAGGCGCTTGATCAGGTGGATCTCGGTGCCGACCCCGATCACCGATCCGGCCGGGGCCTCGGCGACGGCCTTGATGATGAAGTCGGTGGAGCCGACCTGGTCGGCGACCTCGACCACGTCGTGCGCGCACTCGGGGTGCACGACCACGATGCCGTCGGGGTGCTCGGCGCGGAAGGCCTCCACGTGGGCGGGCCGGAACCTCTGGTGGACCGAGCAGTGCCCCTTCCACAGGAGCAGTGTCGCCGACTTGAGGGTCGCGTCGTCGAGCCCGCCCGACGCCAGTCGGGGGTTCCACACCGCCATGTCGGCCGCCGTGTAGCCCAGTTCGAAGCCGGTGTTGCGGCCCAGGTGCTGATCCGGGAAGAACAGGACCTGGTCGCCCCGGCGCCCGCCGGTGCCGTCGTCACAGAGGGCCCAGGTCAGCACGGCCCGGGCGTTCGAGGACGTACAGACCACTCCGCCGTGGCGGCCCACGAACGCCTTGAGCGCGGCCGACGAGTTCATGTAGGTCACGGGGACCACCCGGTCGATGTCGGTCGTCGCGGCCAGGGTCTCCCAGGCCTCCTCGACCGTGTCGATGTCGGCCATGTCGGCCATGGAGCAGCCGGCGTTGAGATCGGGCAGCAGCACCTGCTGGTGGTCACCCGTGAGGATGTCGGCCGATTCGGCCATGAAATGGACCCCGCAGAAGACGACGAACTCGGCCTCGGACTGACCGGCGGCGATGCGGGACAGGCCGAACGAGTCCCCGCGGGCGTCGGCCCAGGCCATGACCTCGTCCCGCTGGTAGTGGTGTCCGAGGATCACGACCCGGGAACCCAGCGTCTCCTTGGCGACCCGGATGCGATCGGCCAACGCTTCCGGGGAGGCGGACGAGTACGCGTCGGGTAGAGCGGTCTGTAGTCGGAGCATATGAGGTGTGACCTCCTCGGGGAGGCGCTCCGGTCAGTGGCCGGCGGGGACAGCCTGGTCGCCCATCCGCGGGGATGTCGGCCCCGGAGCGGTAGATGTCGCCGGAAACCAGGCCGGCGTCCCACCAGTGTACGGCCTCGGGTGGTCGCTTGCGTTCCACCGAGGTTCCAGGCGCTCCCTCCGGTCGACCCGGAGCGGTGTCTGGACACGGCACACTGGTGGCGTGGCCACCCGACCCCTCCCCGGCAGCGTCCCCGACCAGCCGGGTTCGTACCAATTCGTCGACGCCGACGGTCGGATCCTCTACGTCGGCAAGGCCAAGTCACTGCGCTCGCGCATCAACTCCTACTTCCAGGACCCGGGCAACCTGGCCACCCGTACCGCGCAGATGGTGACGGCCGCCGACCACGTCGAGTGGATGGTGGTCGGGACCGAGGCCGAGGCCCTGCTCCTCGAGCACAACCTCATCCAGCAGTTCCAACCGCGGTTCAACGTCCGACTGAAGGACGACAAGAGCTACCCCTGGCTGGCCCTCACGGTCGGTGACGAGTGGCCCAAGCCGGCCGTGGTCCGCGGTCGCAAGCGCAAGGGCGTGCGGTACTTCGGGCCCTACCCGAACGTCGGGGCCATCCGGGGCACCCTCGACCTGCTGCTGCGCTCGTTTCCGGTGCGGACCTGTTCGGACGCCAAGTTCCGCACCCACGAGCGCCTGGGCCGACCGTGCCTGCTGTTCCACATCGAACGGTGCTCGGGGCCGTGCGTGGGCGAGGTGACCCACGAGGAGTACGACCGGATGGTCGCCGACCTGGCCACGTTCCTCGGCGGCGACACCGGATCGTTGGAGCGGGAGATCGAGCGGGCGATGCACACGGCCTCGGCCGGACTCGACTTCGAGCGGGCCGGCGTCCTGCGCGACAAGCTCGAGGCCGTCCGGACGGCAGACGCCGTCCGCCAGATGGAACTCGACCGACCCGAGGACCTCGACGTCCTCGCCCTGGCCGAGGACGAATTGGAGGCGGCCGTCCAGGTGTTCCACGTACGGGCCGGCCGGGTGGTCGGGCGGTCCGCCCTGTTCGTGGACAAGGTCGAGGACCTGACCCCTCCGGAACTGATCGAGCGCATCCTGGTCGACGTGTACGCCGATGCGGGATCCGGGGTGCCCCGCCAGATCCTGGTGCCGACCCTGCCGGCCGACGCCGACGCCGTGGACGCCTACCTCGCCGGACGCCGGGGTGGCCCGGTGACCGTGCGGGTACCTGTCCGGGGCCCGAAGGCGGCCCTGCTCGACACCGTGGGCCGCAACGCGGGCGAGGCCTTCGTGCGCCACCGGCTGCAGCGGACCTCGGACCACAACAGCCGCGCCCGGGCCCTCGGGTCGTTGCAGCGCGAACTCCACCTGCCCGAGGCCCCGCTGCGCATCGAGTGCTACGACATGAGCCACCTGCAGGGCACCGACTACGTGGGCTCCATGGTCGTGTTCGAGGACGGCCTGCCGAAGAAGAGCGACTACCGCCACTTCAAGGTGGCGACCGTCGCCGGCAACGACGACTACGCCGCCATGGAGGAGGTACTCACCCGGAGGCTCACCGCCCTCCTCGACGAGGAGCGCGAGGTGGCCGGGGGACATCCGGCCTCCGGTGGTGACGGGACCGTGGCCTCCGCGCCCGTCCCCACCCGGAGGAGGTTCGCCTATCCGCCCCAGCTCCTGTTGATCGACGGCGGACTCGGGCAGCTGCACGTGGCCACCCGGGTGCTCGACCGGTTGGGTCTGTCCGACCGGGTACCGGTGGCGTCCCTGGCCAAGAGCTTCGAGGAGGTCTACCTCCCCGGTTCGTCGGTGCCGGTCCGGCTACCGCGCCAGTCCGAGGCCCTCTACCTGCTGCAGAGGCTCCGGGACGAGGCCCACCGCTTCGCCATCTCGTACCACCGGACCCTGCGGGGCAAACGCATGACGGTGGGTGCGCTCGACGGTGTCGCCGGCCTCGGGCCCAAGCGCCGGACCCGGCTGGTGGAGCAGTTCGGGGGACTCGGTGAACTGCGCAAGGCCAGTCGGGACGAGCTCCTGGGCCTATCGTGGTTACCGGCCGAGGTGGGAGCGGCGGTGTTCGAGCGCCTGCACACGCCCCTGTCCCCGGGGGGATGAACCGACGGGGAGGACCGACGGACCGATGACCGACCGAGGCACGAGAGTGGACCGATGAGCGAGTACCTGGTGGTGACCGGGATGTCCGGTGCGGGGCGGTCCACGGCCGCCGCCACCCTGGAGGACGTGGGGTGGTTCGTCATCGACAACATGCCGTCGGCCCTGATCACCAAGGTCTCCGAGCTGGTCGACGGGACCGGTTCGGAGATGGAGCGCGTGGCCTTCGTCGTCGGACGGGGCGGAGGCGACCTCGACGACGTGCTCCCGGCCATCGACGCCCTCCTCGCCGCCCGGAACCGGGTGCGGATCCTGTTCCTCGACGCCGCCGACGACGTGCTCATCCGCCGGTTCGAGGGCACCCGTCGCCGGCACCCCCAGGCCGCCCGCGGTGTCGTGGACTCCATCGCCGACGAGCGGGCCCTCCTGTCCGGGCTCCGCGACCGGGCCGATCTGGTGGTCGACACCGGTGAGCTCAATACCAACCAGCTGCGCACGCGCCTCCTCGAGGTCTTCGGGGGCGAGGAGCCCGGGAGCACCATGCAGACCTCGGTGGTCTCCTTCGGCTTCAAGCACGGCGTGCCGCTCGACGTCGACCTGATGTTCGACTGCCGGTTCCTGCCCAACCCCTACTGGGACGAGTCGCTGCGGTCCCACAGCGGCCTCGAGCCCGAGGTCCGGGCCTATGTGCTCGACCGGGTGGAGACGGTGGCGTTCCTCGACAAGGTGGACGATCTCCTGACCATGCTGATCCCGGCCTACATGAAGGAGGGGAAGTCGTACCTGACGGTGGCCATGGGCTGCACCGGGGGACGCCACCGTTCGGTGGTGCTGGCCGAGGAGCTCTCCCGGCGACTCGACGCCCACGGACTGCCGACGACCGTCTTCCACCGGGACGTCGACCGGTGAACCCGTCCGGTCCCCGCGTCGTCGCCATCGGGGGTGGCCACGGTCTGGCGGTGACGTTGCGCGCCGTGCGCACCTACACCGACGACGTGACGGCCATCGTGTCGGTGGCGGACGACGGCGGCTCGTCGGGACGGCTGCGCGAGCTGCTCCACATCATCCCGCCCGGCGACCTGCGAAAGTGTCTGATCGCCCTCGCCGAGCCCGACCGCCTCCTGGCGGCGGCGTTCGCCCACCGGTTCGACGAGGGGGAGCTCGCCGGACACTCGGTCGGGAACCTGATGCTGGCCGGACTCCTCGAGACCTGTGGCGACCCGGTGTCGGCGCTCGACGAGGCCTGCCGGATGCTGGGGGTGCGCGGACGGGTCCTGCCGTCCGCCACGGAGCCGGTGGTGCTCAAGGCCGAGGCCGCCGGGGGTCCGGTCACGGGGCAGGTGGCCGTCAGCGGCACCGGGCACATCACCCGACTCGACCTCGTGCCGGCCGACCCGCCCGCCCCCGAAGCGGCCCTCGAGGCGCTGGCCCGGGCGGACCAGATCCTCCTCGGTCCCGGCTCGCTCTACACGAGCGTGCTCGCCGCAGCCGTCGTGCCCCGGATCCTGGAGGGGATCAACCGCTCCTCCGCCCAGCGGGTCTATCTCTGCAATCTGCGCCCGCAGGAGGGCGAGACCGCCGGGTACGACGTCGCCATGCACGTCGGGGCCCTGCTCGCCCACGGGATCCCGGTCGACCGGGTGATCTGCGATTCGACCGCCATCGGAGTGGGCGAGACCCGGGTCCCGGTGGTCGACGTGGACCTCGCCCGACCCCACGGACGGGCCCACGATCCGTCAAAACTGGCGCAAACCCTGTCCGGTCTGCTCGGATGACTCCCCGTGGTCCCCGGATGCCCTACCGTGGACGTGCTCCGCTGGTCGGAAGGGCGAAGGACGGATCCATCAGTGCGACAGCGGTCGGTTGGCCCGAGGGAGACGACGCGATGAAGGATGAGGCACGACGACAATGACCGTACGGATCGGCATCAACGGCTTCGGCCGCATCGGCCGCAACTATCTCCGGGCCGCCCGGCTCCTCGGAGCGGACGTCGAGATCGTGGCCATCAACGACCTGACCTCCGCGGAGACGCTGGCCCACCTCCTCAAGTACGACTCCACGCACGGGCGCCTCGGGCCCGACGTGGCGGTGGAGGGCAACCACCTGGTGATCGACCGGCAGCCGATCGCCGTGTTCGCCGAGCGGGACCCGAAGGCACTGCCGTGGTCGGACCTCGGGGTCGACGTGGTCATCGAGTCGACCGGCTTCTTCACCTCCAAGGAGAGTGCCGGTGCCCACGTCGACGCCGGCGCCCACCGGGTCATCATCTCGGCGCCGGGGACCGGGGTCGACGCCACGTTCGTCGTCGGTGTCAACGACCACCTGTTCGACCCGGCGAAGGACATCGTGGTCTCGAACGCCTCGTGCACCACGAACTGCTTCGTCCCGATGGTGAAGGTCCTGGACGACGCCTTCGGAGTCGAGTCCGGCCTCATGACCACCGTGCACGCCTACACCAACGACCAGAACCTGCTCGACCTGCCGCACAAGGACCTGCGCCGGGCTCGGGCTGCAGCGATCAACATCGTCCCGGCGTCGAGTGGCGCCGCGCGGGCCACCAGCCTCGTGCTCGAGGCCATGGAGGGGCGCCTCGACGGAGCGGCCCTCCGGGTGCCCGTGGCGGACGGATCCATCACCGACTTCACCGCGGTCATCCCCGGCGAGGTCACCGTGGACCAGGTCAACGAGGCCTTCGCCACTGCGGCCTCGTCCGGTCCGCTCGCCAAGGTGCTCGTGTACACCGAGGACCCGATCGTCTCGACCGACATCGTCGGCAGTCCGGCGTCCTGCACGTTCGATTCCGGACTGACCATGGTCATGCCGTCAGCCTCGGGTGTCACGCTGGTCAAGGTCAACGGCTGGTACGACAATGAGTGGGGGTACGCCAACCGATTGGTGGACCTCTCACTGGTCGTAGGCGTCTGAGCCGGACGGACGAGGGAGGGCACGTGCACCGAGGGGAGACGGCGTGAGCGGTTCCGGGACCAACCCACTGTTGGAGGGACTGCCCCTGCTCGGCGACCTTCCCGACCTCGAGGGGGCCAGCGTCCTCGTCCGGGTCGACTTCAACGTGCCGCTGCGCCCGTGTGACGACGCCCCGGCGGTGGTGACGGACGACTTCCGCATCCGGGCGGCACTGCCCACGCTCGAGTACCTGTCGTCCCACGGGGCCCAGGTGACCGCATGCACCCACCTGGGTCGTCCGGACGGTTCCCCGGACACCCGCTGGGAGTTGGGACCGGTACGTGAGGAGCTGGCCCGCCTGGCCCCGCAGATCGAGCTCATGGAGAACCTCCGCTTCGACGCCGGTGAGACGGCCAACGACCCCGACTTCGTCAAGAAGCTGGTCAACACCCACGACGCCTATGTCAACGACGCCTTCGGCGTGTCGCACCGCCGCCATGCGTCCGTGGTCGGGCCGCCTACCTACCTGCCGAGCGCCGCCGGCCTGCTGCTGCAGAAGGAGATCGAGGCGCTGGGTCGGCTCCTGGGTCGACCGGACCGTCCGTTCGTCGCCGTGGTCGGCGGGGCCAAGGTGGCGGACAAGCTGGGGGTCCTCAAGGCCCTGCTCCACCACGTCGACGCGCTGGTGGTCGGCGGGGGCATGGCCTTCACCTTCCTGGCCGCACAAGGCCACGACATCGGGGGTTCCATGGTCGACCGGGACCGGATCGACGAGTGCGCCCAGTTGTTGGACTCCGGCACCCCGATCCTCCTGCCGACCGACATCGTCGCCCTGGAGCCAGGTGCGCCCTTCGGGTGCGACGGCGGCGGCGGCGAGGTGCGCACGGTGGGTGCCGACATCCCCGGGGCCTGGCAGGGACTCGACATCGGTCCCGAGACGGTGGGCGCCTATGCCGACCTCATCGCCGGCGCCGGCAGCGTGCTGTGGAACGGACCGATGGGGGTGTTCGAGGACGAGCGGTTCAGCGCCGGCACGGCCGGGGTGGCGGCCGCCATGGCCGCCTGCGCCGGCTACACGGTCGTGGGCGGGGGTGACAGTGCGGCGGCCGTCGACGCCCTCGGGCTGGAGCACGAGATCAGCTTCATCTCCACAGGGGGCGGCGCCTCGCTCGAACTGCTCGAGTTCGGCGACCTCCCGGGCCTGGCGGCGCTGCGTGGCGCCCCCAACGCCCCCGGGCACAGGAAATCGTGACCGGCACCCGATGAGCGCGGCGACCGCCGGCCGGCGACCGCTGATCAGCGGCAACTGGAAGATGAACCTCGATCACCTGGAGGCGATCCACGCGGCGCGCGATCTGGGGCTGCGACTGCAGCCGGCCGACGTCGGACCCCTCGACGTCTCGGTCCACCCGCCCTTCACCGACATCCGGTCGGTGCAGTCGGTCCTCGAGGGCGAGTCGGTCCCGGTGGCCCTGGGCGCCCAGAACTGCGCCACGGAGGACTCGGGGGCCTTCACCGGTGAGGTCAGCCCGGTCATGCTGGCCAAGCTCCATGTGGAGTACGTGATCGTCGGCCACTCCGAGCGGCGCACGCTCTTCGGCGAGACCGATGCGGTGGTCGCCGCCAAGTTGCAGGCGGTGCTGCGCAACGGGATGACCCCGGTGCTCTGCGTGGGGGAGACGGTCGACGAGCGGGACATCGGACTCACCGAGGAGCACCTGGCGAACCAGGTGCGGTCCGCCCTCACTGGCGTGCCGGCCGAGGCGGTGGCCCGCATGGTCATCGCCTACGAGCCGATGTGGGCCATCGGGACCGGGCAGGCGGCCACGCCCGAGGACGCCCAGGACGCCTGTGCGTGGATCCGTGGCGTGGTGGCCAGCCACGTGGGCGAGGAGGAGGCGACCCAGGTGCGCATCCAGTACGGGGGCTCGGTCAAGGCGGGCAACACCGGGGAGCTGATGGCCTGCGGCGACGTCGACGGCCTGCTGGTCGGGGGCGCGAGCCTGGACGCGGGGGAGTTCGTCGAGATCGTGCGGGCCGCAGCCCGGGTCCCACGCTGAGTTTGGTAGCGTCTCCGATGGTCCCGACCCAGAGGAGAGGCTTCCCGTGCTGACCGCAGTCATCGTCGTGCTCCAGATCGTCTGCTGCCTCGCGCTCATCTTCCTGATCCTCATGCACTCCGGCAAGGGGGGCGGGCTGTCGGACATGTTCGGCGGCTCGGTGGGTTCGGCGGCCGCCGGTTCGACGGTGGTCGAGAAGAACCTGGACCGGATCACCGTCACCGTGGCCGTGGTCTTCGCCTTCACCAACATCATCCTCCTCCTGCGCCTGCAGTGAGCGCGTCCGGCGCCGGGCCCGACGAGCGCGGGTCCCGGATGGCCACCCTCTGGCGGGAACGCCGGGCCCGCTGGACCCTGCCGCTGGTGATCATCGTGATCATCGCCGGGGTGGCCGTGGTGGACCACCTCGGTAGTCGCCAGATCAGCCAGGTGGACCAACCGGTGATCCCGGCCCAGGTCGAGGCGACGGGGGGCTCGTCGGTGGTCCACCTGCCCGGTCCCTGGTCGGGATTCAACCCCAACACCCCGGCCGGTGCCGCCTCGACGACGCCCAGTCTGCTGTCGAACGTGCTCCCCAGCGCGTACGTGATCACCCCGAAGCTCGATCCGCAGGTCAACGGCGACCTCTTGGAGAGCGTCGAGGCGACGTCCACCGCGCCCCTGACCATCCAGTACGTGATCAATCCGAAGGCCGTGTGGTCCGACGGGGTGCCGATCACCGCCGACGACTTCAGCTACGCCTGGACCTCGCAGCGGGGCAACGGCGTCGATGTCGGAGGCCAGCCCGACCAGGTGGCCTCGACGCTCGGCTACCGGGACGTGGCCTCGGTCACCGGTAGCCACGACGGCCGCACCGTGACCGTGGTGTTCACCCGGCCCTACGCGGACTGGCGGATCATGTTCAACCACATGGTCCCGGCCCACATTGCCCGGAAGGTGGGGTGGAACGACGGGTTCGACCGGTTCGATCCGGCGGTCGACCTGTCGGGGGGTCCCCTGCTGCTGGCCTCGGCACAGGACGGGACGGCCCGACTCGTGCGCAACCCGTCGTGGTGGGGCACGAAGTCGGTGCTCGGTACCGTCACGGTCTCGGACGGTCAGAGCGATGCCAGCTGGATCGGTCCGTTGGCGGCGGGCACAACGGCGGTCTCGCAGCCCGGCAGCTTCACACTGGGGTCGCTCTCCTCGGTGAGCGCCCTCCCGAGCGCCCAGAGTTCGATCCACCCGTCCTTGAACTTCCTGTCGCTGGAGTTCGACGTGCGGTCCACGGTGATGTCGAACGTGGCCGCACGCCAGGCCGTCGCCCACGCCGTGGACCGCACCGCGCTGGTGGATCAGCTGTTCGGCAGCGTGGACCCGACACTCCCGGTGAACGACGACCACCTGGCCGTACCCTGGCAGCCGTCGTACGCCGCATCGACGGCGGCGGGGGAGTACGCCCAGGTCGATCCGGCCGCCACGGACACCCTGCTCCGGTCGCTCGGCTACCAGAGGACGCCCGGGGCGCTCTACACGGACGCTGCGGGCCATCCGTTCACCGTGCGCCTGGCGGTGGAGGAAGGGGACCCGTGGATCGACCAGGCGGCGTCGGACATCGCCGACCAGTTGCGCTCGGCGGGGATCGGGGTCACGGCCGTCCCGGTGGCCGGTCCCGCCGGACTGGCGGCCGCCGTCGCGGCCAACGGGTACGACGTGGCCCTGGTGACCCGGACCTCGGGTCCGTTCCAGTCGATCACGGCCGGCTGGTACTCGAACGCGACCGCGGACGCCCGTTGGGGCGCGAGCGACGGACAGAACTGGAGCCGGTTCGACGATCCCCAGGTCGACCAGCTGTTCACCCGGGCGTTCCAGGATCTCAACCCGGTGACCGGGGGAGCCGTCTACACGCAGATCGACGACCAGCTGTGGGACCAGATGGTGGCGCTGCCGCTCGTCGGCGAGCCGGGGCTGGCCGCCAACGGCGTCCAGGTGGCGAACGCCACCTACAACCCGTCGGTGGACGGGATCCTGTGGAACGTGGCCCAGTGGACGCGCCTCAGGCCGGCTCCGACCCCGGGACACTCCTGAGCGTCGATCGGGGTGCCGACGGTCCTCCGGCGGCACGGAGCACCCCCCTGGCCGCGCTACCATGCCCTTCGCCCCGATGACAGCATCGGAGCCACTTCGTCGGAGTGGCGGAATAGGCAGACGCGCTAGCTTGAGGGGCTAGTGTCCGAAAGGACGTGGGGGTTCAAGTCCCCCCTCCGACACCAGAGCGCGGGAGATTTCCCGCTCACCGGAGGCGGGCCAGGAGCCCACCGAGCAAGAAGAAGTTTTGTCGTCCGACGAAAGCCCTGTTCAGGGCGTCGGGAGCGGCGCCCAAGGTATTGCACGTGTGGACCGTTGCGACACGGTTCAGGACATGGCACGCAACACCAACGGCATCGGCGCCGTTAGACAGCGAGAGCGCTTGATTGCGGCTCTGCAACCGCTTCCGCCCGGGGCGGCAGTGTCACAATCCCCCTCGCTGTTGGCGCACATTCGCCCGCTGCGAGAGGCACGGCCCGGGGTGTGGACCCACGGATTTGCCCGCCTCGACGTAAGTGGCCGGATCCGTGACTCCGTGGTGTTCGAGTCCCTGGGTTGGGCTTCGGGGACCGTGGTCCAGTTCAGTCTGGAAGATGACCGCCTGGTCGTGACGGTAGGGGCCAGCGGAACGCCGCTCGACGGGCGTGGCAGGCTCCACATTCCGGAGACCCAACGGCGGGCGCTCTCCCTGTCGGTCCGGAGCGGGGTTCTTCTGTCTGCCGACAAGGGCACCGGAGCGCTGGTGGTCACCCCCGCCGCCCTTTGTGACGAGCTGGTGTCGTGATGGCTGCTCCCACGAATAAGAGTGTTGCGGCCCTCCTGGCAATGGCTGAGGAACTGGGAGTGTCCATCGAGGAACTTGCGGCCGCCGCTGCGGACACCAGCTCGCCTGTTCAGATGACTATTGCCGGATACCTGCCATCAGTTGACGCTGCTACGTCACAGGGGGCAAGGGATACGTACCAGACATACTGGCGGCGCCTCGTCGTTGAGATGGGTGACCGGCACATCTCAGCCGTGAAGACGTCGGAGCTTCGTGCGTTCGTGAACGCCACCAGAACCAACGCCATCGTCCGAGCGAACAGCCGGCACGGGATCTCCGCCCAAGAGAACTGCGTTGGTGCTCTGCGTGCCTTCTTCCGGGTGGCAGTCGAAGACGGCTACATCACCAAGAATCCGATGGAAGGAATCGAGAAGCCAAGTCGGCTCCCTTCTCGACGTCGGTTCTTCTCCGATGCAGAGGTTGCCGAGATCTACGCCGTGACCATGAACGGCGGCAATGACCCAGCGTTGGACACCCTCTTGCTCCGGTTCCATCTCGAAACGGGCGCCCGTCGAGCGGGTGCCCTGAGTCTTCGAGTACGTGACTTGGACTTGTCTCGCCAGTGCCTGCGGCTTCGTGAGAAGAACCACAAGGAGCGTTGGCAGCCTGTGTCCAGGACTCTCCTCGATGCTCTGGTGGCGCACGCCGAAGTGAGAGGAGCACAGGATCCGGAGGACGCCGTATTTCGGCAGCTTCCCGCACGTGGAGTGACCGTCGGGGCTCCTATGACCCGACGGCGCTACAACACCCTTGTGGCCCGATGGGGCCGCTCAATCCCTTGGGTGAAGGAACTGGGCGTGAGTATCCACTGGTGTCGCCACCATGCGACGAGCTGCATCGAGCGCATCGCCGGTTTGGCGGTGGCCCGTGCATTCGCCGGCCACACCGAGGGGCGTGAGGTGACGCTTACGTACACCTCGGCGTCGTTCCAGGAAGTGGCCCGGGCCGTCGCCATCTACACGGGGGAGCCGCACCCAGATGCGGAGTAGCTACTTGCGCCTATGTCCGGGCACCGGACAGTCGATGAGGCAGGTACGGAGCCTGCTCAACCTTAGGAGCCGCAGTGAAGACAATCCCGGTAGATACGACCCACCTCACCACGCTCGTTGGTGGCGCCATTCTGGCTGCGACCAAGCCGGATGGGACGCAGCGAACCAACAAGGCAGGACAGCCACTCTTCAATGTCCCGATTGTGGTGGTCGTCGAGGGAGGCGACGCCGACACTCTGACGGTGCGAGTGCCTGGCCCCGTCGCCCAGATTCCCCCCTTGACCCAAATCAAGTTGGTGAAGCTCGTCGGACGGCCGTGGTCGATGGACGGCGGACGTTCCGGCGTGTCGTTCAGTGCTGATGGGATCCAGCCCGTCAATACCCGCCCTGCATGAACGGGCGACCCGCCTGGGTCGTAGGTCTTCGATGGGAGGCGGCAGCACGCAGCGCCGGTCTAAACGCACGGCTGCGTTGGCTCTCGACAATCCGCCAGGAGACGGATGGCCCAGCCGTCCTGAGCCTGAGCCTCGGGCCTGGGACGAGTCAAGATGACGTGGTCAAGAGTTCGGACCTCCTGGCGGCGGCATTCAAGTCCGCACGGGTCGAGGTTGTCCCTGACCGGCTCCGAGCGGACCGCTGCACGGTCGTCCTCCATCAAACACATGTACCGGATCCGGTGATGTATCGAGAAGATCTCAAGGTGGCTCCGGTGTGGCTTCCCCGGAGCCACCTTGAACCCATTCCGATTGGACTCGACTCGGTGGGGGACGTCGTGACGGTGCCGCTATTCGACCGATTCTCCGGCGCCAGCTCTCTGCTTGCGTCGGGCGTACCTGGTTCAGGCAAGAGCATGGCCTTGCGTGTCGTCCTGGCCGGACTGGCACCGACGGCCACGTCCATCGTTGTCATCGACCCAACCGGCGGGGCAGAGGCGTCACTTTGGTCGGCCCGGCTCGGAGACGTGGTGGCTTCGGCAGAGCCACAACCCACAGTGGAACTTCTGCGCTCGGTGCTGGATCTCATTGTTCGCCGTGGCGAGCTGCTCGGCGCAGGGGCACCCCTCTCGCTCCTGACCCCGCTGGTGCTCGTCATCGATGAACTTGCCGAACTCGCCGCCGCAGGTAGCCCGAAGCAGCAAGAAGAAGCCCGGTCGGCACTCCGGAGGGTCGTCGCTCTCGGTCGGAAAGTCAATGTCGGCACAGTGCTCGCATCTCAGCGTGTCACCTCGACCACGGTGGATGTGACCACAAGATCCCTCGTTGGCTGGCGGCTTGCACTGGCTCACCCCGACGACGTCCACGGCTCGGAGGCACTACTTGGCCCCGGTCGCCGAGAGGCCGCCAAGCTCACCAAGGCAGACGTTGGCGCTGGCTACCTCACAAACGGGGGAGTGCCGACCCTGCTTCGGGTGTTCAACCTTCCGGCGAGCGATGTGGGTGCCTTGGCACTATCGGGAGTCGGCATGAGCCTCGACGGCTTGCACCAGTGGGCAGTGGCGGCACTTCGTGAGTTCTCAAGGTGAGGCTTGTGACCGTTGTGAGGGAGCTGAATGCGCATCGTGAGGAACCCCGGACAGTAGGGGACACGGCTCACGAATGTGATTCGGCACGACGGCCCGCCCGCCGTGGTTCTTGAAAGAGGAAGCCATGCCACCGAATGCAACACCGATTCCGAAGCTCGACGTAGTGAGGGCCTGCGACCTCCTGGCCGAGGAGCTCGCCCCGATTCGAATGATTGTCGAACCGTACATTCCGGCCGGCCTCTTCCTCGTAGCGGGCGACCCGAAGGCGGGCAAGACGTTGCTGATGCAAGACCTGGCCCTCTCCATTACCCGAGGAGAACCAGCGTGGGGCGGCCTCCACGTGGACCAAGGTTCGGCCCTTTATCTCGCCAACGAAGGTGGACAGCGTTCGTTCAGGGACCGCATCGTCAAGATGCTCGAAATCGATACCGATGACGAGGCATACAGCGCCAAGGACTTCGAGAGGTTCACGGGTCCGCTTGACATCACCCAGTCATCAGAGCCGCTGGGGGACCGGCTCGAGGTTCAACTTGAATGGTGGCTTGTGGAGGCGGAGGATCCCCGGCTCGTGGTTATCGACACCTACTCGTCGGTGGCCCCTGAGACGAGGGGTGCAAACCGGCACCAGGAGGACTACAACGGGCTTGCGGGTCTGGCCGACCTTGCAACCCGGTGGCCAAACACCTTGTTCGTCGTCGTCCATCACACCCGGAAGATGGACGGAGACGACATCATGCACAAAATCAGCGGCTCGAACGGTATGGCGGCTGCTACCGACGGCATGGCCGTGCTTACTCGCTCGGCGGCTGCTCGACAGTGCCTCCTGAGCATTCGTCCACGGAATGCCGAGGAGAGCGAACTTGTCGTTGAACGTGGTCCCAACCTTCGATGGACTGTCCTCGGTGATGATGAGAGGGCAACCCTCTCCGAGGGGCGGCAGCAGATTCTGTCGTGGCTCGATGAGAACCCGGACGGGGGAACGCCAATGGTCATCTCGAAGGCTCTCGACATCGAGTACCAGAACGTCCGCCAGTACCTCACGCAGATGTTCGAAGCCCGCCAGGTGGAGAAGCCTCGTCGGGGTCTCTATCAGCCCGTAAGCAAGGACGAGACCGAGGCGGCGTGACTCACAACCGTCACAAGCCTCACGGTGGGCGGGGTGGGGCCGCCGAAGGTGGCCCCACCCCGCCCACTGGTTTGAAGGACCGCCGAAGGCGGTCAATGTCCCTGTCCTTCGAGGTTGGAGGCCATAACCGCCCCCCGTCACTGCCCCGTGATAGACAGATCCCGAGATCTAAAGATCCGTTTGAGGGAGGCACCGTGGCACGGACGATAGGAAAGCTCAGCATCTCCGACTTGATTGACGTCGGAGCGCTCATCGCAGGGGAGCAAATCGTTATCAATCGCAGATCTGCGAAGTCGATTGAGGGCGTCGTGCAGGCTGATGGAACCATCAAGACATCGGGGAAGGTGTACGCCACGCCTTCAACGGCTGCGAGAGAGGTTCTCGATGTGGATTCCGTAGACGGCTGGCTTCGGTGGCGGATCCCACGGCTGAACAACTCGACGCTGGCGCAACTTCGGGACTCACGCCAGTGACGGCCCGGAAGAATCCTGAGGACTTTGCGACAGGGCTCGACCTGTCGAGTCTGGGAGGCAAGCCGTTCCAAACTGTGTTGGCAGACCCTCCGTGGAGGTTCCAGAACAGGACCGGGAAAGTCGCCCCGGAGCACAAGCGGCTGAGCCGGTACGACACGATGACGTGGAAGGACATTGCCGCCCTCCCGGTTGCCGACCTTACGGCCAAGGAAGCCCACTGCTATCTGTGGGTGCCCAATGCCCTGCTGGACGAAGGGTTGAAGGTTCTCGAAGCTTGGGGCTTCACCTACAAGTCCAATCTGGTCTGGTACAAGACCCGCAAGGACGGCGGACCGGACGGCAGGGGAGTTGGGTTCTACTTTCGCAACGTCACAGAACTGATTCTGTTCGGGGTCAAGGGAAGAATGCGCACCCTGCCCCCCGGTCGTTCCCAGGTGAACTTGCTCGCCACCCGCAAGCGGGAACACTCACGGAAGCCGGACGAGATCTTTCCCCTGATTGAGAGCTGTTCTCCTGGACCGTTCCTCGAACTGTTCGCCCGCTACCCGCAGCCGGGTTGGACAGTCTGGGGAGATGAGGCGTCGTCCGATGTGGTGCCCCGAGGTCGCCAGCACAAGGGCTACGGCGGTGGGTCGGCCGACTAGTGGCCTGTGTAGCCCCTGCGAGAAATCGCCACTGCCAGAATCGGACAGCCGCCCGCATCCCCCCGGGTCATTCGAGGTTCGAGCTTGGTGAGATTCGTGGTCGTGGTGGTGTTGAACTTCTTGGATTCAGGATCCAGTTCCAGGGCCAGTTCTCGAAGGTCAAGCGTTCGAGTGATGATGACGGCTGCATCAATCACCCCGGCGTCGTACAGCGCCCTGTATGCGCCGATGTCCCTGTCAAGGTTTCCGTCTTTGGCGTTCCACTCGACGTCAAGCGCTATCCGGCCCTTGAAGTTGTCCACCTTGTAGCCCTCGCTGTTGACCTCCGACACGAGCACCTCGGCGGGGTCGTCCTTCCAGGCCGACGTTGTGACGGACAGGGAAATGCTCGTATCTACCCGGCCTTCCCGCCAACCAAGCTCTCGAAAGGCCGTGTCGGTCCGGTTTGCCATGTCGGACTTGGATCCGCCAGCTCCCAAAATGTCGGCCTTGTTGAGTTCAAGGTCATCGAGCACGGTGACGATTTCGGCCCATTCCTCCGGCGAGGTCGAGGCAATGATGCCCGCAGCGTTGCGGACCTCTCGGATCTCGAAGCGTTCACGAATGACCTGGGGGAGAAAGTGAACGTAGCTTTCGGTTAGATCCACGGGTTGCCATTCCTCGACGAGCGCCAACGATTCGAGTAGATGACCGGCATACGAATGGAGACACTAAATGACAAGCAGAGTCCGCGGGCGGAATCCCGCGCCGGCGGGCTCTGGTCCCCCCTCCGACACGCTCCAGGTCCACGCCCTGCAGGCCTGGGACCTGGAAGTTTCTAGCATCGCCGTGTTCAGCGACTCGCTCCAGGTCCACGCTTCGCAGTGTTGACGTCAGCTGGACCTCTTCGGTGGAACCGATGCGCCGATACCACACAGTCAGCTCGAGTGCCTGGTAGAGCGCAGCTCGGTCGGCCTGCTCAATGCGCCCGAGCAACTCGGGCAGGTCTCGCAGTGCCGTGAGCGTCTCGACCACCTCGTCGAGACGGAGCGGCCTCGGGGCAGGAGGGGCGGTCGACAACACCGACTGGGCGGCGTCCTTCTCCCGCTGGGTGGCCGCTATCCGAGAGGCGATGACGTCGGCGGGGATACCGGCCTCCAGGCCGTCGAGGTGTTGCGACAGTTTGCGCTCGCACTCGGTGAGCGTCGCCCGGGCTCGGGTGATCGCCGGAACTTCTCGGTGCCCCTGGGCGTCAACATCGACAATCTGGGCTGCGGTCGCCGCAATATGCTCCGGTGCGGACAGGCCGCGCAACCAGGTGTCCACGTGGGGGAGGAGACGGTCCTCACGCACTGCCAAGGTCCGAGGGTCGTCATTGACCGCCACCGGGCAGTCGCTGCTCACCTTGCGGCGGTAGAAGGCGTGTCCCCGGACCAAGTTGCCCTGCACGCCACCCGCCCGGGGTCGCCGCGTGGCGGGCTGCCCTGGCCCTCGCTGCCGCCCGGTCCGAGCGGCCCAGCCTGACCCCCGAACAGTTGTCGTCGTTCTGGGACACCGGTGCGCTCATGTGGCCCGGCGACTTCACCTGGACCGCGATGGCGGTGGTGATCGCTCGAGCAGCCACGATCGTCGACACCCGGGCGATGCAGGTTGACCTGGCCAGGGCGATCTCCCTTACCAGGGGCGCCTGGCCTGGGGCGGCTCAATGTACAGCCCCATCGATACGGCCCTCGGGATGCCGTGTGGCGCCCTCGGTGACCGGGAATGCGCAGAGACGGCGTTCCCCCGAGCCGAGGTCGTGGCCGAGAACCTGGGAGCCAAGCTCTTCGTGACCGAGGCGCACCGGCTGCTGGACGGTGTCCGAGGAGCACAGCTCGACCCAGAGTGAGTTGGCCGGCGCTGGCGGTGGCGAGCGGACTCGTCACTGCTGCGCTGTTGCCGCCCTGTTGCCGCGCCCTGTCATGATCCGCAGCAATCGGACGCACCGCGCCGATCTCACAGGAGGTACATCGATGGTTGGTAACGCGCGTGACCGTACGCGGTGGGCCTCTGGGGTAGCTTCCGTGCTGCTCGGTGTGGCGCTGGCGGCGGCGTTGGTCGTCACTCCCGCGGTGCCCGCCGCAGCCGCACCGACCCCATCGGCCAACTGGACCCAGCAGGCCCCGGCCACCAGCCCCTCCGCCCGCTCCGGCGCGTCGATGGCGTATGACCCGGCCACCGCCCGGGTGGTCCTCTTCGGCGGCATCTATCTCAACCTCGGCGGCACCTTTCGTGACACCTGGGCGTACAACGGCACCACCTGGACCCAGCAGACCCCCGCCACCAGCCCCTCCGCCCGCTATTCCGCGTCGATGGCGTATGATCCGGCCACCGGCCAGATCGTCCTCTTCGGTGGAAACAACGGCGGCGCTCTCGCTGACACCTGGACCTACAACGGCACCACCTGGACTCAGCAGACCCCGGCCACCAGCCCCCCCGCCCGCTCCGGCGCCTCGATGGCCTACGATCCGGCCACCGCCCAGATGGTCCTCTACGGCGGGCTCGCCGGCAACTTCAGCGACCTCGGCGACACCTGGACCTACAACGGCACCACCTGGACCCAGCAGACCCCGGCCACCAGCCCCCCGGCCCGCTCTGACGCCTCGATGGCCTACGATCAGGCCACCGCCCAGATGGTCCTCTACGGCGGAAACAACGGCGGCACCACCAGTAGCGCTGTCGGTGACACCTGGATCTACGACGGCACCACCTGGACCCAGCTGACCCCGACCACCAACCCCATCGCCCGCTATTCCGCGTCGATGGCCTACGACCCGGCCACCGCCCAGATGGTCCTCTACGGCGGGTACGCCACTTACTACGGTGCCCTCGCTGACACCTGGGCCTACGACGGCACCACCTGGACCCAGCTGACCCCGACCACCAACCCCATCGCGCGCTATGCCGCGTCGATGGCCTACGACCCGGCCACCGCCCAGATGGTCCTCTTCGGCGGGGGCGACATCGGCGGCAGCAGCGCCTACCTCGATGACACCTGGGCCTACCAGCCGACGGCCGCCGCGGCCACCACCACCACAGCCACCGCCGCTCCGGCTGTTTCCACCTCCGGATCGTCGGTGACTTACGGGGCCACCGTTGCTCCTGTCACCGGCACCGGCACCCCCACCGGTACGGTCACGTTCACGGTGGGTGCTGTCACCTTGTGCACCACGCCTGCCCTCGACGGTGCGGGGAGCGGGTCGTGTACGGCCACCAACGCCCCGGTGGGTACCGACACCGTGGATGTCACCTACTCGGGTGACGCCACCTTTGCCACATCCACCGGCAACACCACCGAGACGGTGACCGCACCACCCACCCAGAGCGCCCCGGCCTTTACCGCACAGAGCCCGCCGGGCTCGGCCACGGTCGGCACCCCCTACTCCGCTACGTTCACAGCCAGCGGGAGCCCGGCACCAACCTTCAACATGTCGTCGGGGTCATTGCCGCCGGGTCTGAGTTTGAACACCACCACCGGGGTCCTCTCGGGTACCCCGACCACGGCCGGCTCGTTCACCTTCACGATCACCGCTTCCAACGGGGTCAACCCGGCTGCGGTCAGCCCGCTGATCACCATCACCGTTGGCTCTGGGCCGTCGATACCACCGACGTCGGGCAACGGCTACAGGCTGGTCGCCTCCGATGGCGGGGTCTTCGCCTTCGGCGGCTCCCAGTTCTTCGGTTCCACCGGGAACCTGCGCCTGAACAAGCCGGTCGTGGGCATCGCCACCACCCCTGACGGTAAGGGCTACTGGGAAGTGGCCTCCGACGGGGGGATCTTCGCCTTCGGTGATGCGTCGTTCTACGGTTCGACCGGGAACGAGGTGCTCAACAAGCCCGTCGTCGGCATGGACCTCGCCCCGGGTGGCAACGGCTACTGGCTAGTCGCCTCCGACGGTGGGATCTTCGCCTACGGCAACGCCAAGTTCTTCGGCTCTACCGGGGCCCAGCGCCTCAACCAGCCGATCGTGGGCATGGTCTCCACCCCCGACGGCGGGGGTTATTGGTTGGTCGCCTCCGATGGCGGGATCTTTGCCTTCGGTGACGCCTCGTCCTTCGGATCGACCGGGGCCCAGCGCCTCAACCAGCCGATCGTGGGCATGGCGTCGACCCCTGCCGGAAAGGGCTACTGGTTGGTCGCCTCCGACGGCGGGATCTTTGCCTTCGGTGACGCCTCGTCCTTCGGATCGACCGGGGCCCAGCGCCTCAACCGGCCGATCGTGGGCATGGCGTCGACCCCTGACGGAAAGGGTTACTGGCTGGTCGCCTCCGACGGCGGGATCTTTGCCTTCGGTGACGCACCCTTCGCCGGTTCTCAAGGCGGCACTGTTCTCAACAAGCCAGTCGTGGGGATGGCCTCTTGAACGCGCGTGAGCAGTACACAGTTCACAGGCTCCGCCCGTTGTTCGGACCTGATCGGGAGCGCGATCAGACCACCCGACGAGGCCCTGACCCGCTACGTTCCATCACAACAGGGCGTGGGCCTCAGTTGCCAGCCGGTCCTCCGACACCAACGCGACCAGGGCTAATGCCGGGGCCGGAACCTGGTCCGAGCATGAGCCGCCGGTTGTCCGCCAGGGGTCGAAGAGGGTCGATCCCCGGTTGACGGATCCGGTCCGGAGTCGCCTGTGAACTCGGCGCCCGCCGATTCGGACGTCCGACGTGACGCGCTGGTCGGAATTGCCCGTGATGATCGAGGACCAGTGGCCCCGGAGCTCGACGACGACCCTGGCGGGTACGCCGTCCGCCAACATCTTCGATGGCCCGGACTTCAGGAATCGGAGAGGTGGTCGAGGATGGCGGAGAGCGCCGCGAGGTCATAGGCGCCCGCTGTGGCGAGCAGGGCGACTGAGCCGGCACACGGCTACTCGCCTGGCACGTCCTCGGAGCAGTCGAGGCCCTTGCCGGTGTCCGCGCCGGTCACCATCTACCGGTGCACCGTTCGGTGCTCCCGGCGGTGCGAGTCGCGATCACGTCCGCCGCTGTTACCGTCTTGTTACCGGCCGTGACGGTGTCGTCGCCCGGCGTTCGTTACAGTCCGAGAGATGAGGCCGAGTCGCCGAACTTCTGCGGTGAGCGTCCCGTTGACCCGACCGTGTGCCGCCGACCAGATCCGGCGTGTCCTCGCCGGTCACCGCCGGTCACCGATACTCCCCGCGGGACGTGCCCGGTGACCCGGTCCGTTCGGCGGGTGCTGGTGGCAGCGGCACTGGCGGCCGGCTCGGTGATCGCCCTCCCAACCTCGGCGTTTGCCGCTCCCAGCTCAGCCCCAACCTTCACGGCCAACACCCCACCAGTTTTCGAGTTCGGCCTGTTCTACGGCGACGCCGGCGCCGCGAGCTATCCCGCGGGTGACTACCTGTTCGCGGCGACCGGTGTGCCGGCACCGACGTTCTCGGTGTCCTCGGGGGCGTTGCCGACCGGGATAACCCTCAACCCGGTGACCGGACGGCTGTCGGGGACGCCGACCGTCCCTAATCAGCCCTACACCTTCGCCGTGACCGCCAGCAACGGTGTCCCACCTGACGCGGTGGCCGGACCGTTCACCGGGACCGTGCAACCATGGAGCGGTGTGTCCCTCGACGGGTGCGCAGCACCCGGCGGCCTGGCCGTCAACCCTGGTGGTTCCAGCGCGGTGACTACCTCCACCGCGGTCACGGTGACCACGGTGGACGCCGCACTGCCAGACGCCACCGCGTCGGTCACCCGAGTGGTCGGCCGGGTCATCGCCAACGGCACCCCGACCGTCGTGTACGACCATCAGGTCCCCGTCGCCTCGACAGACCCGTCCGCCCAGGCCCTGTTCGGCGCGGCCGCCACCGCGGACACCACTTCGGCACCCACCAGCACGGTCGCCGCGCCCGCCGTGGCGTCGACGGTGACGACCACCTCCCCACCGGTGCAGGTCGGGCAGGTCATCGGCGACGCCTCCTACCAGAATACGACGACACCCATCACCTACGGCCCTGCCCCGATCGATGTCGGAGCGAACGGCGAATGCGTGTTCAACGTCAACGGCGGCCAGGAAGACATCAACGTCCAGTACAACTTCACCCAGACGGTGACCGACCAGATGCAGGCGACGGCCACCACGACCTCCACCTACTACGTCGATGCCACACTCCCGGCCACCACACCGCCGATTCCCACTCCGCCCCCGTCCACCTCTCCCGCGTATGTGGTGGCGGCCGCCGACGGGTCCGTGTACGGGTTCGCGGGAGCCACCACGTTCGGCTCCGAGGCCGGACAGCACCTGAGCGCCCCGGTCGTCGGGATCACCCAGACGCCCGACGGCCAGGGCTACTGGGAGGTCGCCGCCGACGGCG
>Ga0080006_1158737_pt1 | contig 75187 bp, 77 predicted proteins | sample RS3BMetagenome_FD_69209 | JGI IMG/M metagenome (GOLD analysis project Ga0080006, IMG submission 69209) | Ferric oxide microbial mat and aquatic microbial communities from Rainbow Spring, Yellowstone National Park, USA - RS3B (SPADES... ... | reverse complement strand
CGAGATGATGGGCCATTACCGGGGGGAGTTCGCGTTGCCCCGCCGGTTCGAGAAGCACTCCGGGCCGGGGGTGGGAGCCACGCGCAGCTCCAAGTTCATGCCGCTAAAGTGAGGGGACATGAGGGGGTACACGCACCAACCTCGAAAAGGGGAAACCGTCGCCCGCGCCCGAGGGGTGGAACTTCACATCTCCCCCAAGAAGACCTACGAGGTCCTCAACGCCATTCGGGGCCTTCCCCTGTCCCAGGCCCGGCGCCTCTTGGAGGATGTGGCGGCCTTGCGCCGGGCCGTCCCCTTCCGACGGTACAACCAGGAGACGGCCCATAAGCGGGGGACGGGCCCTGGACGATATCCCCGCAAGGTGGCCCGGGAGCTCTTGAAGGTCCTGCACAATGTCGAGGCCAACGCGGAGTTCGAAGGGATGAACACGGACGACCTGGTCCTCGTCACCGCCAGCTGTTCCCGGGGACGGATCCTGAAGGCCTTCATGCCCCGGGCCCACGGGCGGGGCACCGATTGGAACGAGCAGACCACCAATGTGGAGATCGTGGTGGCCGAGAGCCGGGAGAAATAGAGGGCATGGCGCTGGAACGGAAATTCATCCAGGAAGGGGTCCGCAGGGTCCTCTTGAAGGATTACCTGATCAAGGAATCGCAGAGGGCCGGGTTCGGGGGGCTGGATATCTCCCGGACCCCGATGGGAACCCGCGTGACCTTAATCTGCGAACGGCCGGGGATCATTATCGGCCGTCGGGGGGAACTCATCAAACAGCTCACCCAGACCCTGGCCGATCGGTTCCAGGTGGACAACCCCCAGATCGAGGTCCAGGAGGAACGGCAACCGAACCTCAACGCTCAGCTGATGGCCGAGAAGCTCGCGGCCACGTTGGAGAGGGGTTGGCATTTCCGCCGGGCCGGACACTCGACCGTCCGTCGGATCATGGAGAGCGGGGCCCGCGGCTGCCAGGTGGTCCTCTCGGGCAAGCTCACGGGGGAGAGGCATCGGACCGAGAGGTTCAAGGCGGGGATGATCAAGTACTGCGGTGAGGCCTCCCTGTTCCAGATGGACCGGGGGTTTGCCCAGGCCAAGCTCAAACCGGGCGTGATCGGCGTCAGTGTCTGGATCATGCACCCGGATGCGCGCATGCCGGACGAGATCCGGATCAAGGGCATGGCGCCTCCGCCGGCGCCGCCCCCCGCGGTGACCCCGATCCTCGAGAGCCACGAAGAACCGCTCCCGGTAGAACCCGGGGCCGAGGGGCGAGAGGCATGAGTCTCATCCGGATGCGGGAGCTCCGGGAGCTCTCCGATGCGGACCTTGCTCGCCGGATCGCGGAGCTCGAGATGGACCTTCTGCGCGAGCGCGGCGTGGCCGCCATGGGCGGGGCTCCCACCTCCCCGGGTCGCATGAGGGCCCTGAGGACCAACGTCGCCCGGGCCCTGACCGTTCAGAGCGAGCGCCGGCGGGCCCAGCCCCGAGGATCCCGGGAGACGGGGCCGGCCCCCGGCCCGACGGAACCGGTCGACTGAAGGGCACCGGAGGAGGACGTCATGGGTCTATCGGTGGATCGGCGACGCGCCGCAGAGGCCCGGGAGCGCTCGGCCCTCCTCATGCAGGAGTTCATCGGCGGGGACATCACGATCAACTCCCATCCCGGCCTCGATCACCTTCCCTACACCGGTCGGGTTGTTGACGAGACCCAGAACATGTTGCAGATCCTTCCGCCGGGAAAAGGCCGCGCCCGCTGGGTTCCCAAGGGAGGCCTCTTCGGGACGCTTCGTGTCGGCTCCGCGGAGATACCCTTAAGAGGGGACGCCCTACGGGTGCGCCCCGAGGATCGCATTAAACGGATGGCCCCCCGGGGACGGAGAGCGAGATGGTCATGACCCCCACCCAACGAAACCCTGAGACCGCCGCAACCGCGTCGGCGGGTCCCTCTCGCACCACCCCGCGGCACCCGCCCCGGGACATTGGCCTGGATGTCCGTCTTCCGAAGTCCGATTGTGAGGACCCCAAGTGTCCGTTCCACGGACGGCTGAAGGTCCGGGGGCAGATTCTCGAGGGGACCGTGGTCTCCTCGGCCATGCAGGGGACGGTCGTGGTGAGCCGGACCCTGTTGCACTACGTGCCCAAGTACGAGCGGTACGAGAAGAGGCGCCGGCGGTACCTCGCCCACGCCCCACCCTGTCTGGGGATCACGACGGGTCGCCGCGTCAAGATCGCGGAGACGCGCCCCCTGGCCAAGAACGTGAGCTTCGTGGTCGTCGAGGATTTGGGGGAGGCCTCCCGGGAAGTCCGGGGGGAGGACCCGGCCCGCCGGCAGGAGCCCTCGAGCCCGGAGGAAGGCGCATGAAGGGCCTTCCGGGACACCGGGGAAGGGGCCTGCCAAAGGGGGCCCGACTGGAATGCGTGGACAATACCGGAGCCAAGGTGGTCGAGATCATCGCGGTCCGGAATTGGCACGGTCACCACCGGCGGTATCCCCGGGCGGGTGTGGGGGACCTCGTCGTGGTGAGCGTTAAGAAGGGGACCCCCGAGATGCGCCGTCAGGTCCTTCACGCGGTCATCGTGCGCCAGAAGTTCCCCATCCACCGCTCCGACGGGTTACGCGTGGTTTTTGAGGATAACGCCGCCGTCATCACAAACGAGACGGGGGAGGTCAAGGGTTCCCAGATTAAGGGGCCGGTCGCGAAGGAGGCGGCCGAGAGGTGGCCCCGGATCGCCGCCGCTTCTTCGATCATCTTGTGAGGGGACGGATATGAGGACACGTTCTCATCTTCCCCGAAAGCAACGCCTTGCCTGGGCTCAGGCCGCGCACCATGAGAGACGGCGCCGCCTGACCCTCCCCCTGTCCCGGGAGCTTCGCTCCCGCTACGGGCGACGCCGGTTACCCGTGCGCAAGGGGGACACCGTCCGGATCCTGGCCGGCTCCTACGTGGGACGAGAGGAGCGGGTGGCCCGGGTCGACCGACGGCACTACCGGGTTGTGCTAGACAACGTCACCCTGAAGAAGGCCGATTCCAAGCTGATCCAGCTGCCTCTCACGCCCGGGCACCTCATGATCACGAAGCTCAACCTGGCGGACCCGTGGCGCCGCCGCGTCCTGAAGGTCCCGGAGGGTGAGGCCAATACGGAGGAAGAGGGGATGCCCGCCCCCGAACAGGAGACCCCGGCGCCCCCCTCGACCGCGCAGCCCCCGCCGGAGGGGTCCCCATGACGGGCCGTTTGAAGCGCCGGGCCGCGCCGCGCACCTGGCCCGTGGCCCGGAAGGGGACCAAGTGGATCATGCGCCCCTCCCCCGGTCCCCACGCCCAGGAAGAATCGATACCCCTTCTTCTCGTGCTCCGGGATCTCCTCCACCTGGCCAAGTCGGCCCGGGAGGCCCGGATCCTGACCCGGGAGGGGAAGGTCCGGGTGGACGGTCGGGTCGTCAAGGACCTCTCCCGCGGCCTGGGGCTCATGGACGTCCTGAGCCTGGCCCCCCCGCTCTCTCGGGACTACCGGATCCTGAAGAACCGGTTAGGTCGCCTCGAACTCGTTCCCATCCCGGCCGCCGAGGCGGCTTTCAAGCTCGGGCGGATCCGGTTCAAGACCACGGTCCCCGGAGGCAAGGTGGCCCTGACCCTCCACGACGGCCGCAACATCCTGGTGGAACCGCGCGCCGAGTACCGCGTGGGGGACACCCTGCGCCTCCATCTGCCGGAGCAAAAGATCGAGCAGAGGATCCCCCTCGGGCCGAACGCCCTTGCCTACATCTCGGGGGGTTCCCACGTGGGGGAGCTGGCCCGGGTGGACCGGATCGAGGTTCTCAGCTCCTCCCGGCCCAACCGGGTGCAGTTCAAGGAGGGCTTCTCCACAATCAAGGATTACGTCTTCATCGTGGGGCAGGAGGCCCCATTGATCCCGCTTCCGGGAGCTCTGGGACCGTGAACGCGGGTTCGGTCTCTCCCCCCTCCCCCTCCGCGGGGAAGGCTCCTTCCCCCATGCGCGCTTTACGCATCGAGAAGGTGGTCGTGAACATCGGCGTCGGAGAATCGGGGGACCGGCTGGCCAAGGCCCAGCGGGTCCTGCAGATGGTCACTCACCAGAAACCGATCGCCACCCGCGCCCACGTCACCAACCGCGACCTCGGGATTCGTCGAGGGCAGGAGATCGGGGCCAAGGTGACCCTGAGAGGGTCCCGCGCCGAGGAGTTCCTGCGCCAGGCCCTCGGCACCCGCGAGAACCGGCTCGATCCCTTGAGCGTGGACCGGGCGGGCAACTTTTCCTTCGGGATTCCCGATTACACGGACTTTCCGGGCCTGAAATACGACCCCCAGATTGGCATCTTCGGGATGGATGTCTGCGTCTCGGTGGGCCGCCCGGGGGGGCGCGTGCAGTTCCGGCGCCGGTCCCCCTCCCGCCCGGGGCGACGGCATCGCCCGACGCCGGAGGAGACCCGGGGCTTCCTGCGGGAACGTTTCGGGGTCCAGTTCGTGGAGTGAGGCGTGTGAAGCCGAAGAAGATGTTTGGCCGGAAGGTGGGCTGTCTGCGCTGCGGGCGCAAGCGCGGGATCGTCCGACGCTACGGCCTCCACTTCTGTCGGCAGTGTTTCCGCGAAGTCGCGATGGACCTGGGATTCCGGAAGTACGAGTAGGAGGGATGAGCCATGAGACAGGACCTTTTGAACGATGCCTTGGTGACCCTTAGGCACGCGGACCAGAAGGGCAAGACGCAGGTCACGGTGGCCCCGGTCTCCCGCCTGGTGGGTAACGTGCTCTCCCTGTTGCGGGAGAATGGCTACATCGGGGAGTTCACGTTCGAGGCCAACGGTCGGGGAGGCTCCTACCGGATCCGCCTCTGTCGTCGGATCAATTCCTGTGGCGTCGTCAAGCCCCGCCTGCCCGTGGGCCGCCGGGAGCTGGAAAAGTACGAGGCCCGCTTCCTGCCGGCCCAGGACTTCGGGCTCTTGATCCTGTCCACCAACCGGGGAGTCATGACGCACGTCCGGGCCCGAGAACTGGGTCTCGGAGGGAAGGTCCTGGCCTATGTCTACTGAGACATCATCCCCGGAGGCCGCCTCGGTCGAGGTGCCCCTGCTCCCGCAGACCCGGGTCCTCGTCGAGGGCGAGCGCCTTACGGTCGAAGGTCCCCGGGGGCGTGTGACCCGGACCTTCCCTTCGAGCGCGCTCGCCCTTTCCGTGGAGGGTTCGCGCGCCCGGTTGACCCTGAGGCTCCCGCTGCGCCGCCGGTCTAGGGCCCTCCTCCGGACGTGGGAGAGGCATCTCGGCAATCTCTTGAAGGGTGTGACGGTCGGCTTCGAGGCCCGGCTGAAGGTCGTGGCGGCCCACTTTCCCATGAAGGTGCAGGCTCGGGACTCCGAGATCCTCATCGAGAACTTCCTGGGCGAAAAACACCCGCGACGAGCGCACCTCAGAGAAGGGACGCGGGCCACAGTCGCCGGCGACGAGCTGGTCCTGGAGGGTCCGGATATCGAGGCGGTGGGACAGTCCGCCGCGAACCTCGAACGCGCCACCCGGATCCGGGATTACGATCCCCGCGTCTTTCAGGATGGCATTTATATCACCGTAAAGCCGCACCCGAAGGAGGTCCCATGAGCGACGAAGGAGCGAACCCCTCCCCGGGTCCGAGCCCCTCGGAACCCGCGGCCCCTCCGGCGCGTGGCGCAGCCTCCCGAAAGAAGAAGGAGCGAGCCCCCTCCTCCCCTCCCCCCGCCGCCCCGGCGTCGGAGGCGGAGGCCCCGGCGGGGACGAAGGGGGAGGGGACGGACGACGAGGGAGAAGCGCTCGTCCCGCGCCGACCTCAGCTCTCCCCGGAAGAGACCGCGGCCCTCGCGGTCCGGAAGCTTCGGAGCCGCCGTCGCCCTCGCTTCGTCCGTCAGCAAGCCCACCGGTACTGGCGGATCGGGAGGGACGGCAGCTGGAGGGCCCCTCGGGGGGTGCAATCCAAGCAGAGGCGCCATTACAAGTACCGACCCCCCGTGGTCTCCATCGGGTATCGGGGACCGGCCCGCGTCCGGGGACGGACCCCGACCGGTTTCCGTCCCGTGATCGTCCACAACGCGCACGAGCTCGAATCTCTCGATGGAGGTCGAGAGATCGCCATCATCGCGGGAGGCGTGGGGACTCGCAAGAGGCTGGCTCTCGAGGAGCTGGCTCGCCAGAAGCGAATTCGTATCGCGAACCCGCTTCTCAAATCCGGAGGTGAGGAATGACCGACCTGCGCAACCAACGCCGAATGGCCGCGTCCCTCCTGAAGTGTGGCGTCCATCGGGTCTGGATCGACCCGGCAAGCCTGGAGGAGATCCAGGACGCGGTGACGCGTTCTGATATCCGGAGCGCCATCCATGCGGGCGTGATCCGGAAGAAACCCGTCCAGGGGGTGAGCCGGGCCCGGGCCCGCCGGTTCGCCGAGCAGAGGCGTCGGGGTCGTCATTCCGGCCCGGGCTCCCGAAAGGGAAGCCCCCTCGCGCGCGAGCCCGCCAAGCGTCGATGGATCCGCAGGATCCGTCCCCAGCGGGACCTCTTGCGTCAGCTCCGCCAGGAGAAGAAGATCTCGCCCCAGGTCTACCGCGAATTCTATCGGCGGGCCAAGGGGGGCATGTTCCGGAGCCGGAGCCATCTTTTGATGAACCTGCGCCTCGCCGGCGCCCTTCCCTTGGAGGCGTGAAGGACGATGGCTGAGGGTCCCCGTTACCGGCTGCCGTTCCGACGCCGACGGCAGGGAAAGACCGATTTCCGGCACCGCCTCCGACTTCTGAAAGGAGAGAAGCCGCGGGCCGTCGTCCGCCTCACGTCCCGTCGGGTCCTCGTCGCCCTGACCAAGTTCGACCCGCAGGGGGACCGGGTGGTGGCGAGCGCCACGAGCCAGGAACTCGCCCGGATCGGGTTCCCCGCAACCAGCCTTCGGTCCACGCCCGCCGCGTACCTGACCGGTTATCTCGCGGGACTGCGCGGGGTCGCGGCCGGGGAAGGCCGGGCTGTGCTCGACCTGGGGGAACGGCGGCCTTCCAAGGGAGGCCGTCTCCAAGGCGCCCTCAAGGGCCTCCTCGACGCAGGTCTCGAGATCCCCCACTCCGAGGGGGGGCTTCCGGAATCCTCCCGGCTCTCCGGCCATCATCTCCCCCAACCTCTCCCCGAGCCCCTGGAAGCGTACCGAGACCGCGTCGTCAAGACCCTTTGGGTCCGGGCCCCGCCCCGGAAGGTGGAATGAGATCATGATGGCGGAACGGCCCTCCTCCGGGAGCGTCGCGTGGGTGGCCAAGACCGAACTCGGCCGTCGGGTCCAGGCCGGGGAGATCACCACCATGTCGCAGGCCCTTCGCAGTGGACTCCCCTTGAAGGAGTTCGAGATCGTCGACGCCCTCCTCCCCATGCTTCACGACGAGGTCCTCGACGTGAACATGGTCCAACGGATGACCGATTCCGGCCGACGCTTCAAGTTCGCCGTCACCGTCGTAGTGGGGAACGGCGATGGCTTCGTGGGGCTCGGACGCGCCAAGGGCAAGGAGGTGGGCCCCACTATCCGCCGGGCCATCGACAAGGCCAAGCTCCATCTGGTGGAGGTCTACCGGGGTTGCGGGAGCTGGGAATGCGGGTGCTATCGCCCCCACACCCTCCCCTTTGCCGTCACGGGCCGCAGCGGGAGCGTGACCGTCACGTTCAAGCCCGCTCCCCGGGGGGTGGGCCTCGCCGTGGGGGATGTGGCCAAACCGGTCCTGCGGTTCGCCGGGATCGTTGACGCCTGGGGGTTCGCGAGCGGTCACACCAAGACCACGGTCAACTACGCCGCGGCCGCCTTCGATGCCCTGGAAAAGCTCTCGGCGATGAAGATTCCGTCCTCGGACCGGGACCGCCTCAAGATCCTCAAGGGGCCCACCGGCACCTCGATCCTTCCGCCCCGGGAAAGCACGGCCCCGGGCCGACCGGGGGGCCGCGGACGGGGTCCGGGGGGCCGGGAAGCCTTTCGCCGGACCGAAAGACCGGCCCCGGGGGTGACGCCATGACCTGGGCGGTTGTCCGCGTGCGGGGGACCATCCACGCCCAAGAACCCCTTGTGGAGACCTTGCGCCATCTCCATCTCACGCGGGCGAACCACGCGGTGGTCGTCCCGGAGACCCCGGCGTTCTCGGGCATGGTCTACGCCGTTCAGGGTTACGTCACCTGGGGACCCGTGGGCCCCCAGACGGTGGAACTCCTCGTCCGGGAGAGAGGGCGGCTCCGGCAGGGTTCCCCCGTGCCGAGCGAGGAGGTCGCCGACCTGGCCCGGAGGGTCCACGAGGAGGGGCTCCCGGCCGCCCCGCGCCTGAAGCCCCTGTTCCGCCTCAAGGCCCCCCGAGGGGGGTGGAGATCCACCAAGAGACCTTATGCGTTGGGAGGGGCCCTGGGATACCGGCCGTCCGGGACCTCGGACGACATGGACCACCTGTTGGCCCGGATGGTCTGAGCGGAGAGGGAATATGCCAAGCCGCACACGGAAGTTCCGGGGCCATCGAACTCACGGTCGGGGGATCAAGGCCGGCCGGGGCGCGGGAAAGCAGGGGGGGCGCGGGAACGCCGGCCTCCACAAGTACAAGTTCAAGAGCATGCTCATCTACGCCCCGGACCACTTCGGTCGCCACGGGTTCAAGCGCCCTCCGGCGGCCCAGAGGTTCCCGGTCTCGGTCAACGTGGGGGAGCTCGAATTCCTGATCCCGTTGCTCCGGGAGAGGGGGGGCCTACGGGTGGAGGGGCCCACCCACGTGGCGGACCTCTCGGTGATCGGGGTGGAACGGCTCCTCGGCGGCGGAAAGACCGAGCGCCCCTGGAAGGTTTACGTGGCCCACGCGAGCGCCCACGCCCGAGAAAAGGTGGAGGTCCTCGACACCGCCCCGGGGACGGGGGAGCCTTCTTCGGATGAGGAGGAGCCCTCCTCCGTGCCGCCGGCCTCTCGAGCCCCCTGACCCGGTTGTCCGTCTCTTTCCTCACCGATATATATCGGCGAAGAATCGGATGAATGCGGACGGCGCGCCCTGAACACAGGACCCTATGGTAGACGAGGAGATCCCCCGGACCTACTCCAGCGCCCCGGTCTTCCTGATCCTGGGGTTGGTCATCCTGTTGGTTTACTACGAGTGGGTCCACCCCACCCTCTTGGCCCTGAGCCTCACGGGGATCGTGCTCTTCTTCGCCTTCGGTTTGGGTTTCCTCCTGGTCTCCTACGACGGGGACAAGTCCCTCTTGTACGGCTGGAAATCGCTCACACAGAGGCTTCCCGCCGTTACCAAGCCGAGCGGGCACGTCCACTTCCGGACGAAGCTATTCTGGACCATCACCGTCCTGGTCCTCTACTTTGTCCTGACGAACATCTTCCTGTTCGGGGTTGACCAGGCCACCGCCATCGACCTGTTCGCGAGCTACCGGGCCATCCTGGCGGGGGCCCAGGGGACCCTGATGGACCTCGGGATCGGACCCATCGTCACGGGCTCGATCATCATGCAGTTGTTCACGGGGGCCAAGATCATCAATCTGGATCTCACGAACGACGAGGACAAGGGGATGTACCAGGGGGCCCAGAAGATCGTGGTCCTGATGATGATCGTGGTGGAGTCGGTCCCCCAGGTCTTCGGGTACCTCGACCCCTCGGGATCCCTTGTGAGCGGGCTCAACGCCTTCTCCCCGGGTAACGGTCTGCTCCTGGCGCAACTGATCATCATCGCCCAGCTGGTGTTCGGATCCTACCTCGTGTTCCTGATGGACGAGGTGGTGAGCAAGTGGGGGATCGGTTCGGGGATCTCGCTCTTCATCGCCGCCGGGGTCTCCGAGGCCATTATCACGGGGACCATCAACTGGGTCCCCCAGACCCCTTCGGCCCCGGTGAGCCTGTCCAACCTGCCGGCGGGAACGATCTTCAAGACCTACTATGTGCTCACCCACATGACGGCCTCCCAGCTGGCCGGGGGAGGCTTCGAGCTCATTCTCCTGCGCCAACCCAACCCGATCACCGCCCTGGTGGGGACCGCCTTTATCTTCTTCCTCGTGGCCTGGACGGAATCGACTCGGATCGAGCTGCCCCTTTCCCACGCCGAGGCCCGCGGGGCGCGCGGTCGATACCCTCTGCGGTTGATGTACGCGTCAAACATCCCCGTGATCCTGATGAGCGCCCTCCTGGCGAACATCTCCATGTTCACGATCTTGCTCTGGACTAACCCCACCTTGAGCCACTTCCCGGGCATCGGTCATCAGTGGTGGGTGGGGAGCTATCCGACCGCGACCCAGGCCACCCAGCTCGGCGTGACCCAGACGACCCCCCTCACCGGGGGGGCCTGGTACTTCCAGATCGTCAATGGGCTGGAGTCCTGGCTGCTTCCGCTGTTCAATCCGCAACAGTACGGGAACTTCCTCACCGGTCACACGCCGGCGGAGGACATTATTCACGTCCTGCTCTACTTCGGTCTCATGGTGGGCGGATCGATCATGTTCGCCAAGTTCTGGATCCAGACCACCAACATGGGTCCCGAGGCCGTGGCGAAGCAGATCGAGGCGAGCGGTATGCAGATTCCCGGTTTCCGCCGGGATCCGAGGGTCCTGCGCCGCGTCCTGGAGCGCTACATCCCCGTCATCACGGTCATCTCGGGGGCCTCGGTGGGAGCCCTCGCGGCGGGCGCCGACCTCATCGGGACCGTCGGGAACGCTTCGGGGACCGGGGTCCTCCTGACCGTGGGGATCCTCATTAACCTGTATGAAGCCATGGGCAAGGAGCAGCTCATGGAAATGAACCCGCTCCTTCGCCGCTTCCTTGGTGGAGAGTGACGACCGTGACGAACGGCGGGCCCCTGCGCTCGTCCCGTTCCGGGCCGGCCTCTGCGGAACCGTCGGAGGAAAAGCCCCGGGAAGCGGCCCCCGGGGACACGTCGGCGGAAGAGGAAGAGGAGGGGGAACCCTCGGGAGAGGCCCCGGAGGAGGACGAGGATCAGGACGCGGGGGAAGGATCACAGACCGCGAGTCCGGAAGGGAAGGGCCTGTCGCCCGGGGCCGGCCCGGAGAGCCCCGAGGCTCCCGCGCCTCCCCAGTTCAAGTTCAGCACCTTCGTTCTGATCTTCCTGTTCTTCCTCGGGTTGTACATGCTTTTCGACCAGAGCGCCCGCAACTCGATCGCGGGTCTCTTCGGGGATGTCCTCGCCCCCGCCATCGGTTTCGGGGGGCACTACGTGCTGCTCACGATGGTCCTCGCCGCCCTCATCGAAATGGCGGTCACCGCCCTCGTCTACAACATCACCACGGATTGGGTCCTCATGGCCCAGGTTCAGCAGGACGCCAAGGCCATCCGTCCGCACCAGATGAAGGCCCTGCGCAGCCGCAAGAAGGAGCACCTGGACGCGCTCAAACCCCACCTGGACTCCCTGCAACGTCGCCAGTCCCGGGTCACGATCAACCAGCTCAAGGGGATGGCGGTGACCTACTTCCTCCTCATCGCCATCTACACTTGGGTGGGCCTCTTCATTGCGGGCCTCTGCGGGGAGGCCACGTCGGCCCATCCCGTGGCCTGCCCCCAGACCACTGTGGTCTTCGCCGGAATCCAGACCAACCTTCTCTCGTACGTCGGCCCGGCCCCGATGTGGTTCTTCCTGTTTTCCCTGTACACGCTCCCCATCAGTCTGATCTTGAGGCGCTACTTTAAGCACGTCACGCTCTCCCGGCGGCTTCGATCGCAGGCCCCCTCCCCCACTGTGGCCGGAGGAGGAGGGGCGTGAAGGGAGCCACCATCACGATCGGAGGCCCCCCGGGCAGCGGCAAGACCACGGCGGCGCGCCGCCTCGCCGAGATCCTGCACCGGGAGTACCGCAGCGCGGGGGAGGTGTTCCGGGCCGAGGCCCAGGCACGGGGCCTGGACCTCTTGACCTTTGGTCAGCTCGCCGAAAAGGATCCCACCATCGACCATGCCCTGGATGGCGCCATGGTCGCTCTGGCCGGACCTCGACGACTCCTGGAGGGGCGGATCATCGGAGAGCTCCTGGCCCGTCGTAACCTTCCCGTTTACCGCATCCTGGTCACCGCCGACGAGAGGACCCGGGCGCAGAGGATTGCCCGTCGCGAACACCTGACCTACGAACAGGTCCTTCCGGCCATGAGGGCGCGGGAGGCCAGCGAGCGCGTCCGCTACGGCCGCTACTACGGCATGGACCCCGACGAACTCCACTACGAGCTGGTCCTAGATACTTCGTCTCTGGCCCCCGAACAGGCGGTCCAGACCATCCTAGACCGTCTCCCGGGGGATCTCAAGGAGGCGGAGGGGTGAACCCACCCTCCCCGCAGGAGGGGCCCCTGCCCTTACCGGCGGAGGGGGGGTTCCTCGTCGTGGACAAGCCCTGCGGACCCACGTCCCACCAGGTGACGGCCTGGGTCCGGGACATCTTGGGGGTCGAGAAGGCGGGCCACACCGGCACCCTGGATCCCGCGGTGAGCGGAGTCCTCGTCATCGGTTTTGGGCGGGCCCTGCGCCTCCTACCCCTCGTCCTGACCTTCCCGAAACGCTACGTGACCCGCATCACCCTCCACGGAGAGGTGCGGAACCGGGACCTGGAGCGGGTCTTGTCCGAGTTCGAGGGGCCCATATACCAGACCCCTCCGGTCCGCTCCGCGGTCCGGCGGGAACGGCGCGTCCGGACCATCCACCACCTTCGTCTTCTGGATCAGAAGGGGCGGGACCTCCTTCTCGATGTGTCCTGCGATTCCGGCACCTACGTGCGCACCCTGGCCACGGACTTGGGGGAGGCGCTGGGGGCGGGCGCCCACATGGCCGAGCTTCGACGTATCGCCACGGGCCCCTTTGGGGAGGATCAGGCGGTCCCCCTGTGGAAGATCTCCGACGCGGCCCATGAGGCCCGGGCCGGGGATACGACCCGATGGAAGGCCCTGCTCCAGTCCCCCAAGATCGTTTGGGGACGCTTCCCCCAACTGGTCATCAAGGACAGCGCCGTGGACTCCCTCGCCCACGGGGCGGATCTGGCCGTCCCCGGGGTCCTCAAGGTGACGGGCCACTTCGCCGTGGGGGACCGGGTGGTCCTCGTAACCCGCCGCGATGAGCTCGTCGCCCTGGGGACCGCCCTTCGGGACAGCACCGCCTGGAGCGTCCCTCCCGAAGGTTATGTGGTGGATGCCCAGCAGGTCCTCATGGAGGCGGGGAGGTACCCTTCGTGGAACCCCTCGCCGAAGGCCCCCCCCTCCGGGACGACGCCGGGGTGACCCGGGAAGCATACCCGGCCGAGCGGGAGATCCCTCCCAGGGAGATCAGGGTCTCGGTCTGGCGGATCCCGGAGATCTTTCGGATTCTGTTCATCACGATGTCCAGACCTTCCCGGACGCCCGGGGCTTCGATCTTTACGAGGAGGTCGAACATCCCCGTGACCGGTTCAACCTCCGCGACATGGGGGATCTCCCGGATTTTGGCCATGGCCTCCCGCAGCGCCCCCGATTCCGTCGACGCGAGGAGGAAGAGGGTCTCCATGTCCCTGCCCAAGGTCCCGGGATGGTCCGGGGGGACCAAAAAGATGGCGGAGCGGTCTTTCCCATCCCGCCCCCGTTCTGGGACGGTGCGGTTCTATAAACCGGGGCGAGGTGGAGGCCCCACGAGGCTTCCCCATGGACCTCTCGTTCCGGGATACGCAGTCTCGTCAGATACAGACGCTGGGGATTCGCCGCGGCCGTAGTATCTCGATGTACGTGTGCGGTCCGACCGTGTACGCCCCCTGTCATGTGGGCCACGCCCGGACCTATCTGCTGTTCGACATCATCAAGAGGTTTGTGGAGGGCCAGGGGTGTCGGGTTCGGCATGTCCAGAACGTGACCGATTTCGAGGACAAGATCACCCAGCGGGCCACCGCCCAGGGGATCACCTGGAAGGCCCTGGCCCGACGGGAGGAGGAGCAGTTCCACCGGGACCTGGGAGCGTTAGGGATCCGCCCCCCGGAGAGATCCCCCCGCTCCAGCGAGTTCGTCCGGGAGATGATCGGCGTCATTCGGCTCCTGGAAAGACGGGGGATGGCCTACCGGAAGAACGGGGCGGTCTATTTTGACGCCTCGGCCGTTCCGGGCGGCTCGAGCTTCGGCGTGGACGAGCTGCTCTCCGCCCATGCGGTGCCGGAAGAGGGTCACACGGCGATGCCGGAGGCCGCCGATCCCCGTGATTTCGTTCTCTGGAAGCCCACCCAACCTCCCTCCCCTGTCTGGTCCAGCCCGTGGGGACCGGGGATGCCGGGCTGGCACATCGAATGCTTTGTCATGGCCCAGGAGTACCTCCCTCTCCCCATGGACCTCCACGGAGGGGGCCTCGACCTGATCTTCCCCCACCACTACGCGGAAAACCTCCTTAGCCTGGCCGTGAGAGGAACCCCGATCTCCCGGCATTACATCCATGGGGCGTTCGTCACCATGGGGTCCCGAAAGATGTCGAAGTCGGTGGGGAACCTCGTGCCCTTGAGACAGGCTCTCCAAGAGCTCTCCCCGGGAGGACTGAGATCCTACCTCCTCAGTCGGGGGTACCAGGAGCCGCTCGAGTACGTCCGGGACATGGCTCGCGAGTGGGATGCCACCTGGAGGGAGGACCAGAGGGTGCTTCAGGGGCTCTTCTCTCCTTCCGCGGGCTCCGGATACCCCCGAGAACGCCTCGAGAGTACGCTGCACCGGATCCCCTCCCTCCTGGCCCAGAACCTGGACACCCCCACCGCCTTCCAGGCCCTCCACCAGCTCGCCGAGGACATCCGGGCCGCGGGCCGGGGCGCCTTAGCCTCGGGGGATCGGGCCCCCGCCCGGCGCGCCTTTCGGAAGGTGGAGAACCTCTTGGGGGTCGAGATCCTTCCCCGCTCCGCTCAGTGAGGCTCCCGTTCCAAGAGAACAGAGGTCCCGTTCCCCCCGCCCATGCACAGGGTGGCCAGCCCCCGAGAGCTCTGGCGGCGTGCCATCTCATGGACGAGGGTCACCACGATCCGGGCCCCGGAACAGCCGATGGGGTGGCCCAGGGCCACCGCTCCCCCCCGAACGTTGAATCGATCGTCGGGGATCCCGAGCTCCCGCTGGATGACCACGGAGGCCGTGGCAAAGGCCTCGTTGTGTTCCACCAGATCGAGGTCGGAAACCGTGAGTCGCTCCCGAGCGAGGTGCTCCCGGACGGTCCGCAGGGGCGCCTCCATGACCCGGGACGGTTCGATCCCGCTCGCGTGGGTGGACCGGATCCACGCGAGGGGTCTCAGGGAATGGCGTTGGAGGTAGCGGGAACTCACCAGGACCAGGGCCGCCGCTCCATCAGAGATCTGCGAGGCGTTCCCGGCCGTCACGATCCCCTCGGGATGGAAGGCGGGAGGGAGACGGGAAAGCTTCTCCAGAGACGTGTCCGGCCGCGGACCCTCGTCTCGGCGGACCTCGCCGGACCCCGTCAGTTCGGCCGGCACGGGGACCGTCTCCTCGTCAAAAATCCCTTCGTCCCGAGCCGCGCTCGCCCTCCGGTGGCTTCTCAGGGCGAACGCATCCGCCTCCGTCCGGGTGACCTGATAGCGTCGAGCGATGTCCTCGCCGGTCATCCCCATCGGTTGACCGTCGTAGGCGTCCAGCAGGGAGTCCTTCATCATCGAGTCGACAAGGAGCCCGTCCCCCATCCGGATCCCGCGGCGGGAGTTCGGGATCAGATGGGGGGCCAGGTCCATGCTCTCCATCCCGCCGACCAGGACCACGTCCTGTTCCCCGGCTCGGAGGACCGAGTTCCCCAGCATGAGGGCCTTCATCCCCGACCCGCAGACCATGTTGATGGTCACGCAACCCACATGGGGGGGGATCCCGGAGCGGAGGGCGACCTGCCGGGCCGGGTTCTGCCCCAGGCCGGCCTGGATACCGCACCCGAAGAGGACCTCCCCCACCTCCGACGGGGGAATCCCTGACCGCCTCAAGACCTCCGACGCGGCTAGGCGGCCTAACTCGACCGCGGGGACGCTCGAGAGGGCCCCCCGAAACTTTCCCAAAGGAGTCCGAACCGCTCCCACGATGGCCACGGCTCCTTCGCGAGGATCGTTCATGGGAGGCGCCATCCAGAGATCCGCATAATAGCGTTGTGCGGAGGAGGAGGCCCCGGTCTCGATCCGAAAGGGATCCTGGGAGCGCGGGAATGGCGGGATATGTTCCCGAGAGGTTTGGACGAAGGGGTCGTCCGCCCCTTCTGGGGCGTTCCTGCAGATCGTCACCCCCCCGAGGGAGGCCGACCGGAAAGTTGCCAGCCCCTCTGGCTTACCAGGGTTCGGGGATCAGTCCTCTTCCACCCGGGGGGCGAGGAGGAAGCGTCCATCCCCGTGCCCTTGGGCCATCGTGAACTGGAGTTTCAGGGGGTACTCGTTCCCGACATACATGGTAACCTCCTCGGCGCTCGAGATAGACTTCACCATGCTCGAGAAGAAGTCCAGAGGGTACATGCTGCGCACGGCGTCCTTGACGTCCAGCTCCGCCAGCTCCGACCTCGGGATCCGGAGGTCCAGGCGGTCGCTCTCTCCTTCCGAGTGCATGATGAAGTAGTCGGGCTCCAGCGCGATGGTCACGTGGTCGCTGATGGACTCGGACCCCCGGATGCCCTGGCGCAGCTCATCGATCTTGAGGACGACCTTCCCAGGAGGGTTGACATTGGGGACCTTCGGGTCTGTGATGCCGCCGGGGTCCACAACGCCCATGGACCGGGTGATCTTCCCCACACTGACGACCAGCCGTTTCTTGGCGCTATCGTAATTGAGCTCGAGGATGTCCCCCGGCTTCGACAGCTTCAGGACATCTTTGAACTTCTCCACGTCGACACCGATCTCCGTCGGTTCCCCGCTGAACTCCTCAAAGCTGGCCTTCTTGAGGCTCAAGACCAGCATGGCCACGTGGGAGGGATCCACCGCCTTGACCTCGATGCCCTCCTTCGTGATCTGGAGCTTGGTCTCCGTCACCAGGGTGCTGACCACCTCGACAAGCTCCCGCAGAACTTCCATCTTGACCTTGGCGTTGAACATCGGAGGTCCCCCCTTCTGGGGGTCCCACAACGACCCGACATTTGAACTATACGGTGCGTGGTCCTCAGGAATCTCGGGGGGAGGACCCAAGCCGGCCCGGCGGGCGGCTTTCCCGCCGGGATCCTCGCCCCCGGCGCGAGGGTTAAAAGTCCGGTCTCCGGCAGGTTCAAGACCTTGCGGCCTCCTCGGTCCTCGCGATGGATCCGGTGGAGACCACGGAGCTGCTCTTCTGGGAGAGCATCGAGAGGGCCTATGTTCGGACTTTCACCGCGACCGTACGATCGCTTCCCCCCGGGGAGGTCATCCTGGACCGGACCCTCTTCTACCCTGTCGGAGGGGGTCAACCCTCTGACCATGGGTACCTGCGCGATGGGCAGGGGCGGGAGGCCCGCGTGGTCCATGTGGAGAAGAGGGGGGGACTGGTGGTCCACCGGCTCGACCGGAGATCCCCGGTCCGCTTCTCCCAGGGGGCTGTGGTCACAGGTGAGATCGATTGGGAACGACGGTACCGGCACATGCGGGCCCATACCGCGCAGCACTTGGTCTCGGCCCTCGTCTTCCGCCACCACGGTCTGCGGACCGAGAAGGCCCGCATCCAGTCCGATGGGGCGATCCTGACGGTGTCGGGGTCCCTTCCCGGCGACGCCTGGCAGGACCTGGCCCGACGCGCCAATAACGAGTATCTGACCCGGGACGTGCCGGTGAGTGTGGAGTTCCTCCGTCGGCAGGAGCTCGAGAGCCTGGGAGGACGGGCTGACCCGGACCGGGTTCCCTCGCAGGTTGGTCGCGTCCGAATGATCGTCATCGGGTCCCTCGACCGCTGCCCGTGCGGGGGGACCCACGTCCGGAGCACCCAGGAGGTGGGACCGGTCGAACTTCAGCGACCGGAACCCTCCCCGGGGGGTCAGGACACGGTGATCCTCAGGATCTCGCCGGGACCGGGTCCCGGCTCGGAGAAGGTTGGAACCACTCTTCGCGGGTGATCCCGTACACCGCGACATCGTGCCAGGTCCCGTGGTGGAAGAGGGCCCGCTTTAGGACCCCTTCCTTCCGGAAACCGAGGCGCTCCAACGTCCGGTAGGAGGACGGGTTCTCCACATCGCTGGTGGCGCCCACCCTCTCAACCGGGCGGTGGGCGAAAAGATAATCGACCAGGAGGGACACCGCTTCCGACCCGTACCCTTTCCCCCGTTCCTGTCGGACGGCGATTACGTACCAGACGTCGAACGTCTCGAGGGCCCGATTGGAACGGAAGAAACCCACCACCCCAATCGGCCTGTTCCCGGCCCGACGAACGACCAGGAGTCGGGGAGCCAGCGACGAATCGTCGGTCTCGGCCTCCCGAAGCGCCCCCTCCATCTCCCGGAAGCTCTCGAACTCGAAGTGATCCTGGGGGGCGATCGCTTCTGGATCGTTGAGCCAGGTGAAGAGCAGGTCAAGGTCCCGCGGGTGGATCGGTCTCAGGTACACACGGGGAGGACTCGGGATCCTCCCCCGCCCGCGTCGGTGAGATCGGGGGGCCCGAGGGCCCGAGGACGGGCTCACAGGGATTCCCCCCGGGCGAGGGCTTGGGCTTTTTGGAATCCCAGGGGGGTGAGGTGAAAGACCCTCTTCGGTTCGGTATACCCGATAACGTATTGGGTGTGGCGAACGACCCATCGATTGGATTCGAGCGTGGCCACCGTGCGTCGGACCTCCGAGGCTCCCCGGCTCCCGAACGCCCGCAGAAGCCCGAACTCCGTAATGGCGGGGTCCGCTTCGAACCGGACCATATGGGCCCGGTGGGCCAACAGGTGAAGGAGCATCTCCTCCGCCAATGGAGGAACGCCAGTTCGGGGGCTCCCTGAGGACGCTTCCGAACCCCGATCCGTACCCACTGAGTCCATTGCAGTCGCCAGCCACCCTACGTGACCGAACTGATCTCGTACCCCACCTGGAGCCCCTTCAGGCGACGATGCATCTCCCCCACGAGCTTGAGGATCTCCGACAAGGGAACCCGATCCGGCCATTTGTACACGAAGTCGTTGATCCCGATGGATTCCTCGAATCCCAGCTCCTTCATGATCGGAATGATCTGTTGCGGGCTCGCCCCTTCCGAGTTAAAAATGATCCGGACGTAGGTTCGCATCGACACCGGCCCCCGGGCCTGTATAGTATCCCGGCCATCGGGTATATAAGCTACCCAACATCCCCTCGCCCGGCTCCGAGGGAGGGGATGCTCGGTGGAAGGGAAGGGGGATCGGCGCCTCGCCCTGGTTACCGGGGGAGCCGGAGACATTGGAAGCGCCCTGGTCGGACAGCTCCGGCAGCGGGGCTGGAGAGTCCGCGTCCTGGACAATTTCTCCTCGGGACGCCGGGAGCACCTGGCCCCGTACCGGTCGGACCCCGACGTCGAGGTCCGGGAGGGGGACGTCCTTGACGAAAGGGCGGTCCGCTCCGCCCTGGATTCCGTGGACTTTGTCTGGCACCTGTCCGCTAACCCGGACATCCGTCGGGGGACGCGGGAGACCGACCTGGACCTCATCCAGGGACCCGTCGCCACCCAACGTCTCCTGGAACAGATGCGTCAGCACGGGATTCGGAGGATCGCCTTCTCCTCGAGCTCGGTGGTGTACGGACGCCCCCGGGTCTATCCCACCCCCGAGGACTACGGCCCCCTCGTACCGGAAAGCCTCTACGGGGCGAGCAAGCTGGCCTGCGAAGGACTCCTGAGCGCCTTCGCCCATTCCTTCGGCTTCACCACGTGGATCTTTCGCTTTGCCAACGTGGTGGGTCCCCACGCGAGCCACGGGATCGTCCACGATTTCCTGCGTAAGCTCCAAAAAGACCCGAGCCGACTGGAGGTTCTGGGGGACGGACGCCAGTCCAAAGGGTATCTGTGGGTGGATGACTGCGTGGAGGGGATGATCCTGGCCACGGAGCGGAGCTCCGACGTTGTCAACATCTTCAACCTCGCCCCGGACGATACCATCAGCGTGTCGGAAATTGCCCGCATCGTCCTGGAGGAAACGGGATTGCGCGCCCGGATCGAATACACCGGTGGGGAAAGGGGATGGCCTGGGGACATTCCCCGCCAGAACCTGGACAACCGTCGCCTCCGGGCCCTGGGCTTTTCCCCCCGCCGGAGCTCGCCCGAGGTCATCCGTCAGGCGGTCCGGGTCCTGCGACTTCAGATGGGCCTGTGATCGCGGGCCCCGGGAGGGATCCGGCGTGCCAGACCCGAACCCCCGTATTAGCATCATCGTCACCGTTCTCAACGATCGCCGGCTGCTCCGGACTCTGCACAGCCTCCAGGGTCAGACTCTCCCCCCGGGGGAGATATGGGTCGCGGACGGAGGCTCCACCGACGGAACCTTCGAGCTCGCGGAGGACCTGGCGCGATCCGATCCGCGGATCCGTCCCCTGAGAGCCCCGGGAACGATCGCGGAAAGCCGCAACCAGGCGCTCCGACGGGTGAGCGGGGAGTTCGTGGCCTTCCTCGACGCTGACGAGGTGGCCCCACCCGGATGGCTCGCGGCCCTCGTCGCTCCGCTCGTTCAGGATCCGTCGCTGGGGTTCACCGCGGGTCCGACTCCCGCTCTCGAAGGGACCGCGACCTCCGTGGGAGCTCGTTACTACGATGCCTACCTGCGTCGCTTCTACGAAGAGGTGGCCCGCCACCACCCCCACGCGCTCCCCATGGGAAACTCGGCCTGGAGAATGGAGGTCTTCCACCGCCTGGGACTCCTCGACACGACCCTCTTTCCCCGGGCCTCCAGCGAGGACCAGGAGATGGCGGTTCGAACCTTGAAAGCGGGCTGGCGGGCCCTGTACGTTCCGGAGGCCTGGGTGGGACACGACTTCAGCGACCTTAATCTGACCCGGCTTCTCCGGAAGCAGGCCACGTACGCCGAAGGGGGGTTCGTCCTGTGGAGACGGATCGGGTCGACCTACGAGGCCTCCACAGGGCGTCTCTTGCCCTACGTGATGCCGGCCCTTCTGGGGCTTATAGCGGGCCTCCTGGCCCTCGACCCAGTGAGTCGTCCCGGGGCCGTGATAGTCGCCCTGGCTGGAGGGGTCTGGTTGGTCGCCCTAGTGACCTATCTGGCGGCGGAAGGATGGGCGGGGGACCGCCGATATCCCGGGTGGAGGTATCGGCCGCTGGAGGTCCTTCGCCGGTGGGCGACTCTCGTCGGAGCGGTTCGAGGCTGGGTCCACTACGGATGGTCGGGTCGGCGGGGTTTGCCGCCGGCGAAGATCCCCCCCTCCCGGAATCCCGAGTAGGACAAGGGCCTCCCGTCGAACCGTCGGACCGTTACGCCGGGGAGGATCGGTAAGGGGGCCGCGTATCGGGAACGCGCCTCCCCGGGGCTTTCTCGTTCTGTCTTCTCGCTCAAAGGCCCCCCGAAGGATCCTAAGGGCGCGATCAGGCCCGGAAGAACCGGACTCAGGGCGCGGGTCGGGGGGAAAATCCGGTCTCCTCGATTCTCTTCCATCGATAGATCGCGATCGATACCCCCCAACAGATGAGGAAGAGAAGGACGATGCCGACGCCGACGTATCCCCAGATGTCCACTTGGTACGGGCCGACCCCTCCGTTGAGCCAGTTCATCGCATTCCAGAAGCCGAACGGACCCCCGGAGAGCCCGAACTCACTCGCCACGACCCCCAGGATCTCGATGGTCCCGATCACGAACGCCACGAGCACGGAAATGATCGTCATCGTCAAGTTGTAGTAGACCTTGCGAATGGGCTTGAGGAAAGCCCATCCGTACGCGAAGCGCATGGCGATGCCGTCGGAGGTGTCGGTCAGGACCATGCCACAGGTGAAGAGCAGGGGCAGGAGAAGGACCATCCACAGGGGAAAGCCCGTGGCCGCCGTTCCCACCGTCACCGTCACGGCGATCAGGGTGACCTCGGTGGCGGTGTCGAATCCCAATCCGAAGAGCACGCCCACCGGATAGATCTGCCAGGGTTCGTCGATAAGCCGGAAGAGGAAATTGAAATAGCGCGCGAGAAACCCCCGGGTGTTCAGGTGCCTCTCAAGGGCCGGCTCGTCCAGCGTTCCCGCGCGTAAACGCCGGTAGATGCCGTAGATCTCGAGGAAGATAAGGAGGTTGATGAAGGCGATGATGTACAGGAACCCCCCGGAGATGAAGGTCCCAATGAGGCTGCCCTCCGATTCAAACGTGGGGACGTTCGCCACGATCCACCGGGCCGCCAGGACCAGCGCCACCAGCATGCCCATGACAATGGTGGAGTGGCCCAGGGAAAACCAGGTCCCCACGGTGTAGGGCTTCTTGTCCTGCTGGAGCAACTTGCGCGTCGTGTTATCGATGGCGCATATGTGGTCGGCGTCGACCCCGTGACGCAACCCGAGCGTGTAGGCGAGGACTCCCAGAGCGAAGAAGATTCCGTAGGTGCGACCGACCCAAAACGTCGCCACGAACGCGAGGACCGTCACCACACCGATCCCCGCGTAGATCAGGGTCACCCGTATCCTCTCTCCCGGGCTGAAGACGAGGCGTTCGCCCGACCGAGAATCCGGCCCTGCGACCATGACCTACCGGCCATGGCCGACCCGGAGTATTAGTTTTATGTCATTCCGGATATTCGTGTTACCGGACCCTGGCCTCGGAGTCCCCGGATGATCCGGACGGTCCACCCCCAGCCCCCGTCCCCGCGTGGGGGCCATTCCCTCAAGCCCCGAGGGGCTTCCACGGCCGAGGCGTGATGGCCCGGCGCGATCCTCGCGTCGCCGGGGAAACGCTTAAGACACCTCCGGTGTCGGCGCGGCGATGAGTGAGGAACCCGCCCCCGCCGCGGAGGCGGTGAAGAAGGGGGACTTCGTGCTCCTCGACTACGAGATCTGGGCCGAGGGTCAAGGAAAGACAGAATTGGTCGACACGACCCGTCGAGAGGTCGCGGAGCAGGCCCAGTGGACGGGTCGTCCCGAGGGCGAGTTCGGGCCGTCCCCTCATCTCATTGGGAGGGAGTACTTCCCGGCCGCCTTGGAGCAGGCGATCGCCTCCCTGAAGGTGGGCGAGTCCCTCGACCGGGAGTTCTCCCCCGCCGAGGCGTTCGGGGAGCGCGACCCCAAGCTCATCGAGCTGTTCTCCATGCGGGAGATCAGCCGGCTCCCCGAGATGAGGCGGGAGGACGCGACTCTGGAAGTCGGAACGACCCTCCACATCCAGGGTCGGCGGGGCCGGGTCGTGAGCTTCACCACCGGCCGGGTCCGCGTGGATTTCAACAACCCGCTCGCGGGAAAGAAGATCCGGGCGAAGGTCACGGTCCGCTCTCGCCTCACCGAACCGAAGGATATCGCCCGGGCGGTGTTGCAGCTCGATTACGGCCACGGGAACGATTTCCAGGTCGACCTTCGGGATGGAACCGTGGAGGTGCGATTGCCGGACCGGGCCAAGTTCGATGTCGGATGGCTGTCCAGCAAGGTCCGGGTGATCGAGGACCTCCGGGAGCACTTGAAGCCCGCGAGCATTGTGTTCCTGGAGGAATTCAAGACCCCCGTTCCCAAGACGGAGACCCCTTCCTCCGGCGAAACCCCCTCCCCCTCGGCCCCCACGACCTAGGTCTTCCGGTCGGTCCCGCCTTCGCGGCTCCGGTCGGCCCGTCGGGTCGATCTTTGGGTCCATAGAAGGCGGATCCGCGAAGGCCCGGTCGGGGCCGTCCTCGGGGGTAGGGGGAAAATCCTCCTCGAGGGGCCTTTTCGCTCGAGCCCCCCCCGGGGTCGCGGGGGGATCCCCGGAAGGGTTCAAGTTAAGCACGCCCCTTCTGGGGGAGGGGGAAGGCCCACTGAGATCCGGCTGGATCCTCATCGGGATCATCGCTCTCCTTGTGGGCCTCATTCTCGTGGCCCTCCCCTACTCCCTCACCACCTCGCGGATGATTCCCCCGGGGAAGGAGGATCTGTTACCCCCCCCGGATGTGCCCCTGGCTCTGGCGGGGACCTATCAGGGCCACGTGCAGTGGGACTCCAATGAGAGCGTGAATGTCACGATCTATGATTGCGGGACCAGCCCCGCCTGCGTGGTCTCGGCCTATCCCCCCTTGGCCGCGGCGAGTGGGCGGTACGGCAATCTCTCCTTCACCCTGACCCGGGGTTCCTATTACGCGATCGTCCCGTCCAATTCCACTCTGGTGACCGTGCGCCTGACCGTGCCGGACGCCCTCGGGGCCCTCGGGGCCGGCCTGGCCGTCGTCGGAGGGATCTACCTCGTGGTCTGGGGAATCTCCTGGCGTCGCTCGGGCCGGGAGAGGGATGTCTGGCGGCCGGCCCCCTCTGTGGTTGACCCCCTCCCTTGGGAGGTCCCCGAACGCCCGAAGGACCCGTCGTCCCCTCCGAAGGGGACGCGGTAAGCGTAGACGCGAAGCTTCCGATCCTCCTCATACGGGGTCCACCCGGGTATCGGATGATAGTAACTCACGATTCGAGTCCCCGGGGGGAGTTCCCGGAGGAACTTTTCCCGGAGTCGGCGCATCGTGGAGGGCCACAGGAAGCAGAAGACCACGGAGGCGTCCGTCAGGGTCACATCGAAGAAGTTCCGGCGCAGGAGCCGCAAACGTCCGGTTTCCCCAAACCGCCAGCGCCGGAATCTCAGCCAGAGGAAGCGCAGGGGATCCACCTCGATCCCGGTGAGGCGAACGCCGGGATAGCGGGCCACCCGGAAGAGGAGGGTTCCCGTGCCCGCCCCCAGATCGAAAAGATGGTCCCCCGGCTTGAGGCGGGCCGCCCGAACCATCGCCTCGGCCACCTCCGGGGGGGTGGGCTGGTAGCCGGCGCCGAACAGGAAGGAGCCGAAGAGGTAGTAGGCCAGACCGACGACGAACGTGAGGCCCAGCAGGTACAGTATCAGGGCCAGGCTCACCGGTCCGTCCCCCGCGTTCTCTGTCCTCCCGCGGCCGTCAGTCTCCCCGGCGGTGTTTGATCTCCGCGTACGCCCGGTCCGCGGCGGTATAGGGATCGAGACGCCGCTCCACGACCTCGTCCACCAGGCGCGATAGCTCTCGCCCGGGTCGAAGTTTCTCTCGGAGGTCCCGGGTCAAGCGGTCCCGGACCAGATCCTGGATCTCCCTTTCCAGGCGGTGCCGCCGCAGGTCCCGACCCTGGGGGCCTTGGGCGAGGTGCTCCTCATGCGCCTCGATGGCCGTCCACAGGTCCGCGATCCCCCTTTCCTGCAAAGCCGAAGTCTGAACGACGCGGGGCCTCCAACCGTCCGGACCCGCAGGGACCATGGCCGAAAGCTCGACAAGGTAACGGGTGGCCTGGTCGGCCCCGGGAAGATCGGCCTTGTTGACCACAAAAACATCCGCGATCTCGTAGAGGCCGGCCTTCAGGGATTGCACCTCGTCCCCCAGGTGGGGGACGAGGATGACCACCCTGGTGGTGGCCAGCTCGTGGATCTCGACGTCGGACTGACCGCTCCCGACCGTTTCGACTAGGATCACGTCCATGCCGGCCGCGTCGAGGAGGCGGATGACCTCTCGCGTGCTCTGGCTCACCCCTCCCGCGTGCCCACGGCTCGCCATGGAGCGGATGAAGACCCCCTGGTCCCCCGCCGGCCGGTTGATCCGGATCCGGTCCCCCAGGACCGCGCCTCCCGTGAAAGGGCTCGAGGGGTCCACCGCGATCACCCCCACCGTTCGCCCGTGCTCCCGAAGGTGGCGGATCAGCAGGTTCAACAGGGAGCTCTTTCCAACGCCGAGGGGTCCCGAGAGGCCGACCACCGTGGCGCGCCCCGTTCGCCCATAGATCCAGCGCAGGAGCTCCCGACTCCCGGGGGTTCCCGCTTCCACATCCGAGATGAGCCGTCCCAACGCCCGTCGATCCCCCTTGCGGACACGTTCCCAGATCTCCCCGGGTTCGGGGTCCCCCGACTTCGGGGACGTCGGGGGAGCGCGCACCGAACTGCTCATGACCTCGTTCCGGCCAGTTTGCGAGCGGTCTCGACAATGGTCTCCAGCGAGGTCCCCGGGCCAAAGACCGCCCGGATCCCGATCTTCTTCAGCTGGGGGACGTCGTCGTCCGGGATGATGCCCCCCGCGAAGACCTGAATGTCGTGAGCCTTGCGACGTCGCAGGAGTTCCATGACCCGCGGGAACAGGACCATGTGCGCCCCGGACAGGATGGACAGGCCAATGAGGTCCACATCTTCTTCAATCGCCGCCTCGACGATGTCCTCCGGGGTCTGGCGCAAGCCCGCGTAAATGACCTCCATCCCGGCATCTCGAAGCGCCCGCGCGACGACCTTCGCCCCCCGGTCATGGCCATCCAGGCCCGGCTTGGCGATCAAGACACGGATGGGTCGAGAGGGGCTGGGGGCCGCCTCCGCCGGGACGGCGCGCCTCTTCGCCATATCCGGGGAGGCTCAGGGGACGAGGTGGAAAAGGCTTTGCGGGCGGCCAGGACCCCTTCCCGTCCCGCCGAAGATCCTTTCAAGGCCCGCGAAGGTTCCGACCTTCTGTCTCCTCTTCAGAAGAACGCCACCAAAGCAAAGAGGAGGTTTCCGACGGCGAGACTGAGCAGGGTCCCCGCGAGGAGAGCCACAAGAAAGGGAAGCTGGGGAGTGACGCGGACCCGGCGGATCCCGCGTTGGAGGAGCTCTTGCGCCTGGGCCCGCCGGCGCGCCTCGTCCTCCTCGGTGGTTTCGGCGTCCTCCGCCTCGGAGGGCTCGGGGTCTTTGAGCCACACAAAGCGTCGAGGAAGTTCCTCCGTGGGCAAACTGTAGGTGTGGAAGAGTCCGCGAAGCTCCCGGTCTCCTCGATAGAGGTTCCCGACCGCGATAGCGAGGGGAACCACGAGGGTCGCCAGGGATGCGTCCACGAGGACCGTGAAGGCGAAGGGGATGTTCTCTAGGAGCGGGGAGGAGGGCCCGGTGAGGGGGACCCAAGGGGCAGGGGCGAGGGGCAGGACCAGGCCGATAGCCATGAGGGCCTTGGCGTCCGCTCCCCCGTAGAGAAGATGGGCCTCGAACAGGAGCCGGGCCATAATTACCGCCCCGAGGGCGGCGTAGAACTGGTCGTTGGGCCCCGGAGCCAGGAAGAAGAACGCCCAAGTCGCGCTGCCGAACATAAGCGCGTAGAGGCCCACTTCGATCAGGAGGGACCCTTCGCCCGGGCCGCCCAGCCAGGAGTCCCACGGCACGAAGTGCTGTAGCGTGAACAGCCCTAGCAAAGCCACCAGGAGCCACATCGTCGTAGTCTCGGGTTCGCTGAGAAGCAAAAAACCGGTGCCGGCGAGGGTCAAGACGATCCAGACCCCGTCGGAAACCTCCCGGCGCCGGAGGTCCCAGTACGACGCGTACAGCAGGCCGCCCAGCAAAATCACGATCCGGGCTGACTCCAAGGAGAGGAGCCCGCCCCCCGGACCTCCCACGCGACCCTCCCTCGTTCAAGAAAAGGGAAACGGCTTTAAACCCCTGCTGGGTGGGCACCCCGCTCTCGAGGATTTCCCCGTTCATGGTGGAGTTCAAGTTGGTGATTTCGGACGGACCGAGGTCCTACGCGAAGACGCTTCCCGAGTCGCAGGCCGCCGGACTGCTCGGACGCCGGGTCGGGGAGACGGTGGGGGGAGAGGTCCTGGGCCTGGCCGGTTACACGCTAAGGATCCAAGGAGGGACCGATCGCAGCGGGTTCCCCCTGCGCCCCGACCTGCCCGGAGCTCGCCAGGTGCGTTTGCTGGTGGGCCGGGGCCTTGGCTTCCATCCCGCCCGGAAGGGGGCTCGGGACCGCCGGTCTTTCCGGGGCAACACGATCAGCGAGGACACCGTTCAGGTCAACCTCGTGGTCGCCAGCCGGGGTCCCACCCCCCTCGAGGACCTCCTGGCGGCGAAATGAAGGTCCCCCGGCAACCCGAAGTCAACATCGGCCTCGTGGGTCACGTCGACCATGGGAAGACCACCCTCACCCAAGCCCTGACCGGCGAGTGGACGGACCGGCACTCCGAGGAGATCAAGCGGGGCATCTCGATCAAGCTGGGGTACGCGGACGCGGCCTTCTATCGCTGCCCCCGCTGCCCTCCGCCGGATAGTTACGGGAACAGTCCCACCTGCGCCAAGTGCGGGGGGGAGGCCCAGCTGTTGAGGGCGGTGTCCTTTGTCGACGCCCCGGGCCATGAGACCCTGATGGCCACGATGCTCTCCGGGGCCGCCATCATGGACGGCGCCCTCTTGCTGGTCGCCGCGAACGAGAAGTGCCCGCAGCCCCAGACCCGCGAGCACCTGACGGCTCTCGAGATCATCGGGGTCAAGAACGTGGTCGTTGTCCAGAACAAGATCGACCTCTTGAGCCGGGAGCAGGCGAAGGAGAACGAGAGGGAGATCCGGGAGTTCCTTCGGGGGTCCATCGTAGCCCAGGCCCCGATCATTCCCGTCTCCGCGAACCACGGGCTCAACATCGACGCGCTCATCATGGCCATCGAGGAGCACATCCCCACCCCCTCAAGGGACCCGGCCAAGCCGCCCTTGATGTATGTGGCTCGCTCTTTCGACATCAATCGACCGGGCACGCGCCCGGGCCGGCTGACGGGAGGCGTTCTTGGAGGCTCCTTGATCCAGGGGACCCTGAAAGTGGGCGACGAGATCGAGATCCGCCCCGGCCCGGCGGGGGCGGACGGCGTGTCGGCCGAGGCGCTTCGCACCCGGGTCGCCTCCCTCATGGCCGGGGGCGTGCCGGTGGAGACCCTCCATCCCGGAGGGCTCGCGGCTCTGGGAACGACCCTAGACCCCGCCCTGACCAAGTCCGATGGCCTCACGGGCCGTCTGGTGGGAGCCCCGGGGGCCCTGCCCCCCGTGACCCAGAAGGTCCGTCTCAAGGCGACGCTCCTGGACCGGGTCGTGGGCAGCTCTCGGGAACTAAAGGTGGAACCGATCCACACCAACGAGGTGCTGACGCTCACCGTCGGCACCACCATCACCTCGGGAAAGGTGACCAGCGCCCGTCGGGACGAGATCGAGATTGCCCTCTCCCGCCCGGTCACGGTCTTCCCGGGGGCGCGGGTCGCCATCTCCCGGCGCCTGAACGCCTGGAGACTCATCGGCTACGGGATTATCCGATAGGAGGGAGAGGACCCCGTGCACGAAGACATCCTTCCCCTCCTGTGCTGTCCCTTGTGCAAGGGAGACCTCCAGCTGACCGTGGGAAGCCGGCGCCAGGAGGAGATCTGGACGGGCGAACTCACCTGCCCGCGATGCGCAGCCCATTACCCGATCTCGGGGGGGATTCCGAACCTCCTCCCTCCCGCGGAACGGGAAGGGTGAAGGGACCGCCGGCCTCTCCGTTCGAATCCCAGGTCCCGCCTCCCCTTCTCTTTCCCCGGGAACGGCCGGTCCCCCGCACCGACCCCGGAAAGGCTGTTTTGGGGAGTCGCGGGACGCGGCCCTCCATACTGGAGGATTATATCTTGGGGTTGCGGTGAGGCCCTCTCGTGAGGGCGGGCGTGGCCGGATCCTGGCGGGGGATCCTTCAGTCCCGGACCCGGCTCGTCCTTCTCGCCGCGATCCTGGTCTACGTGGCCGTGGCCTCCGTCCTTTGCCTCGATCGCCTCGAGGAGTTCTATTATGAAAACTGGGATTTCGGAATCTTCCAGCAGGCGCTTTGGTCCACGACCCACGGACGGGTCCTCTACGAATCCGGAGATTACGAGATCTTCGGGCTCTCCTCCTTCTTCGAGGTCCATCCGTCGTTCCTCATGTTTCCCCTGGCCGGGCTCTATGCCCTGGCCCCGACGCCGTACACGCTCATTTTCCTGCAGATCGGCGTGACCGCCGCGGCGGCTCTACCCCTCTACGGGTTGGTACGCGCTTTCGGCGGCTCGGAAGCTAAGGCCCTGCTCTCCGCCGTCATGTACCTGGCCTTTGTCCCTGTCCTCTCCTCCAACCTGTATGATTTCCACCTCGAGTCCTTCTTTCCCTTGGAGACCTTTGCCTTTGCCTACCTTTGGGTCTCCGGACGTCGCGCCGCCTCCGCCGTCGTCGCGGTGATCACCTTCGCGACCATGGAGATCGGACCCTTCTTCATCCTCTTCATCCTCCTCTTTTTAGAATGGGACCGGCTCGTCTTCCTCACTCGGAACCTCTTTCAGCGTCTCCGCCGGAGGGCCGGGTTCGGCCCTCCCGGGACATCGACCCAAAGATTCGGGATGTTCCGCTCAGACGCGAGATTCCTCGCTCTGGCCGCCTCGGCTTTGATGGCCTACGTGATCCTGAGAGCCCTCCAGCATCCCCCTCTTGCCCACATCCTCGGCTTGCAATCTCCCGAGAGCCCCGGGTACGGTTTCACCCCCTCCAGCTTCGGACTGAGCTTGGGCAATCTCCCGGATTATCTCACTCTTAAGGTCGAGTACTGGTTCCTGGCCTACGCCCTGCTGGCCTTTCTCCCCCTCGCGTACCCCCGGACCGTGATCATGGCCCTCCCCTGGATGGCGGGCACATTCCTTTCCTCGTACTGGAACTATGTGACCCTGGGGTACCAGTACGGGTACCTGCTCGCCGGTCCTCTTCTCATCGGTTTCGCCTACAGCCTCTCCCGCCTGGACATGAGCTCGTGGCGTTTCCGGGAAGTTTCCTCTCCGAACCGGCCGGGAGGCGGAGCTCGGAGGTTCGCTCGTCTCGTCGTCATCAGCCTCGTCGTGGTTTTGGCGGCGAACCTTCTCTTGAGCCCGGCTGATCCGTTCGTCCAATACCACGAGAACCCCGATGTGGGCCCCCCCGGGTACTGGGCTACCTATCAGCCGGGCCCGGGGTATTCCTCGGTCACTCAGCTCGCGGCGTTGATTCCCCCCCAAAGCAGCCTCGTGGTGTCCGACGATTTGTTCCCCCTCTTCGCGAACCACGTCCAGGCCTATTCCACCCTGTGGTACCCGACCAATCCCCCGAACCTTCCCTTCAACCAGAGCCATCTCCCGGACTACGTGGTCGTTTCCGGGGCCGAGCTCCCCGAGATCCCGACCTTCTTGCTGTCAGACCTCTACAATTCCTCCGTCTACGGGATTCGGGCCACGGTGGGGGTCACCCCGGTCGGGGCGGTCACCCTGTTCGAGAAGGCCTACTCCGGCCCGGTACTGGACCTCGCCCCTCTGACTCCGGAGAAGACATATTACTACGGCGACCTGCTCGGTGTGGGCTCCGGTGAGATCGTGGCCAATTCCACCGCCCCCTTCAACGTGAGCATCGACAGCACACCCCCGGACGGGGAGATCCCGTCCCCCCCAGCCGGATTGTTGAACCCTCCCGTGGACCTGTGGTACGGTCCCTATGCGACGATGCCCGCGGGGTCCTACGAGGTCACTCTTCTCCTCCATGTCGAGACCACCCGACCCCTCCCCCTGACGACCCCGGCTCTCTTCGTTGACTCCAGCGGTTTCGCGACGGGATTCTTTCTTCACCAGGAGATTCCCCTAGGAACCCTCCAGGGACCCGGTTGGCATCCCCTGAACCTTACCCTGGACCTTCCGGCCCTGGTCTATAAGCTCGAGGTACGGGGCTATCTCGTATCCTCGTACGTCTCCGTTCAATTGGCCGCATTGGTCATCACCCCGGAGTCGGTCGCCTGAACCGTCCTCCCTATCGGTCTTTCCCCTAGGAACGGGAGGGGGAAGTCACCGAAGGCGGTCCGGAGGCGTCACATCCCGATGTAGGCCACGTAGTAGAGGATGAGGAACAAGAGCGCGGCCACGCCAAGAGAGGGCCAGAGCCACGGTGTGGCGCCACGGGTCTTGGAGTGGACAGAGGAGCCGACGGTCACCACCGGAATCGCGATCGTTAACCAGTATCCCTGCAGGATCACCTGGGAAACGGCGTAGGCGGAATGGTTCCCCGAGGGGTAGCGATACGCCATATACAGCAGGGCCAGGACGGAACCCACGAGGAAGATCAAGGAGATGCCGGTCGCCTCGAGGTAGGCCTCCAAGGCGCGGCGGGAGCGGGTCCGTGATCGGAGGAGGAAGAACATGACCAGGAAGAGCCCGAGAACTCCCACCAGGAGGTAGAAATTGGGGCTCGCCAGCTCGATCGGGTACGGGCTGCTGGCCACTTCTCATCCCTCCGCGGTGCGATCTCGGGAACGAGGGCCCCCTTTCCGGGAGGGAACACGGTCGCTCTCGCGACCCTTCCCGAGGGGAGGAACGACGGGCGACGGCCGGACCCCCCTGCGCGAGACCCGGGGGAACGAGGGCCCTCTGCGACCCGGGCCATGGTCCGCCCCCCCTCATTTGCCTTTCGAACCGGAGGACCTCCAGGTCCCACCGATGACCCAGGGCGGTTCATCCCCCAGAGGCTCCATCCCTTCGACCTTCTGGCGCTCCACCACGGATTCGTTGACCTTGATCCCCAGTCCGGGCCCCTTGGGGAGGCCAAAGAAGCCCCCGTCTAGCTCGTAGCCGCTGGTCAGCTCCCGCTTCCAAGAGGGCCAATCGGCCTCGAAGCTCTCCTGGATCAGGAAGTTCGGCATGTGGGCGTCCATCTGGAGCGTGGCGGCGGTCTGGACGGGGCCGAAGGCGTTGTGGTAGGCGACCCCGACTCCGAAGCCCTCGGCGATCCCCGCGATCTTGCGGCCCGATGTGAATCCTCCCGAGTTCGTGATGTCCGGCTGAACGTAGTCCACGCAACCCTGAGCGATGGCCTGGGCGAAATGCGCGACCGTCAAAAGACGTTCTCCCAGGGCCACCGGAGTGGAGACCCGCCGGCGGTACTCGACCAGCCGCCCCATGAGGTCGGGGTGGACCGGTTCTTCGTTGAAGAGGGGGGAGAAAGGTTCCAGCGCGAGCCCCGCCTGGATCGCCTCGGGAAGACGGAACCTCCCGTGATGCTCGATCAGGAGGTCCACGCCGGAACCCACAGCCTCCCGGACGGCGGCCACCCGGTCCACCGCTTTCCGAAGCCCTTCGGAGCTCAGGCCGGAGTACTGGTCCCCGAAAGGATCGAACTTGAGGGCTGTGAACCCCTTGGCGACCGTGGCCCGCGCCTTCTGCGCCCAGGTCTCGGGCTCGCGACAATCCGAGTACCATCCATTGCAATACGCCCTGATCGAGTCCCGCACCGCTCCCCCCATAAGGTCGTAGATCGGGACCCCGAGCTCATGGCCCAGGAGGTCATGGCAGGCGATATCAACCGCTGAGAGGGCGCTGGTCGCCTCCATCGACACCGAATGGTAGAAGGAGAACTTCTGGAACTCCGAAAAGCATCTTTGGATCTCGTGGCTGTCATGGCCGACGTAGAAGCGCGCCACCTCCTTCACGCTCTCCCGGACCGGTAGGGTCATGAGGGTGGTGGGGGCCTCCCCCCACCCGACGTCCCCGCGGCTCGTTGTGACCCGGACCAGGATGATCGTCGAGCTCCAAGGAGAGCCGTGCGATCGTCCCGTGCCCTCTTCGGGCACATCCCCCAGTTCCAGGGCTTCCACCGTCTGGATCTTCATGGCATCCCCCACCCCGCGACGGCGTTTGAGGCTTCCGAGGCGCGACTGGGTTGAGGCCCCTAGGAAAAAGGGGTGTTCCCCCGGGGGCGCCGCGCGCCCTCATCGCTCCCAAAGGACCGCCCGGCCCGGGCCCCCGTCCCCGCCGCGAATGAGGAGAGGAAGGAACGTGAGCTCGTAGCGTCCCGGTGGGACGTGCGAGAGGCGGAGCCCCTCGAGGATCAGGATCCCCGCCCCCAGAAGGCGGTGGTGAACCGGGAAGTCCGAGGAACCAAACCCCTCAATAGAGAGGGAATCGATGCCCACGAGGACGAGCCTTCGACGAACGGCCTCTTCGGCGCCGGAGGCGCCCAACGCCACATAATCCTCAAAGAAATCCGAACCCTCGGCCCATCGGTCGGAGTTCCGGGTCTTGAGCAGGACGCGCCGGTCGTCCGGGGAGAGGTCCTGAAAGGCTTCCGCCCCGACCCGGGAGCCCGAGGAACGCCAGTCCACCACGCGGCAGGGGCCGTTCATGGTCTCCAGCGAGAGGGTGTCCACGCTGGCACCTCCCGGGACAAAGTGGATCGGGGGGTCCACATGGGTCCCCGTGTGCGAACTAAGAGACAGGGACGAGACGTTGTAGGCGCTCTCCGGGCCGATCGTTTTCGTTCGGATCACCCGGACTTCCGGGTCGCCGGGAAACCCCGCCATCCGGTCCGAGATGGGAAAGGAGATGTCCCACCACCTCAACCTGAGTCCCCCCCGCCGCGGGAGAGGTCTCTTGTCACATAAGCCTGCATGGACCTCGGGCAGAGAGCTTTATCGCACGTGGTGGCTCGGGAAGTCGATGTGGGGGGGCGCGGCACTCGGGGCCGTCCTGGTAGGGTTCCTTATCACCCTCCTGGAGCTGACGGAGGTCATCGCCATCGTCTATGCTCTGGGGGCCGGGAACCGAAACACGTTTCCGGCGGTGTCGGGGGCCGTCTCGGGAGTGGCCTTCGTGGGGGTCCTCTCGCTGGGTGTGGGCCTGGCCCTGGATCGGGTCCCCGCCTCCGTGACCCTGGCCACGGGAGCTCTCCTCCTCCTGGCCTTCGGCGGTTTTCTGTTCCGCTCGACGGTGAAGAGCTATCTTCGTCAGGCCCGGGCCCTCCGGGCCTCGAAGGGACCGGCCCCTTCCGAGCCTCCCGAGGAGGCCCTTGGCTCCCGCGCCCTCTTCGCCGGGGCCTTCACCGTCGGAGCCATCGAGATGCTGGAGGCCGCCATCGTGCTCATCGCGTTGGCCGCGGGAGGATTTGGGGAGGAGGCGATTCTCGGTTTCGTCCTGGGGGCGGTCGTTCTGGTGGGGCTGGGTCTTGCCCTCCACACCCAGATTCGGAAGGTCAAGGTCCCCTCCTTGAAGTGGGTCGCCACCTCCCTGATCCTGTCCTTCGCGGTCTTCTGGTTCGGCGAGACCCTCCAAGCCCTGGGGCGGTTTTCCTGGCCGTCGCTCGGCCCCCTCCCTGTGGACGCGTGGATCCTTCCCCTCTTCCTGGCGATGCTGGTACTCGTCCGAGCCGGCGTGGAGTTCCGGGTCCGCCAGAAGCTCCAGTTGTCCGACCCTCAGCTCTTCGCCGCCTGAGGCGAATCCCCCCATGACCCCGAGAGTCCCGATGGAGGCCGAAACCGCCGCTTCCCGACAGAATGGGCCCGCCGGGAACGGGCCCCGGTCCCCGTCGGCCGTGCCTCGACACAGGGTCCACCGATGGCGACGAGTGCTCCGGGCCCCCTGGTTCGAACCTGTGCTGGCCCTTCTCATTTTGGTCGCCCTGGTGGTCTCCATCCTGGCCTACAGCGGGACCTGGCCCCCCATGGTCGTCGTGGAGTCTTGGAGCATGGAGCATCCTCCCTCTCTTCCTCTCGGTACCCTCAACACGGGGGACATCGTCCTCATCCAGAAGGTCCCGGTTCCTCAGGGGGTCGTGACCTACGTGCAGGGTCTCGTCACCGGGTACCAGACTTACGGGGAGTTCGGAGATGTCATCCTGTACCAGCCCGATGGGGATACGACCCTGACGCCGATCATCCATCGGGCCCTCCTCTGGCTCCAGTACGACCCCGCGCAGGGGGCCTTTTCCGCGCCCTCCCTGCTGCCTCTCACCTGCGGATTGGGGGGGCAGTACGTAGATTATCCGGCCGGGGGAGGAACCCGCTGCCTCAACCCTTCGAACCCCAACGAGACCCTCACCGGCACCCTCGTCCTGAGGTCCGTGGGGTACAACGGCGTCGATGTGAAAATTGACATGACCGCCTTGGCCCAGGAATCCCCCTGGTCCGGCTACATTACCCTGGGGGACAACAATTCGGGCATCTACGATCAGACCCAGTGCCCCCCCCGATGTCTGGTCAAGCCTCCGTGGGTCATCGGGGTGGCCCGGGGGCTCATCCCTTGGATAGGGGCCCTCAAGTTATGGCTCACGGATCAGGTCGATCACGACAACGACTACTATAGCCGGATGGTCCCGGCCGCCAGCTGGTACGGGCTGGCCGGTGTCATCGCCGCTATCATCATCGTGCCATCTGCGGTCCCGTGGGCCTATCGGAAATGGAGGACACCCCGGGCGGATACCGGGGAGACGCACCCCTCGCCTCCGGAAAGGAAGGGGAGGCCTGAGGATCCCCCGTCGGATCCCCCCCCGCCTTGAGCCGCGTAGGCTTCGGGGACGGAGACCCCCGGAGATTCCGGGACGCCCCCGGACTCCGACAGGGCGCCTTGGAAGGGCTTGATTCGGACGAGCAGAGTTATAGTGTCCCCCCAATAGCCTCCCGCACCTCGGAGGGGGGGAGGAGCTCATGTATGTCATCGGGGGACGGGCTTCGACGTCCCTGGCCGAACGGATCTCCCGCGAGCTGGGGAACGCGCCGTTCGCGATCCCCTTTTGCAAGCGCTTTCCGGACGGAGAGCTCTACGTTCGGGTCGGGGGTCAGCTGGAGGGGGAGGATGTGGTCCTTGTGCAGTCGACGCGCAGCGACCAGGACATTCTGGAGCTCCTGCTCCTTCAGGATGCCATCCGTCAGGCGGGAGCGAACCGCCTGTGGGTTGTCGTTCCGTACTTCGGCTATTCCCGACAGGACCGGATGTTCTATCCCGGGGAGCCCGTGTCCGCCCGGGCCCTCGCTCGCCATGTCGAACTGGAGGCGGACGCGATCGTCACGGTGGACCTACACTCCGAACTGAACCACCAGGCGTTCCACAAGCCCCTGTTCGAGGCCTCGGGGATCCCGCCGATCGCCCGCCTCCTTCGGGAACGACCGGTGGACTACCTGGTCTCTCCGGACAAGGGCAGCATCGACCGGGCCCGGCGCATGGGCGAGATCCTGGGCCGGCCCTGGGTCGGCCTTCAGAAGAAGAGGGTGGACAGTGAGCACGTCGAGATCGTGGCCCTCCCGGACGCCCCCGATTTCCATGGGAAGCATGTGGTCATCGTTGATGATGTGATCTCGACGGGGGGCACGATCGTGGAGGCGTCCAAGCTCCTGCGCCAGAGGGGGGCGAACTTCGTCACCGCCGCGTGCACTCACGGGCTCTTCCTCCGCGACGCGTTCGAGCGGATCAAGGCGGTCGCCGACGAGATCCTGTCGACCGATACCCTGGAGAACCCGGCGGAGAAGGCCTCGGTCGCCCCGGACGTTTCGGAGATCCTGCGTCGGGGCCTCGGGTCGGCGGCGTCCTGACGCGGGCCGTGCGGGGCGGGGAGGGTCGCCTCATGGAGGGGGGATCTGGGGAGGTGCGGGATGCTCGGACCTGGTCGGGCGACCTTTTGGAGCTCCTGGCGCTCGCCCGCCGGGCCCTGAAGGATAAGGGGGAGTCCCTGCCCCCCTCCTGGCCCGAGGAGGCTCTGCAGGAGATTCGCTCCGGGCGCTATCTCGGGCTCGTCCTTGTCGAGGGGACGGACCCGAGGGGGATCCTCGTGCTCTCTCCTCGGAACCACCGGGCCTTCGGCCACGTCCACCTTCTCGAGGGAACAGACCCCTCGAGGCATGGTCGAAGACTTCTGGAGAGTCTCCCGTCCCGACTGCCGAGCACCGTTCGTCGGGCGGACCTGACGGTGACGGTACCGCCGCCCGGGCGAGAAGAGGACTGCTGGATGGGGTTGCCCCAGCCTCCCTGGGGGTTCCTTCGGCGCCGGGAACTCCGTCGTTCCTTGTCCCCGGAGGACCCCCCCGATCCCCGGGAGCTTCCTCTTGGCTTTCGGTTCGTGCCCGTGAACCGGGTGGCCTTGCCCGCGCTGGGGGCCCTCGACTTTGCGGCCTTCCAGAACGGTCCGGACGCCGGAATGGTCGCCGAGACGCCGGCCGACAGCGAGCGCCTTCTCCGGGGCCTCCTGGGCAACGACCTGGGACGGTTCCTTCCCGAGGCGAGCCCGGCGGTCGAAGGACGACCCCGGTCCTCGGAGGGAGGGGCGGGCCCTCTCGCGGGCTTTGTTCTCTGCGTGGAACAGACCTCCCAGCGAGCGCTCGTGGCGGACCTCGCCGTGGGTCCCGAGTTCCGTCGTCAGGGCCTCGGCGAGGCCCTGCTCCGCCGCTCCCTCCGGGCCCTGGTCGCGTTGGGGTACCGAGAGGCCACGCTGTGGGTCACCGACACCAACGAGCCGGCCCGAAGGTTGTACGAAAAGCTGGGCTTTCAAACTTCCCGGACCGGCCTTGTCCTCCACTGGCGAAGACCCGAACCGGACGGACCCTGAACCGTCGGCCGGTCGGGGGGGTCCGCCACACCCATATGCCCCGGGAGGTCCCCAGGACGATGGGCCGCCCCGAACTTCTCATTGTGGGCAGCGGGATCGCGGGGCTTTACGTGGCCCTGAGGGCGGTTGAGGAGGGTCTTCGCCCGGTCATCCTGACCAAATCCGACCTCACCGAATCCAACACCCGCTACGCGCAGGGTGGGATCGCCGCCGCGATCGGCGACGACGATAGTCCCTACCGACATTACCTGGATACCCTCCGAGCCGGGGGGGGTCTCGTCGATTCCACCGCGGCTCGGGTCCTGACCCGGGAAGCCCCCGAACGCATCGCCGATCTTATCCGGCTCGGGGTCCCCTTTGACACCGTCGACGGCCACATCGCCCTCGGTCGAGAAGGGGGACACGGCCGGAACCGGATCCTGCACGCCCGCGGGGACCAGACGGGACTCGCGATCGAGGAGACCCTCCAGGAAAGGGTTCGGCAGTCCGGCATTGACGTCCGGGAAGGGACCGCCCTCCGGGAAATCCGTACCGAGCGAGGGACCTTCCGGAGCCTCCGGATCCAGGGCCCTCGGGGTGAGGAGGAGCTGGAGGGGGACCGCCTCGTCCTCGCCACCGGGGGGGCTGGCAGCCTTTACCGAGAGACCTCCAACCCCCGCGGAGCCACCGGCGAGGGGGTGGCCATCGCCCTTCGGGCGGGGGCCTGGGTCCGGGACATGGAGTTCATTCAGTTCCACCCCACCGTGCTCCACAAGGAAGGAGCTCCCCGTTTCCTCCTCACCGAAGCCCTGCGGGGCGAAGGGGCGCATCTCGTGAACATTCGGGGAGAGAGGTTCATGCCGCGCTACCATCCCCGGGCGGATCTCGCTCCCCGGGACGTGGTGTCGCGGGCCATCGTTTCCGAGATGAAGCGAACGGGAGCCCCCGTCGTTTATCTCGACGCTCGCCACATCCCCGCGAACCGGCTGCGCTTGCGTTTCCCGAACATCACCGTCGTCCTCCAACGGTTCGGCCTCGACCTGACCCGGGATCGGATCCCCGTCAGCCCGATGGCCCACTACATGGTGGGCGGGGTGGCCACGAACCTGGACGGCGAGACCTCGGTCCGGGGGATGTATGCCTGCGGGGAGGTGGCCAGTACCGGCATCCACGGAGCCAACCGCCTGGCCAGCAATTCCCTCCTGGAGGGCCTGGTCTTTGGGGAACGCATCGTGCGCACGCTCCGGGATGGCCAACCCTGGCGTGGGATCTCCCCGTCGCGTCGGGTGCTGCGGCTCCCTTGGCCGAGGGCCCCTCCTTCGCCGCAACCCATGGAGGTTCCCGATCGCGCCTCGCTGGGGCGCCTCTTGTGGGATAAGGTGGGAATCGTCCGAGAGGGCCCCCTCCTTCGACAGGCGGCCGAGGAACTCGGCCGAGGGTGGGCGTACTGGGAGGCGACCGGTGACACCGGGAACGCCCCTCCTGCGCCTCTGGCCGATCTCTTTCTCACCGGCTATATGATCGCGGTGGGGGCGTTGACCAGGGAGGAAAGCCGGGGGGTCCATTACCGGATCGACTTCCCACGCTCCCGGCCGAGCTGGAAGTGCCATCTCGACTTCTCTCGGGCCTGAGGAAGGGTCCGTCCATCTCGGCCGTCCGAACGCACGCTGCCAAAACGTAAATCACCCTACCCGCTCCCTGCGGCCGATGACCCCGGAATCGGCGGAGGACGTGGCCGCCATTCGGCAGGCGGTACGGGATTTCGCCCGCAAGGACCTGGAAAGAGTGGCCGACCGGATGGATCGAGAGGACTACTGGCCCGCCGAGGTCTTCCGGCGTCTGGGGGAGCTGGGTTTTCTCGGCCCGACCATCCCCCCGGAGCTCTCCGGGGCCGGGCTGGGGTACGAGGCCCAGGCGGTCATCCTGGAAGAACTCGCTCGCGTGAGCCCGGCCTTCGCGCTTTCCGTGGGCGCCCATTCCAACCTGTGCCTGGACAATCTCTTCCGCCACGCCACCGAATCCCAGAGGGCGCGATACGTCCCAAATCTCGCGAGCGGTCGCTCGGTGGGAGCTCTCGCCCTCACGGAGCCCGGGAGCGGGTCCGATGCCCTGTCCCTGCGGACCCGGGCCACCCGGCGCGGGGGGACCTACGTGCTGGAGGGCTCCAAGCAGTTCATCACGAACGGCCCGATTGCGGACACCTACCTGGTCTACGCCAAGACCGATCCGGACCGGGGGGCTCATGGGATCAGCGCGTTCATCGTCGAACGGCGCTTTTCCGGAGTTCAGGTAACCCGCCAATTGGACAAGATGGGGATGAGAGGATCTCCCACCGGGGAACTGGTCTTTGACCACGTGGAGGTGCCTTCGGAGAACCTTCTCGGGACGGAGAACGAGGGGGTGTCGGTGGTGATGAGCGGGCTCAACGTGGAAAGGGCCGTCCTCGCCGCGATCCCCCTCGGGATTATGGCCGAATGCCTGGACCGATCGGTCGCCTACGCAAGGACCCGGGAGCAGTTTGGGCAGCCGATCGGCCGGTTCCAGTTGATCCAGGAAAAGCTGGCCGACATGTACATGCAATTGGAGGCGAGCCGGGGGCTCGTCGCAGCGGCCTTGCGATCGGTGGCCACGGATCTGCGCCACGGTCGCGCGGCCTGCGCCGCGCTCACCTACGCGAGCGAGGCCTCGACGCGGGTGGCGCTCCAGGCCATCCAGATCCACGGGGGATATGGGTACATGCGGGACCTCCCGCTGGAACGTCTCATGCGCGACGCGAAGCTCCTCGAGATCGGGGCCGGGACCAGTGAGATCCGGCGGCTCGTGATCGCCCGGGAGCTCCTGGGCCCGGGATTCCCGTGATCGAGACGAGGGACTCGATTCCCATCGGGGTCCAATATCCGGGCCCGGTGCGACGGGTGCGCTTTCTCTCTCGCCCCAACCGCTTCCTCGTCCGGGTCTCGGCACCGGGGACCGGCCCCCTAGAGGCCCACCTTCCGGATCCGGGTCGTCTCGGGGAGCTCCTGCGTCCCCGCCGGACGTGGGGACACATCGTCCCCGCCCCCTCCCAAGGGGAGCCGCGCCGGCGCACCGGGTGGACGCTCGTGAATGTGGGCGACCCGGCAAGGCCAAAGGTCCTGGTGGGAGTGGACACGAGGCTGGCCAACCGGATGGTGCAACGCATGATCGAGCAGGGCATCGTGCAGGCCCCCGCGCCCGGAGGGACCTGGATTCCGGAGTACCCCTGGAAGGGTTCCCGCATCGACTTCGTCTGGAAGCGTCGGCCGGAGGACCGGACCCCCCATCTTTTGCTCGAGGTCAAGATGGCCAATCTCCGTCAGGGGGAAACCGCCCTGTTCCCCGACGCGGTGACCCCGCGTGGAACGCACCACCTGGAACTGCTTACAGAGCATCGTCGTCAAGGCCATGCGTCCCGCCTGCTCTGGCTGGCCTCTCGAGAGGATGTGCAGACCGTTCGAGCCCATGGGGGTCGGGATCCCGACTTTGCCCGTCAATGGCTTCGCGCGCAACGGGCCGGGGTGGATATGGCCGCCTGGCGCTGTCGAATAGGACCGGCCGACGTGAAATTGGACCGGGAGATCGGCGTCGGGGACCCCTATCTTCCTGAGGACGCGGGGCTCTCCGGGATGTCCTTTGAACCCCGGGACCGGGCGGGGGGCCCCGGGTTCTCTTGAGACACGCTGCGGGAGGATTTCATGACCCTCATCCCTCGGTCCCACCCACGCTACCGGAGCTTGCTGACCCGGGCGGCCCTGGCCCAGAAGGCTCGGGAGGGCCTCCTGGCCCCCGAGGGACTGATCGCGCACGGACGAGGGGAGGCCTTTGATTACTTGTTGGGAGAGAGATCGCCCCCTGAGGCCCGTGAAGCCACGCGCCTCGCCGTCGCCTGTCTCCTGCGGGCTCGTTGTCCGGTGCTTTCGGTCAACGGGAATGTGGCCGCCCTGGCCTCGAAGCAGGTGGCGAAGGTGGCCCGTGCCCTTCCCCATCTCCGGATCGAAGTCAACCTCTTCCATCGAACGCCCGCTCGGGCCGAGCGAGTGGCCGAAGAGCTGCGGCGCGCGGGGGTGCGGGAGGTCCTCGGAGTTCATCCGACGGCCCGCCTTCGGGGGCTTCCCTCGGATCGGGGGTGGGTTGACACCCGGGGGATCCTCCGGGCGGACGTTGTGGTGATCCCCCTGGAGGACGGGGACCGGGCCGAGGCGCTGCGCCGGGCCGGGAAGTTCGTCATCAGCATCGACCTGAACCCCCTGTCCCGGACGACCCTGGCGGCCCACATCCCCATCATTGACGAACTGACCCGCGTGATGAACCGGGTCCCGCTCGTGGTCCGGGACCTCCGGGCCCGACCCTCGACACAATGGCCTCGGTGGGTGCCCTCCACTGCGCAGCGGCTGCGGTCCCGCACTTTGCAGAGGATTCTCGAACGCCTCGACGAGCTTTCCCGGGCCGGGAGCACTTCCTGAGCAGCCCTCCAGACCGGTGGATGTTCTCTCGTCCGTCGGTCCCCGGAGGCCGAGCCCCATAGATTCTTCTCGGAGGCCGAACCCCTATTTGACCTCAGGACCGAGGGGAGACCTGAGAGCGAGTGGGGCGAAGGGATTCCCCTTGGTGTCCCTTCCCCCCAGCGGCCCGCCTCCCCACGACTTTCCTCGGGGCGCGTGACCTTCGACCACACCACCCTTCCTTTGCCCGGACCCCGGGATTTCGCTCCCGGATACATCGCGGGGTTACGGCCCCTCGCCACGGCCCAAACAGACCGGGTGATCCCCCCTCGGACCGGACGCGGTTTGGGCCTTTGTGGCCTGACCCTGGACCTTGTGTGTGTCGAAGACCGGCCATAGGCCATAGCCCTCGCCCCCCAAGCGGGTCGGGAGGCGAGGGGAAACTGAATCCCTAGGCCTACCCCTCGGGACCCGGAACAGGGATGTCCCGGGAACCCGAGGCTGCGCTCCCACCGGGACCGAACGGACGGGGCAAGGCCCCCGCAGCTCTTCCGGCCCGGGCCTGACGGGTTCGGGAGGACGTCCGGGAAGGGGGAACCCTTCCCGTCTAGGAGATGAGGTACGGTCCCAGACTCTCGGCGACCTTCCCGAGGAAGGCTTCGTCGGAGCGATCATAATCGCCCACATGGCGGCCATCGATGTCAATCTCCCCCACCACCCGTCCCTGCTGACGGATAGGGACCACGATCTCGCTGCGGGTGTCCAGGAAACAGGCGAGGTACTCCGGGGATTCCCGGACATCGGGGACGATAACCGTGCGCTCCTCCCGGACCGCCAGCCCGCAGATCCCGCGGTCCACCGGGATGCGAACATGCTCGGTGGGCTGCAACCCGGCCCAGGCGACGAGGTAGAGCTCCGAACCGCGGACGGCGTAGATCCCGACCCAGTGGTAGCGGGGATCCGTGGCCCGAAGCCACCGGCAGACCTCGGTGAGGACCCCTTCACGCGGGGTCCGCTCCAGGAGACGTGAGAGCTCGGTCAGTCGGTCCCTTTGCCCCTCCGGAGAGATCCGTTCGGTCGGCAAAGTGCCCCCCCCTCCTCCTCAAACTCCCATCGGACGCGAGGGAGCGCCGAGGGGGAGAATTTCCACCAGTGGCCCCTGACCACCGGTCTTTGAACTCCCGCGGTGGATGCCACCACGAGCTTTCCAGACTCGCGCCGTACCGGACTGAGCCACCTCGGCACGCCCGCCGGGCCCAGAGGTCATCGGGTTATGAGCTTGTTCCCGGCGGCTCCCGAGAGCGCCCGGCCCAGAGCCCCCTCAATGCCGGTCGATCCATCCGCAACGGGGGCATTCTCCGGGGGGGGTCTCGCTCCCGTCCAGGAGGTACTGGCAGGAGGGACATCCTCGAGGGAGCGGAGGGGAAAGGACCAGGCACTCGAAACAATAGCCCCCCCGACGGTCGTTCGGGAGGACCACCAGGTCCTTCCCGCACCGCGCGCATCTTTGAAAACGTTCCTCGGGGAGGGAAAAGACCCTTCGGTCCGCGGTCAAAAGCATGGGCGGCGCACGGGGCCCCTTCCACATAAACGTTGACCCTGCCGGCGGGCCTTCCCGAGCTCTCGGATCCCCGTCAGAACGGGTCGGGGGCCACGCCGGAGCCGTGGGGAGCCTCAACGTTCGCGCCACTGGGCTTTGGTCCAGGCGAGAAGGAACAGGGCCACAGCCCAGGCCAGGAGCACCGTGGCGTCGAGGAGGTAGGGATCGGGACCGAGGCTGGGAGCGGGAAGGCCCATGGCCCCCTGGACAAGGTTCGCCGCCCAGGTCGTGGGGGACAGCAGCGCGACCCACCGCCAAGCGCCCGGGATCACCGTGATAGGGTAGTAGACGGGGGGGATGACCGACAGGGCTATGGAGACGAGGGGCGAGATCGCGAAGGTCTCCCGGACGTCCTCCAGGTACGTGGAGAGGGTGAACCCGAGCGCCGAGGCGAAGACCCACAGGAGGAGGAGGGCCAGCAGTACGGTGAGGCCTCCGAAGGCCGCGTAGTGGGCGTACAGGACCGACAGGATGATGAAGACGGCGAGCCCCGGGATCGAATAGACGAGCTCGCTCAGGGCCATCCCCGTCACGTAGCTGGCCGCCCCGACAGGGCTCGCCACCACGATCTCCTGGAACTTCAGGTCCTGCTTGTAGTGGGTGAGGTCGGCCTGCAGGGAGGTGCCGATCGACAGGACCGTAAGGATCAGGCCGCCGGCGATGGCGTAGGGGAAAAGGTGGGTGTTCCCCGCCGCTTTCTCCACGATGAAGTAAAGGAAAAGGAAGGAGAAGGGGCTCGTGAGGGTGTTGACGAGGAATAGGGGCTGGCGCCTCATCGGGAGGAAGCCGTTGAGACCGACGAGCGCGCCGATCGACCTAAGACGCTCCCACGCCGACGCCACCCTCCCCCCCCTCTCCCTCGTCCTCGGAGATCTCCCGCCCCACAATCTGGACAAAGATATCCTCGAGGCTCACAGGCCCCAGGTGAAGGCGAGCCCCTCGGGCCAGGCCCTCCCGGGCCACCTCTTGCGCCCGGTCCTCGTCCGTGAAAAGGAACAGGCGCGTTCCCACGCTGGAGACCCGACCGTATGACTCGAGCTCCTCACGGGAGAAGCCGGACTCCACCATGACGCGGAAGGGGTAGCGCACCCGGGCCGAGAGGTCGCGGGGGGTCCCCTGGGCGAGGAGCTGCCCCCTCTCCAGGAGGGCCAGACGGTCGCTCAGGTACTCCGCCTCCTCGAGGTAGTGGGTCGTCAGGAAGATCGTTCGGTGGGACTCGGCGGCGCGACGGATGGCCTCCCACACGCTGCGCCGGGCCAGGGGATCGAGCCCCGTGGTTGGCTCGTCCAGGAACAGGATCTCGGCGTCGCTCGCCATGACCATCGCGACCATGGCCCGTCTGCGGAGCCCTCCGGAGAGTCGGCTGACCAGGGTCTCGGACCAGGCGGACAGGCCCAGCTCATTGAGGGCCTCCTGAGCTCGCCGGGAGGCCTCCCGGCCTGAGTGACCGCGCAGGCGTAGATAGTACCGCACCAGCTCCCGGGGTGTCATCCAGTAGAAGGGTCGGGATTCCTGCGGGATCACCGCGATGCGCCGGCGGATCGCCGGGGCCTCGGCGACGACATCCCGGCCCAGGACCTCCAGGGCCCCGGAGGTGGGAAGGAGGGACGTGGACCCGATCCGGATGAAGGTGGTCTTGCCCGCTCCGTTGCGTCCGATAAGCCCCAGAACGGATCCGGCGGGTACCTCGAGGTCCACGTCCCGGAGGGCCACGTTCTGCCCCCCGCGCCAGCGATAGACCCGGCCCAAACGCCGGGCCTTCAGGGCCCACGCCACGACCGGGCCCGGAGGAGGGACGCCATTTAACCTGAGCCCTGGCGAGGGCGCTCGGAGAACCCTCCTAGCTAAGCACCTCGGTCAGTCGGTCCTGTCGGAGGGCTTCCCCGAGCTCCTGGGCGATGCGCCGGCCCGTCGACAGGTCCGGCATCACCATGTCGGAGTAGGGCGATCCTCGGATGAATAGGTTCGTGCCCGCCACGATCCGTGTGGAAATCTCGAAGACCTTGAACTGGAGTTCCTCGGTCATGATCCCTTCCACACAGAAGGGGCCCACCAGCCCCCCGAACAGATCGATCGATTTCTCGACGATGCGCTCCCCGATATCGAAGATCTGGGGAAGCAGGGACTCCCGCATCATGACGGGCACGTTCCCCGTGACCACGAACGTGGGACGGATGCCCGCCTTGGTCAGCTCTTCCTGGGCCCCCAGCTTATAGAGCTCGTCGATGTTCGCCTCGTCCCTCCGGTCCATCCCGAGGAGCTCCAGCGAGCCGTGGGCGACGCGGTACCCCGTCTCCTTCAGGGGGGAATAGAAAAAGTGCACGTAGTACCGGGTCCCGATCACGTACTCCTGGATCACGTGGGGCTGCGTGATGGGGAAGAACTTCTCCAGCTCCGGCCGGTTCTTGGCCAGAATGAAGCCGCGACCCCCCTTGGCCCCGTAGTACTTCACAATGACCGGGCCGTCCACCTCCGAGGGGTTCCGGTACTTTCGGGGCATCGGGACCCCAGCCTGCTCCAGCCAGACCCTCTCCTTCTCCCGGTCGGACTCCCATTCCATGACCCGGCGGTTCCCGAAGACCGGGACGGGCAACTCCGAGAACACCTTGGCCCCCACGTACTCCACGAACGAGCCCGTGGGGACAATCACCGCGTTCTCCCGCTTCAGTCGCTCCGACTCCCGCGCGAGGTCCGCAAAGCGGGGGACGGTCAGGAAACTGTCCGGCTTTGCCAGGGGGAAGGCCTCATAGAATCGGGGCGCCCGCCCTTGCGCGATCCCCAGGGTCCGGTACCCTTCTTGCCGGGCGCCATGAAAGATCTGTAGGCTCGAGTGGGAGCAGATCGTCGTGATCGTCGGGCGATGCTCCCGAAGGTGGGCGACGGATTCTGTTGAAGAGAGTTCGACTCCCATACGGTCCGCACGGGGGTCCCCCATATGTCGCTTTCCCCTCCGGGAAGTCCCCGAAGGGGTTTCCCGGTGGGGAGAAGACCCGGGAGGTCGGCGAAGTTCGTACGCCACCCTCTTACCTTGAGGGCGGGTCGCGGCGTCGATGGGTGGTGATCCCCGCCAATCCCCGCCGGGGGAACCTCCGGACCCCTCGAGCTGGTTGTCAGAGTTCTTGAAGGACGGGCAAGCCGAGGTCCGCGACACCGACCCGAGGCCGGTCCGTCACATGAAGACGGCCTTCAACCGACTGCTCGGCAACCCCCGACGCCGGCGTACCTTCGCGATGGTCCTGCGGGCCTGTCTCATCGTGGGCATGCTGGGGATGGCCACGGCGGCCATCTACCCGGAACTGACCACCGCCTCGGCCCCCGCACAGGATCCGATGACCCATGCGCAGATGCTCTGGATCCCCTACGGGAACGTGAGCGGCATCTCCGGTCTTGTGAGCGGCGATGACATGATTGAGGGGAACTTCACCGTGGTGGGCCCCGCGGGGGCGAACGTCCTGTTCTACATCATCCAGATGAACCGGACGGAGAACTACACCGAGGCGCTTCCCCACGCGCTCTACACGTCCAACGCGACGACCGGGATGCCGATCTACTTCACGGCCCCCTACACGGCGGTCTTCGGGTTTGTCTTCTACAACCCCCACCCCGACCTCGTGGTCGAGGTCTATTACCGCACCGTCTACATGTCGAGTCTTCCCCCGGCCTGACGCGAGGCCGGGGGTCGCTCGCCGGTCAGCGCTCGAGTTCCGCGGTCCAGACCGTTTCCCGCCAGGCCCAACGGCCGATCTCTTCCCGGAGCTCTCGGGGGATTCTTGGATCGTGGCGCCAGCGGGGAAGCTCTTGGGGGTCGGGGGGGCTCAGGCCCCGGGACACCGGCCATTGCGAGGAGATCCGGGGCCACCCCTCGGGAGGGAATCTCCAGACGGCCTCTCGACGGACATGGAGGGTGGGGGACCCCGGTCCCAGGGGGATCCGGCGTAGCCCCAGACGCTCGCACTCCCGCGAGAGGTCCGCGAGAACCGACGCCGCCGACGCGGAGTCCCGCTGACGGTGGTCCAGGTAGAGCCGGGCGAGCTCCCCGAGGCGCGCCTGCTCCGGCGCGGGGGGCTCCCGGAACTCCGGACAGGAGGCGCGGAATTCGCAAGAGCGGCACTGGGGCCCGGGCCGGGGCTCGTAGTCCTCCGCGCGGATGCCATCCGCGACCTCTCCCAGGCGGACGCTCAGGTCCGCGAGGGCCAGATCGGGGCGACGGGCCGTCCGTAGAGGGGTCAGGGTCCGCAAATGGTACAGCGTGAGGACCTCCACCGGCTGGTCGTAGTTCTTCTCGACCAGCAACTGGTAGAGGGTCAGCTGGTCCGATTCGGTGGCGTCCCGGAGGGAGAGCTCCCGGGAGGTTTTGTAATCCACGACCTCCAGGCCGCCGGTCGGGTGGCGATCGATCCGGTCCACGATTCCGTGGAGAGGGAGCCCCTCCACCTCGGCCCGCAGCTCCTTCTCGACCGCGACAGGCTCGGGGGGGTCCTTCACGAACTCCGCGTGGAACCGACGCAAAAGGTCCTCGCCGAGTTCGAAATATCGGCGCTCCTCCCCCGGGCTCGAGTACCCGTCCCGGATCCAGCTACGTCGGTACAGGGCGAGGAGTTCCTCCACACCCATGAGGGACCCCCGGGGCTCCCCGAAGTCCCAGAGGGTCCTTTGACGGACGGCTCCCGGCCGGGCCCCCCGGGCCGGAGGTTCCCGCACCAGGGGGGCCACGAAGGCCTCCAGGGCGGCGTGGATCGACCGGCCGAAGGAGAAGTAGCTGCGCGGCGCTTCGGGGAGCCGGTCCACATAGAGGAATTTCCAGCGCAGGGGACACTCGAGGTAGGTCCGGAACCCCGAATACGAAAGGGGGGAGAGCGTGCGCACGAAAGGAGCAATCGCCCGGAAGATTAAAGGCTCCCGAAAGGCGGCCCCCACCCCCGAGGGCGAAGAGGGCGCTCTACGAGGCCGAGGGTTCGGGGCTCTGGGCCGGGGGAATTGGAAGCCCCCGGGCGGCCAGGATGGACAGGTTCTTCGGGAGGCCGAAGAGTTCCAGGAGTTCCTTGTAGTGGTTCCGGATCGTCACAGGGGTCACGTTGGCCACGGCCGCGATTCGGTCCTGGCTCCGCGGTTCCCCGAGGAGGCTCGAGGCGATGTAGATGATCGTGGCCAGGATGCCGTTCGGCAAGACGCCGCTTGTGGAATAGATCTTCTCCACCTGGCTCAGCATCTCCAGGACCTTCGCCCGGACCTCCTTGGAGAGGTTGAGGTCCTGGGTGAAGCGGACCAGGTAGTCCCGCGGCTCGACCGGACGCAGGCCCAGCCGCAGCTCCCGGGCGAGGACGGTGTAGGCCCGGCCCACTTCGATCTTGCTGGCCCGAGAGTGGCTGACGATCTCCTTCATGGTTCGGGGAACGTGGCACTGGCGGCAGGCGGCGTAGACGCTCGCGGCCACGAGGGCTACGATCTTCTTGCCCCGCGTCGCCTTGTGCTCCAGCGCCCGACGGTAGATGTAAGTGGCCGATTCCCGGACCTCTCTCGAGAGGCCCAGGCTCCCCGCGAGACGGTTCAGTTCGTCGAGCGCCACCGAGAGGTTCCTCTGGTGGGTCTTGGCGGAACGCAGGCGATGGTTGAGCTTCCGCAAATGGTAGTATCGGAGCGACGCTTGACGGGGGAGAGAATTCCCGTGAAAGTCTCGCGAGGGGGTGCCGATCTCGCTGAAGAGGCCCTTATCCGGCATCAGCAGGTTGGTGGCCGGACCGTATCCCCGAGCCTCTCGCCCCGTCTCATCGGACTTACTGCGAGGCGCCCGATCGCTCACCAGGGCGCTCGCGTCGTCCAGGACGAGCCCGCAGTCGTTGCAGACGACTTCGCCCCGGATCTCGTCTCGGGTAATCTGCAGGGATCGGCACTGGGGACAGGTTCCCTCGGGGGTTGTGCTGGGACGGCCCACGGTCCCGGAGGCCCGGTAGTCTACAGAAGAATGCGCATCCGCTTCGGGGTAACCCGCGTCGCTCTTCACAGTCGGTAGTTAAATCCACGCGAGCGCACCCTTAAATCCCTTGCGTTCCCCGCGGAAGGACCCCGGGGGGTCCTCCGGGCGGGTTAGAGGGGGGCCTGGAAGTCCTCCAGGGTCAGGGTGAAGGGGTTCTCGGGCGTGATCCGGCCCTGCTCCCGAAGGAGCTCCCGGGTCAGGAGCCAGTAAATCGTGGCCAGGGCCGCGCGTCCCTTGTTGTTGGACGGAATGACAAGGTCCACGTCGCGAGTCTCGTTGTTCACGTCACAGAGCCCCACCACGGGGATCCCCACGTTCAGGGCTTCGGACAGGGCCTGCTGGTCGGTGGCCGGGTCAGAGACCACCAGGACCTTCGGCTCTAGGTACTCGGGGAGGTTCGGATTGGTCAGGCAGCCGGGGACGAACCGGTCCGAGAAGCTCACCGCCCCCACCGTCTTGGCGAACACCCGGACCGGTCGCTGTCCGTACTGGCGCTGGGAAACCGCGAGGATCTTCTCCGGCAAGAACCGAGAGAGGAAGCGGGCGGCCAGGCGGATCCGACGGTCGGTCTCCTTGATGTCCAGGACGTACAGCCCGTCGTAGCGGACCTTGAATATGAACTTGCGCATGCTGGCGGATTTTTGCTGGGTTCCGATGTGGACACCGCTGGTCAGGTAGGTGTCCTCGGGAACGAGGAGATCGGTGCCTCCCTGCGACGTGTGGTCGGTGGCCTCGATCTCCTCATCCGCCATCGTTTCGGGGCTCCGGAGACTCGGCCAAACGCACCAGTTCATTAAGCTTGGCTATCCGTTCTCCCCCGAGGATGCCGCACTTCAGGCCCCGGCTCGCGAGCGCCACCGCGAGGTGCGGGAGCCAGGCGTCGGGCGTCTCACCGGACCGATGGGACGTTACCGTGGCCCACCCGGCCCGCCGGGCGTGCTCTGCGGTTAAGAGCGTGTCCGTGAGCGTTCCCACCTGGTTGACCTTGATGAGGACCGCGTTCGTGGCCCGAAGGGAGATCCCCTTCTGGACCCGTTCGGGGTTGGTCGTGTAGAGATCGTCCCCCACGACGAGGGTGTGGGTCACGTCGACCAGCGAGGTCAACGTGGCGAAGCTCGAAAAATCCTCTTGGTCGAAGGGATCCTCGACATAGGCCAGGTGATACTTTTCCACGAGGTGCGAAACGAAGCCCAATTGTCCGTGGGCGTCAAGAGTCTGATCCTTGTAGCGGTAGCGTCCCTCGTGGTAGAACTCGCTGGCCGCCAGGTCGAGCCCGGGGCGAACGCGGACGCCCGCGTCCCGCCGGGCGTCACCCACCTCCTGGCAGGCCGAGACCAGGAGCTCGAGGGCCTCGACGTTGCCCAGGGGGGCCACCCAGCCCCCCTCATCCCCCCGGCCTAAAGCGGTCCGGGGAAAGCGTTCCCGGAGACGGCGTCCCACGTTTCGGTGGACCGCCGCCGCGGCCTCGATCCGGGCGGAGGGAGTCGGACCCTCGACGTAGGCGAGGAACTCCTGGATGTCCGGTCCCCCTATGGCGTGGACCCCCCCATTGAGGACATTGCCCACCAGCGCGGGAAGTTCCCCCGGAGTCCCGTCGCTCCCGGGAATGTACCTCCAAAGGGGAACCCCTTGGGAATGGGCTCCCGCTTCCGCATAGGCGAGCGACAGGGCGGTACAGGTGTTGCCTCCCAGGGAGGAGAGATTAGGGGTCCCATCGATCTCCCGAAGGAGCCGGTCCCACGAGTCCTGGTGGCCAAGGGGATGCCCTCTCAAGCGTTCGCGGACCTTCGATCGAAACCTCTCCAGCGCCTCCGGGACGCCGCGCGGTGGAAAGGCCAGGACCTCGTGCGTGCCGGTGGAGGCTCCGGAGGGGCTCGCCACCCGGCCCCGGGATCCGTCCGAAGCCCGGACTTCGGCCTCCACCGTGGGGTTTCCCCGGCTGTCGTACACGGCCCGGAGCCGGACATCGGCCACGAGGGCCGAGGGTCCGCTCACGGGGTCCCCTCCCCGGGAGGTCCTTCCACGAACTCGGTGAGCACCCCGAAGAAGCTCTGCGGGTGGGCGAAGGCCACCCGCCGACCTCGGGCCCCGGGCCGGGGCGTCTCGTCCACCAGGCGGACCCCCTTTCTCCGGAGCTCGTCGAGATGGCGAGCGAGGTCCGGGACCCGGTAGGCCACATGATGAATCCCCTCCCCCCGCCTGTCCAGGTACCGGGCTACGGGTGACCCCGGCTCGGTGGGCTCCAGGAGCTCCAGGTGCCCGGGGCCCGTGGAAAGGAAGGAGACACGGACCTTCTGGGTGGGCACGACCTCGGGATCGGACGAGATGACCCCGAGAGCCTCCTCCCATCGGCGACGGGCAACCCCGAGGTCCCGGACAGCGAGGCCCACGTGGTCAAAGGAGGGGGTCATCCTCGAGGTCTCCGGCACCCGAGGTCCAAGGTCCCCGCCCTCAAAAGAGATGCGGAGGTTGGTACTCGCCGAAGATCCTCCTCCACTCCCCCGCGATCTCACCCAGCGTCGCCCGCGCCTTAAGGGCCTCGATGACGAGCGGCATCACATTGTTCCCGCTCTCTGTCCCTCGCGTCAACGCGTCCATGGCCCGGGTCCAGGCCGCCCGACGGCGGCGCTCCCTCAACGCTCGGACCCTTTGCGCGGCCTTCCTTTCCAGGGAGGGAGGGACACGCAGGATCTCCAGGCCGGCCCGTCTTCCGCGGGTCGGGAACAGGGAGAACCCCTCCTCGGTCTCGAGGTGGGAATTGACCCCCACGACCCGCTCCCGTCCGTCTTCCCTGTCCCGGGCCACGCGGTAGGCCTCGCGGGAGATCTCCTCCTGGTAGTAGCCCTGTTCCACCGCCTTCAGGGCCCCTCCGCGACGGTCGATCTCGGACAGATAGCGGCGAGCCTCCTCCTCGATCCGATCGGTCAGGTCCTCGATGGCCCAGGCGCCGCCCACCGGGTCGACCGTGAGGGTCACCCCGCTCTCCTCCGCCAGGATCTGTTGGGTCCGAAGCGCTAGGCGGGCGGAAGCCTCCGTGGGGAGTCCCAGGGCCTCGTCCAGCGCGTTCGTATGCAGGCTCTGGGTCCCCCCGAGGACCGCGCTGAGGGCCTCCAGGGTCGTGCGGATCACGTTGAGCTCCGGTTGCTGGGCGGTCAGGGAAGAACCGGCGGTCTGGGTGTGAAATCGAAGTTGCTGGGCACGGGCGGACCGGGCGCCCAGAACATCCCGCGTGAGTTCGGCCCAGAGCCGGCGGGCGGCCCGAAACTTCGCGATCTCCTCCAGGAAGTTCCGGTCGGCGGAGAAGAAGAAGGAGACTCGGGGCAGGAAGTCGTCCACGGGAAGTCCCCGCGCCCGGACGGCCTGCGCATAGGCCAGGCCATCGGCCAGGGTGAACGCCACCTCCTGCGCCGCGGTGGCTCCCGCTTCCCTCATGTGGTAGCCCGACACCGAGATGGTGTTCCATTGAGGCATCTCTCGGGTCCCGAACTCGATCAGGTCCACCGTCAGGCGCATCGACGCGGACGGAGGGAAGATGTACGTCCCCCGGGCCGCGTATTCCTTCAGGATGTCGTTCTGTACGGTCCCCCCGAGACGGGCGCGGGGGATTCCGTGCCTTTCCCCGACCACGACAAGAAGCCCCAGGAGGATGGTGGCCGTGGCGTTGATGGTCATGGACACGGTGGCCCGGTCAAGCGGGAGGCCCCGAAAGAGGACCTCCATGTCCTCGACGTGGGAGATGGAGACCCCGCAGCGCCCGACCTCTCCGTGGGCCCGGGGATGGTCGGGATCGTAGCCAATCTGCGTCGGGAGATCGAAGGCGACGGACAGCCCGGTCTGTCCCTGGGAAAGAAGGGCCCGGAAGCGACGGTTCGTCTCTTCGGCCGTCCCGAATCCCGAATACTGCCGCATCGTCCACAGACGCCCTCGGTACTGCGTGGGGTGGATTCCCCGAGTGAACGGGAACTGTCCCGGGAACCCGATTTTCTCGAGGTACCGGGTCTCCTCGTCCTCCCGAGGTTCGCCGAGCAGGGTAAGATCCTTTGAGGGGTCCCCCGGGGCTTCTCCCAAGGCCTCCTGGACCTCCTTCCGCCAGCGCTCCCGAGACGACCGAACCTCCGGGGAAGCCTCGGTGCCCTCCTCAGGCATGGCCGGGGGAGGGGGGCCCGGCCTCATGAAGTCTCAGGGAGGGGGCCGGAGAACGAACCGGGGGCGCGTTCTCACCCATAAATACCAGCATCTTCCTTTTCTCTCAATCCGGGAAGGGTTTGAATGGGCAGGGTTTCACCCCCGGGGACGCCCCCTCGCGGAGGAGCCTATTTGGTGGCCGCGGTGGCCTTGGGGATCGTGGCCGGCGTGGCTCTCCCGGTCTCCTTCACGACTATACCCTCCCCCTATCCCTATCTTCTGGACGCGGTCGACGTCGAGCAGGGGAACGGGACGCTGGTCAATCAGGTCCTGATCCCGGGAGATCACGTGACGCTATCCTTGCAGCTCTACGCCACGTTCGGACTGGCCTGTGGCGCGAACGCCTCCTTCAGCCTTGATCAGTGCTACGTGGGGGTCGTGTCCAACACGACCAACCCCGAGATCGGGCCGTACTTCCAGTCGGCCCAGGGGTTCCAGGTCACCCTGAACCTCACGTTGGTCTCGGGAACCTACTACGTATGGGTGGTGGCCTATGGGTGCTTCTCCCCCCCAAATCACGGTTGTAACATGTCGGCCGAGCTGTACCTCGACGGGCTGGGTTAAGCGCCGGTCCCTCCTCTTAGGCCGGACCGGGGCCCTCTCGAAGGGTCCAGACCAGGCTCAGGGAGAGCTCGGCGAAGCTCACGGGCTCGAGAAGTCCCAGGTCCTCCAGGACCGACGGATGGACCTCTCCCGCAAGGGCCAGCGTCTCCCCGGCGAACCGGAACCTGGCCAGCCGGCCTTCCAGCGTCCCGGGGGACTCCGTGGGTTCCCGGGTGGTTACGATCCCGACGATCCGGAGGATCTGTTCCATGACCGCGCAGGATCGGGCGAAGCCCGCCCCGGAACCGGCCTCGACCAGGGCCAGATGGGTTTCGCACCGGGTCCCGCTCTCGGTGCGGGGATCGGGGGTCGCCACGTAGCCGATCTCGAAGATCTTCTGGGGGTACGGCTGTCCGGTCATGCCCGCGAGGGCCGCCACCAGCGAGGCCCGAAGATTCGACCTCACGGTGGAGGCCTCGCGGGAGATGGGATTCTGGAGGCGGAGGATCTCGGAGGGGAGACCGAACCGTTCCGCCGCCTCGGCGGAGAGGAGCATGGGGGTCCGCACCTCCTGGTAGCCCAGGCCGATCGCCGCCTCCCCCAGTCGCCGGTAGTATTTGGAAGACGGGAGTCGGCTCCCTCGGCTCCCGCCCGGGGCGGGCCGTGCCGTGATCTGGGAATAGCCATGAGAGATGGCCACCTCCTCCACGAGGTCCACCGAGGACAGAATGTCGGGTCGCCACGGAGGGACCTGAACGATGCACTGGGACCCTTCCCGGTCCGGGTGAAGGCGGGCCCGGCGGAGCGCCTTCTCGAGATCCGGGCCGGATAGTTTGATCCCGAGGATGTCCTGGACGAGGCGGGCCGAGACCGGGAAGGCACGACAGGAGATGCTCGGGCCGGGGTCCTCGATGTGCCCTTCCCGGTGGACGGGAAGACCCCGGACGGACCAGCCCCGAGACACGAAAGGCAAAAGCATGAGACCCACGGCCTCCCGAACCCGGGGGGCCCGGGTGCCGGTCGACTCGATCAGGATGTGACGGTCTCCGGGTCGGACCTCTCCCAGAGGGACCGCGTTGAGCACCGGGGGGAGCGACAGGACGCAATCCCGGGCGTCGCGGAGTGTGAGCACAAGGTCCCCCTGCCGCCCGAGCTCCCCGTAAGTCCGGGCCATGGGATGCGTCGCGTAGAACTCTCGGGCTCCGATCTCCTGGGTGGTCCCCAAGGGCTGGAACCTCACCTGGTCGATGGGTTCCAAGGCGTACCGAACGGGGGGACGGATCTCGGTCCATCGGTACAGGCCGAGGCTCGCCACCCGGCGGTCGCGTCCCAGGCTCGCGTGGAGAATCTCCTGATAGCGCACCACCTCTTCCAAGAGGTCGGTCTCCACAGCCTGGCCCTCGGGGGCCTCCACGACGGCCAGCGCCAGGGCCGGTCTTAAGGGGTTCACCGAGGGGTTCGCGTGACCGACGGCCCCCTCGGGGGCAGCCTGGGGACCGCTATACGGGAGGTCCTCGGCAAGACCCAGGATCCCCTGCAACGCCCACGCGAGACCCCCCTCATCGAGAAGGTCCAGCCGGTCGGGTGTGACCTCGATGTCGAGCTCGTCCCCTCGGCGGCCGTGGAACTCCACCTTCGAACGGAACAGGGCTTCCGAGAGCTCTTCCTCCGAGAGTTCCCGTCCGAGGAGTCCGAAGAGGCGACGGGCGTTGAGGCTGGTCTGGACCATGGGCCCTCCCGATCAGGCCCTCCAGGAAGAGAGCGCGGCCAGATCGCACCCGAAGAAGTCCCGGAGGTCCGATGTCCCCAGGGCGATCGTGGCGAGCCGGGTCACACCGATCCCCCAGGCCGCCACGGGAACCCGGATGCCGAGGGGGCGAAGGACTTCGGGCCGAAGCATGCCCCCCGGGAAGATCTCCAGCCATCCGAGGGTCGGATGGCGGACATACCCTTCCACGCTGGGTTCTGTGAACGGAAAGTACGCGGGCCGGAAACGGATTTCCCGGATCCCCACCGCTTCCGCCACCTGCTGGAAGAACCCGAAAAGATGCCTCAGGTTGGTTCCCCGCTTTCCCAAGACCCCTTCGCACTGCTCGAACTGGAAATGGTGGGTGGCATCCACCTCGTCCCTCCGGAAGACCGTGTCCAGGGAATACATGCGGAAGGGGGGCTTGGGGTGCGTCAACAGGTAATGGACCGAGGCCGCCGTGGTGTGGCTGCGCAGAATCACCCGTCGGGCCATGTCCTCCCGAAACGGGGTCTGCCAGCCCCGCGAGAGAGCCACCCTCTGGCGTGGGAGGGGGTTGCCTTCGTGGGCCGCGCGCACCGGCCTCAAAAGCTTCTCCGGCAGGGTGCGCCCTTCAACCCCCTCCAGGACCAGCAGGTCGTGCAACGACCTCGCCGGATGCTCTTGGGGGATGAAAAGGGCGTCCGAGTTGTAGAATTCGAGATCCACGACGGGGCTCCGGAACTCTTCGAACCCCATCCCGACCAACAGTTCTTCAAACTCGCGTAGCCAGGCCCGGTAGGGATGGGACCGGGCCCCGAGCACCCGGGGCACTTCGGCCCTCATGTCGTAGGGGCGAAGGAAAAGGTCCCTCCAGGACCCGGACCGCAGCATGTCCGACGTAATCGAGCTCACGCTGGGGCGATCCAGCTTTTCGAGGGGGAGGCCCTCACCCTCGGGAGAGGCCCTCCAGGAGCGCAGTGTCCGCTGATCCAAGATGATGAGCCCCCGTCGCAATAGACGCCGCGTGAGATCCTCATCGGCGGGGACCCGTCCCTGCGAGGCCTCTCGGAGACCCTCCTCCTCAGGCAAGGGCCCGGCGACAGGCCGCGTCAAACGCAGGACCTCGCCAACCTCGAGAAGACCCTGGCGCTTCAGCTGTCCAATGCCGGCCGAGATCTCCTCCGGGGTGAGGGCAAGCTGGCGGGAGATCTCGGCGAGGTTGCGCGGGCCCTCCTGTAAAAGGGTGAGAAGCCTTCGCTCCGGCAGACCGTCGCGAAGGCCTTCTTCCCCACGGGGGGTCAAGCGACAGATCCGGTGCGGGGTCTCCTGGCGGATGACCAGTCTCTTCGCGCGAAGCCGCTCGCAGGCCCCTCGGGTGGCGTCCGCGGACAGTCCACACTGCCGGGCCAGATCGTCTTCCGGCAGGAACTGCCCCGGTCCGAGTTTTCGAAGCCGGCGAAGAACAGAAACCTCTGGAGGGGACAGGGTCAGGGCCTCCGGCTCCCCCGGCGTGCCCGGCACGGCCCTCCTCACCCTTTGCCGGTCTATAACTTGGGAGGTTCGAAGACGGACACCCTAAGGTCCCAAAGGTCGATGGCACGAGGGACACGTCGTCTCCGTACCCTTAAGCTCTTGACCGCAACGCCAGCAGAACGGCGTGTACTGAGGAGAAGCCCCCCCGGGACGGGAAGGCACCACCCACGAGGGGGCTAAAGGCGGCCCCGGAGCCTGGCCGGGAGGCGCGGACGCGGCGAGATTTCGCCTTCGGGTCAAAAACCAGAACGGAAGGAACAACAGAGCCACGAACAGGCCATCGAGGAGATACGGCACAATATTCGAGAACTGGAACCCAGGCGGGGCGGGAGGGGAGGGGGCCTGCGGGCCCGCGGCCATGCTGGCCACACCCATATAGGGGCCCTGGATGACGAGCACCGTCACGTTTACGAAGGTCCCGGCCCCTCCGGAAGGGAAGGAAAAAGCCAGCGTCAACGTGTTGGAGTTCCCTGGAAAGCGGGACTGGGTCGTATAGATTTGTCCGCCCGTCGCCGACGAATAAACCTCGAGAGAGGCCGTACCCCCAGAGAGGAGAGAGCCATTGGGTAAAGTCACCGTGGCGGTGGTCGGTGTCCCGGGATTATACGGAGGACCCCCCGAGAGGGTGAGATTGACAGACAAAAAGGGGGTGGAAAGGTCCTCGAAGAGGGCCGTGGCGTTGGGAACGCCCCAACCCGTGACGGGGTCCCACCCCGGGGTCGCCGGGTATACGCAGTTCTGCCCGCTCGTCACCGCGAAGAAGGGATCCGGGAGGTTCTGCCCCGACATCTGGCCCACGGAAGCGATAGGATAGAATGCGGGATCGGCCAATCCCAGAGGGGTCCCCCGGTCCTTATCGAGGTCCGCCACGATCCCGGCCCAAAAGGGGGCCGCAAAGCTGGTACCGTCCCCCAGGTAGGGGGTCCCATTGTAGAAGAAGAAATCGTCCACGGCGCTCGCGGCCACGTCCGGGACCCCCCGCCCCGGATGGTCGGCCAGCCAACCGACCACGGTCCCGACCTTCTGCCAGATCGGTGCCGTGTCATTCTGTAAAGGGCTGAACCCGCCGCCACTGAGCGACCAGGCGGAAACGCTGCCGGAGGTCTCATTGGCCCCACCGACGGCTAGCACCCAGGGGCTCGCCGCGGGGAAATCCACGTTGGGGGGGCCCTGGCAGGGTTGGGAGGCGTTCGAATTGGGGTCCCCTCCATCATCCCCCGAGGCGGCCACCACGGTGACGCCCCTCTTCGCCAGGATTTGAAGGTCGCTGTTGACGATCGATTCGAACGAGGGGTCCGAACCCTGGGGCTCCCCCCAGGAAAGGGAGAGGACACTGAGGTTGGCCTGATTCACGGCCGCCGAGAGGGCCGCCTCAAGGGAGCTCGTGGTGGGCTTGTAGGGAGGCGAAGTAGAAGCGGGCGCGTAAAAGGCGTAGATGTTCGCCCCCGGGGCGGCCGAGAGGGCCCACTCTATGTCCAGGGTCAGTTCGAGGCTGCCGTTAGAGGGGTCGTTCCAGGCCTGGGGACCCGGCGCGGGGGCCCCGTCGACGTTCACCGGGATGACGTGCGGCCTCGGAAAATTGCTCGGGTAGTCGTTGCTCAGAAAGTCCTGGATGTCGGTGGGATCATACCCGTTCCCCCAGACAAGGACGCCGATGTTCTCCCCCACCGGGAACCGTCCGGAGAACCCGGCCGTACCGTTGAGGAGGCCGTTGATGCCGTAGAGGGATCTCAACGAGCCTGGGGTCACCACTCCCGCAGAGGAGGTCCCGGGGTCCGCCGGGCTCAAGGGGCGGACATCGTTGAGAAATAATTCCGGGCCTCGGTGGGTAGGGACCGTTACCGGGACTGAGACCCCCAAGGGAATGGGAAGTGGCTCTGTGATGGCCCCGGCCCAAGGGAGAGACAAGAGGAGGACCACGAGGATCCCCCCAATCAACGAAGGAGTCGATAGGGGACCGCGGATCCCGCCGGAGAAAACCGGGGAACCGCACCGGGAGAGCCGGGATCTTCCCAGGCCCCCCGGGGATCGGGACCTGTGAGCTCGGGGTGTTCGGGTTTTCGACCGGATCATGGACCGCTCCCTTTCCGGTGGTGGCGTGATCCGGTCTGGTGACTTCGCCGCAAAAACCTTCGCCCCCCTTGTCTCCTCACTTGAGCGGGGGCTTTTGACCTCGCCCCTGAGGCGTCCGTCGCCGGGGCCTCCCGGGCCTGTTCGGGAAGCGGTCCTTCTCGAGAGTCCCGAGCGGGGCCGCGGCGGGGGGTCCGAGATTCCGGTTGAGACTCTGCCGGTTCGGGGGGGTTGGGAGGAGAGGGGAATGGAACCGAGGACGGCGCACTTGGAAAGGGGGTGAACCCACTGCGTTCGAGACCCACGAAACCCGAGATCCCTTCATCTCTAAGCCCGCAGGCCGGGGTTCGGGTCTTTCTGGCCAGTGGCCGCTTCGAAGGCTGTCCCACTCATGGGTCTCTCGGGCCCGAGGCCCCCGAGGCCCCGTCCGGCGCGCCGGTCGTTCCGGACAAGGGTCCGTTGTCCAAACGGGGAGGGCTCGTCTCAGAGGGAGAAGACGGTCCGGAAAGACGGGGCACGGTCGGGACCCCGGGGGGTCTTCGACCCTTCCGGCGGCCTAGGGCCCAGCCGATGGCGATGGCCCCACTCATAATGGCGGCATACAGGAAGATGTCCGTGGGATACGAGAGGAGGGAGCCCAGGGATCCCCAACTGCCGGCGAACCAGGAGACGACTACCACCTCCTCGGCGCTCCCCACCGCCCGGGCGCTGAAGGCGTCCGCCACAACGGTCACCCGGGAGTAGAGGTAGTCCCAGGGCACCTGGAGCCTCACCGTGGCCGTCCCTGAGCTGTCCGTCGGGGCTACGGCTGCCACGAGCTCTGAGGGGTGCCCCAGAAAGGCGGGGTCGCTCCAGACCTCGAACGTCACATTCACGTCAGGAACGGGTCCCGTGGAATTCGTCACAACGGTGCGCACCGACAGCACCCCCCCGGGGGTGACGACACCGGGGGTCACGTTTAGGTGGACGCTGGCCAAGGCCTGTCGAAGCTCCCCATACAGAGTGGGAGCGCTATCCGGCGTGCCCCATCCCGTGACCGGGTCCCAACCCGGGTTCGCGTTATACAGACAGTTGGCGGGTTGCCCCGGGGTCTCCCCTTCGGTGACATCGTAGAAGGCGGGCGCCGTCCCGGCTGGGGGCGGCGAAGACCCGATCGCATAAAGGCGGGGATCAAGCAACCCGAAATGGTTCCCCTGGAGAGCGATCATCTCGTCGATCAGCCCAGCCCACAAGGGGGAGGCGAAGCTGGTCCCATCTCCCGCCTCAAGGGTCCCGTTGAAGTACAGGGTATCATAGCCCGCGGGTCCCGCCACGTCGGGGATCCCTCTCATCCCACCCCCCTCGCTGGAGATCAAGGGGCCGGCCGTGCTGGATGTCTGCCAATAGGGGGCCGCGTAGAGCGCGGAGAATCCCCCTCCGCTGAACTTCCACGCCGGCTGCGACGTCATCACGAGGTTCCCCCCCAAGGTCTGGGACAGAACGGGGGCGGTTCCCCCGACCGCCGTGACGTAGGGTGACGAGGCCGGAAAGTCCGGTTGGGGAATCGCGGTGCAGCCCCCACTGGAACTAAGTTTGGTCCCTCCGTTGTCCCCGGAGGCGGCGAAGACGCTGATCCCCCGCGCCGCGGCCGCCTCGTACAAGTAGTTCATGGCCGTCTGGAAACTGGGGTCCAGGCCGTCCGGTGTCCCGAAGGACTGGGTAATCACCGTCACATTGGCTTGGTCGACCAGGTAGGCGAGACCGGTCTCCAACTGGGCCGGCGAGGGTGAGTACTGGTCGGTCGCGTTGCCGTCCGGCCCATAAACGGCCAGAATGTTGGCCCCGGGGGCCTGCGACCCCGCCCACTCGATGTCCAGGGTCAGCTCAGCTGGGGCCAGACTAGGATCCCGGGGCGCTGAGGACGAGGGAGGAGGAGCCCCGTCGTAGTTATAATAGTACACGTGGAACGGGGGTTCCGAGGAGGGATAATAATTGGCCAGAAAGTTAGAGATGTCCGCCGGTGAATATCCATCCCCCCAGAGTAGTATCCCGATCGTGGTCCCCGAAGCGTAGCGGGGCGTTCCACTGAGATTGTAGAGCTGCGAGATGTTATAGATCGCATGCGGGGTGTTCCAGGTGACCAAGGATCCCTGGTAGGTGACCGACGGCGTCCCTAAAGACAACGGCCTCAACCCCTGAAGATCGAAGCTAAACGTGGTGAACCCCGAATCCAGCCCGGTCACGGTGAGGACGAAGGGGACCAAGGATGGAGGGATGACCGGGAGGGATGCCGGGAATCGCACGAACTTCCCCGACTCCCATCCTCCCTCGAGAGTGGTCGAGAATAGCCGGTCCACGTCAGAGGCGGGCCCGATCGCGGAGAGGAACAGGTGGTCAGGGAAGGTTTGCTGGACTGTGAGACCCCCGGCTCGCAATGCGTTCACGACCTGCTCGTAGGAGGAGGTCGAGGGCGCCCAAGCCGGCACCGCGACCCCCCCGCTCCCCCGGGAAGCGACACCGGAGGGGCCCGCGTTGACCGCGTCCGCCAGGGCCGCGGGGTCTGAGGGGATCAGGGTAATCCCAAGCTGGATGGGGGTGGAGGGCGGTAGGGGATGCGCCTCTCGGACCCCGGCGTAGACCGGGGGTTCCCAACCCACCCGGTCGGAGTAATTTGCGGCGAGGCCAAGCTCTTCGGCCACCTCCGCGGCGTGATCCCCGGCGAGCGAGGACGAAGGGACCCGAGCGATCGGGTCCGCGGTGGCGCTGGACACCATGATCAGGAGCCCCACAAGGCCCAAACAGAACACTCCCGTCCACCTTCCCCGTCCCTTCTTCCCGGGGACTTCTCGCGACCGGTCGGGCATGTGGTTCCCAAAAAACATCCCCGCAAGGCCTGATGAATCTATGGCCCACTCACCCCCGAGGCCTTCGAAGGCGAGGGGACCGGCCGGCGTTCGCCCCAGAACCTCCCTTTCAGGTGACCGGGTCCGGATGGTAGATCGGCTTGGTATACCCCGGGGGAAGCTGAAAATGTCCGGGTCCCCCGAAGGGATCGGGCCGCGGTCTTGGCGGCTCTCCCCGCCGACCGCGCAGGTAGTCGTCGATGGACTGAGCTCCCCGCATCCCGGCGGCCATGGCGTAGACCACCGATTTGCCCCCTCCGGCGAAGACACCGGGCCAGTTCGTCGAGAGGTTCTCTCCCCGGCCTTCCGGCCAACCGCCTCGGGCGATCTTCAGGTCCAGGGGAGGGGCGAGACCGGTAAGATCGGCCCGCTGTCCCACCGCGACGATCAGCGTGTCGCATTCGAGCGTTTCTTCGCTTCCCGGGACCGGCACGGGGGACCGGCGGCCCGTCTCGTCCGGAGGGCCAAGCTCCACCCTCTGGACGACCAGCCCTTCAACCCGGTCGTGTCCGAGGATCCGGAAAGGAATCCTCTGAAAGAGGAACTCGACTCCTTCCTCCCGGGCCCCCCGCACCTCCTCCGGGTCCGCGGGCATCTCCTTTTCGGTCCGGCGGTACACCAACCGAATGTGGGCTCCCGGGGCCAATCGGACGCAGGAACGCACCGAATCCATGGCCACATCCCCCCCTCCGATCACCAGGATCTTGCGGCCGAGCTGAGGGAGGCGTCCCCGGTTGATGTCCCGGAGCATCCAAAGTGCCGGAAGGACCCCCGGCAGGTCCTCCCCCGGCAGTCCGAGGGACCGATGCAAGGGGGTTCCCACCGCGAGAAAGACCGCTGAGTAATCATCCTTGAGGAGGTTCTCGGGGGAGATGTCCACGCCCACCTTCCGGGAGTGCACGAACCGAATATCCAGCTGCCGGAACCTCCGGAGATCCTCTGTCAGGTCGCTCTGGGTCATCCGGTAGGCGGGGATCGTGTCCGCCAACCCCCCCGCCCGCTCGTCCTGCTCAAAGACCGTGACGGAATATCCTCGCACGGCGAGGTCCCAAGCCGCCATGAGCCCCGCGGGACCGGCCCCGACGACCGCGACCCTTTCCGGCGGGCGTGGGTGAGCGGGTACGTACTCCAGGTGGCTATTCCCGAGCTCGAGGGCGGCCCTCTTCAGGTGCCGGATGGCGATCGGGATCCCTTTCTTCTTGATCACACAGGCGTCCTCGCAATAATGATAGCAGACCTTGCACAGGGTGGTCGACAAGGGATCATCCCGAAGGGTCACCCGGGCCGCGCCGTCGAAATCCCGCACGGCAATGAGCCGGATGTACTCCCGACAGTCCTGGTTGATGGGACAGGCCTCCACGCACCAGGGGCGTCGACACTGGATGCATCTCTGGGCTTCCAAAACCGCGTCCTCTAACGAGTATGGATGGAGGATCTCTCCGAACCCCTCCCGTCGCTTCTCGGGAGGATCCTCCGGGATCGGGACCCGCTGGGGGTTCAATCGGGGAGGAGAGGGGGTCGGCTTGCCCGTCTCCTTCGCCGCCATGGTTCGAGGACCCGGCAGGGACCCAAAAAGCCTTCCCGACGACCGGAAGCCCACCGGCCGGGTAAAGGGCTAAGTCCTTCCGACCGTTCCTGAAAAGGTCATGGTGTTGGAAGGTCTAGGAAAGGCCCTCCGCCAGGTTCTCACCAAGGTCTCCCGGAGCAACACGGTCGACGAGGCCCTCATCTCGGAAGTGGCGCGGGACATCCAACGGGCCCTTCTCCAGGCGGATGTCAGTGTTCAGCTGGCCCTGGAACTCACCAACAGGGTCAAGGCCCGAGCTTCCAGCGAAAAGCCGCCCCCCGGGGGAGGGGTCCGGGATTTCCTGATCCGGATCATCTATGAGGAGATCCGCTCCATCCTGGGCGCCGAGCGGAACTTCGAAGTCCGTCCCAAGAGGGTCATGCTGGTGGGGCTCTTCGGACAGGGCAAGACCACCTTCGCGGGAAAGCTGGCTCGGTACAGCCAGAAGAAGGGGGTGAGGGCCGATCTGATCGCCGCCGACGTTCACCGCCCGGCGGCGGTGGACCAGCTGGAGCAGTTGGCGCGCAAGGTCAATGCTGGCTTCTACGCCAACCGTTCCGAACGCCGACCTGACGTGATCGCGCGGGAGGCTGTCGAACGACTTCCCGCCACGGATCTCCTCATCCTGGACACGGCGGGCCGTTCGAACCTAGACCCGGAGCTGATCGAGGAGATCCGGAAATGCAAGGAGACCTTCCGGCCTGACGAGGTCCTTCTGGTCCTTGACGCGGCGATGGGGCAGGCGGCCGGGAGGTCGGCCGAGAGCTTCCACAAGGCGGTAGGACTCACCGGCGTTGTCCTCACCAAGCTGGATGGCTCGGCCAAGGGGGGAGGGGCCCTGAGCGCCGTGGCCCGTAGCGGCGCCCCGATCCTGTTCATCGGAACCGGAGAGCACATCGAAGACCTGGAGAAGTTCGATCCGACCCGGTTCGTGAGCCGTCTTCTGGGCATGGGGGACATCCAGAGCCTTCTCGAGCGGTTTGAGGCGCTCGAGGACCGGGCGGAAGCCGAGAAGGCGGCCCGCAATCTCATGCAGGGGAAATTCACGCTGAAGGACCTCTACACCCAGATCGACTCCCTGACGAAGATGGGGCCTTTCTCCAAGATCCTGTCCTTCCTGCCGGGCCTCGCTGGGGCGAAGATCGACGAGGGTCAGGTCCAGGCCACGCAGGAAAGACTCCGGGCCTACCGGGTCATCATGGACTCCATGACCCGCGAGGAGATGCGCGACCCGCACATCATTAAGGGCGAAAGGGTCCAGCGCATCGCCCGGGGCAGCGGTCATCGCCCTCAGGAGGTTCGGGCCCTTCTGAAGTACTACGAGCAGACGCGCCGGGCGGCCCACGGCCTCGCATCGAACCGAAAGCTCCGGCGGCAGATGGAACGCCAGTTGACAGCGGGCGGAGGCCCGCTGTCCGATTAGCCCCTCCAGGGGGGTCGCGTCGTGGGTCCCTCCCCGGCCTTTTCGCTGCTATCTCTGGCCCTGTTCTTCTTCCTTCCGGGTTTCTTCCTGATGAGGGCTCTCTTCCCGGAGAGGACGTTGACGGGACCGCACGGGCCTCTCCACGTTGTTGAGTCTGTGGCCGGAGGGGTCTTCCTCAGCGTGGCCTTGACCATCCTGATCGGTTTCGGTCTCGGAAACGGCCCGGGGACCTTCCAGGCCACTCCCACCGAACCGTGGCTCCAGCTCGGTCTCGCCGCCATCACGCTCATTGGTCTCGCGGTGGCCTGGCAACGGGGAGGCCTTTCCCTCGCCCAATCATCCCGATCTCTATCGGAAGATGCTCCCGAGACCCGAGAGGCGCACGACCTAGACCTCTGGCTTCGGGAGATGCAAGGGATCGGGCGGGAAGAGGCCCGGCTCCGGCGACACCGGGATCTCGCCCGAAGGCGGGGGATGACCACGGAGCCGGAGCTGGAGGCCCGGCTCCAGGAGCTCAAGGAACGTCGCCGACAGCTCGAGCGCCAAAGGGTCGAAGGTTTCTATGGTCGGTAAGGGGCCGGAAGAGTACAAGATGGTCTTCGTCGTCCGTCGCGAACTGGGGCTGAGCCCCGGGAAGACGGCCGTCCAGGTGGCCCACGCGGCGGTCCAGCTCTTCGTTCACAACCAGGACCGGAGGCGGCGGGAACTGGACCTGTGGTTGAAGGAAGGCCAGAAGAAGGTCGCCCTCGTGGTAGAGACCCTCGACCAGATGGAAGAACTCCGACGCAAGGCCGTGGCCCTCGGATTACCGGCCCTCTATGTCGAGGACGCCGGCTACACGGAGATTCCCCCGGGGACCAAGACCGTCCTGGGGATCGGTCCGGGAAGGATTTCCGAGATCGATCGGGTCACGGGGCACCTGCCTCTCTTGTGAGCCGGCGCTCTCGGGTGCGGGCCCGGATCCGTCCCAGGGCGGGTTTTCGTACTAATATACCCCCACCCCCCATGCCTGAACATGTCACGGGGTTCAGCCACCCAGCCAAGGAGTCGGGGGAGAACTTCCCGACGGTTTTCCGCTTGTCGCCGGTCTGGCATCGAAAGGGCACAGCGGAAGCCTCAACACATAAATACGACTGGACGGTGGGTTTTCGGGGATTTGCGGGCCTTGGCTTCCCGACAGGTCGGTCAGCCAGCTCCGGGGTGCGACCCATGAAGATGTGGGTCTTCCTTGTCCGGCGCCTCCTCCTGATGGTCCCGGTGCTCATCGGGGTCGTGACGATCACATTCATCCTTTTGAATGCGGTGCCGATCCATGAGCGCCTTCTGGCCTGCACGACCCCAGGACGGGGAGGTTTTCCTCATCCTGGGACCCCGGCCTACAACAGCCTCCTGGCCTATTGCGGGCTCAATCTCCCGTGGTACACCGCCTACGGCCACTACCTCCTGAACACGTTTACGTTTAATTGGGGCCATACGAGCCCGAACAGTTACATGATGTCCGTGGGGACCCCCTTCGCCAAGGCCTGCGGGGCCACCTGCCCAGAGACCACGATCATCGGGGCCTGGCTGCCTTACACCATTGAGCTGGCGCTCTTGTCCCTGCTCTTCATCCTTCTTTTTGCACTTCCCGTAGGGACCTATGCCGCGGTCTACCGGAACCGGGCCGCAGACCAGGGGGCCCGCATCTTCTCGTTCTCCGGCTATGCTCTGCCGAGCTTCCTGCTGGGGAGTCTCTTGATTGTGGCGGTCTATTTCGCCCTGGTTCCCGGGTTCTCCACGACCAATTGCCTGGGGACGCCCTTGTACGCGGTGTACGGGAGTTGGCCTCCCGCGTCGTGTTTCCTGCAGCACTTTTCCTCGGGTAATCCTCCCTTCATGAACGCTCTGGGGGCGACCTCCCCGACAGGTTTCCCCACGATCGACGCCCTGATCTACGCGATCCAGCACCCGGGAGGCGTCCCGGGGGACCCCTCGTTCTACTGGGGACTGGCGGCGGACAGTCTGCTGCGGATGGTGCTGCCAGCCCTCGTGATCGCCTACGGCGGAGCCGCCTTGATCCTCCGGTTCGTCCGCAACAGCATGCTGGAAGTGATGAACTTGGACTTTGTCCGAACGGCCCGGGCCAAGGGGTTGTCGGAAAGGCGCGTGGTTCGGCACCACGCAGGGAGGAACTCCCTGAACGTCACTATCACGATTCTGGGCTTGCTCTTTGCCGCCTTCTTGAGCGGATTCGCTGTCACAGAGCTCGTCTTTAACCTGTACGGGGTGGGCCGTCTCTTCACCTACGCGATACAGCAGCCCTACGACTACGCAACGATCTTTGCGTCGACCGTGCTATTTACGATGATTGTCGTCGTGGCCAATGTGATCGTCGACGTGACCTACAGCTACCTCGACCCGAGGGTCCGCCTGGGATAGGTGGGGGGGGACCATGAACCGTCTTCTGACCTACCTGGGAGTGGTCCTCTTTGTGGTGGGCCTCGCGCTCGCCATCACGTACGCCCTTCTCCCCGAATCGAACACGATGGTAGCCCAGGGGCCGGTAGCGCCCACATCCTCTGGCTCGATTTATGGAGGATTGGCCTTCCAAGCGACTGGACCGGCAGGTACGAGCCCCTCCTTCACCGTCTCCTACGACCTGGGGGACTCCCACGGGAACGTGTGGTTACAGGCCTGTCCCGCCTCGGAGCAGGGTCAGATATGTAACCAGGGTACCGGCCCCCTGCTCCTCAACCTCAGCGGGCCTCAGGCGTCGGGGACGGTTACCCTATCGGCCGGTACTTGGTATGTCCTTTCGTCCAACGAGCCCGTTATCGCGACCGTCAATGTCGTCCCCAGCCTGGAGGTTAGCGCTCTGGAATACTCGGCCGTGGGGGCGGCCGTGGGGGGTCTGGCGCTCATCGGCGTGGGGCTGTTCCTCCGCGATCCAATGAACAGACCCACCCCCCGACTGGCGCAGCTCAAGCGCACACTCTATTTCTTTCTGCAGAGCCGCCTGGCGGTCGTGGGTCTGATCATCATTGCGATCTTCATCACGGTGGCCATCCTGGCTCCGGTCCTGGCCCCGGTGTCTCCGGCTAATGAGAGCGCCAACGGGACCACCTTCTCCCTGGTTCCGGACTGCACCTACACCCCGATCCAGAACCCGGCGGCCCCGGGCGGGTGGACCTGGAACGTCCCACCCTGCCAAGGGTATCAGCAGTGCGTGTATTCCCCCCCGAACCCCGCCCCGCCGGGGAATTGCATTCCCATCAACGGAACGGAGATCGGGGCCATTGCTCCCACCTGGAGCTTCCCGTTCAACATGGGAGCTTTCCCGTTGGGGTCCCTCGCGACGACCTCGACGAACCAGAACACGGTGATCAACATCTGGACCGGGGAGATCCGGGCGACCCCTTGGGATCTCATTATTTCCGGGAGCGTGGTGGGATCGGGGGCCCTGATCGGACTGCTCTTGGGGGCCGTTTCCGGGTACCGCGGTGGGTACTTTGATGAAGTGATCATGAGGATCACCGACATCTTCCTGTCCATTCCGGGGCTTCTGCTCGTGCTGGTGATCCTGACGGTCGTCTCCACGATCATCTCGACCGTGGTGGTCCTGCGAATCGTGGTGGTCATCGGCGCCCTGGTGGTCACCTGGTGGCCCACCTACACTCGTCTTGTCCGAAGTCAGGTTCTTGTGACTCGGGAGCAAAAGTACGTGGAAGCTGCCCGGGCCTCAGGCGCGGGAACTGGGCGCATCCTTCGCAAGCACGTGATCCCGAACGCCCTCTACCCGATCTTCGTCCAGATGTCCCTCGACGTGGGGACCATTCCCCTCCTGCTGGCCTCGATCTTTTACCTCGGGTTCGCCCCCTATATCTTCCCCAGTGTGGGGGGGCTGTTCCCGGAGTGGGGTATCTTGACCGCGGATTCGGTCAATCCGAGCAATTTCTTTACCAACTTCCTGGTCTCCAATGTCGAAATCCCCTGGTGGCAGATCTTGATCCCGGGGCTCGTCATCTTCTTTTTTGCCCTCTCGGTGAATTTTCTGGCCGATGGTTTGCGGGATGCCCTGGACCCGAGGCTGAGGAGGTAGAGCTCCCTGACCGTCGCCACGCCTTCCCCAGCCGTGGATGCTACCGGTTCGGGAGCCCGAGCGCGCGGGGAAGCTCCCTCCGGAGCTTCCACGACGAACGTGGGAGCCGAACCGTCGACGGTCCTGAGGATCCGCGACCTGAAGACCTACTTCTTCACCTATGACGGAGTGGTCCGGGCCCTCGATGGGGTCACCTTCAGCATTCGTAAGGGGGAGACCCTGGGGCTCGTGGGCGAGACCGGTTGCGGTAAATCCGTCACGGCCTTTTCGGTCACCCGTCTGGTCTCGGACCCCCCCGGCCGGATCATCTCGGGAGAGATCTGGTTCCGGGACGCGAATCTCCTGTGGAACCTGGCACGGGAAGCGAAGATCAAGCCCATCCCGGGAACGGTCCGGGCCAAGGTGCGACGGCGCTATCGCATGATCAAGAGGGCCAACGCCCGGATCTCGGCGGTCCGGGGGTCCGAGATCTCCATGATATTCCAAGAGCCGATGTCCGCGCTCAATCCGGTCTTTACCATCACGCACCAGTTGGGCGAGGTCATCGAGCTTCACAAGCTCGCACCCACGGCCGAGGCGATTCTTTGTTCCCGAGCCCGGGTGGACCTCAAGAACTACCCCGAGGCCCTCGCCGCGGTATCCGAGGCCGTTCGGGAGCCCGGGCATCCCCATTTGGAGGAGGCTGCGAACCGTTTGGCCTCGGCCGTAGGCCTCCCGGACGCCGGGCGGGAGATTGCCCAGACCTTCGCGTCGACATCGGGGGCTGTGTCGGAAGGTCAATGGGCGTCCCTAGAAAGGACCCTCAATGTCCGGTTCCAGGAACGACTTAAGACCTGCCTCCAGGCGATCGTCGATGCGGCCAAGGAGCCCGGGCAACCCCGCCTTCGCCGGGCGTGCCGGGACCTGTCCGACCTTGTGGGGCTGGCCTCGGTCCAGACCGAGGTCTATTACATGTTCCGAGGGGTGACCAAGGACCCGGAGCGCAATGTACGACTTCTCGAGAGGACGTTGCGCCGCCTCTCCTTAAGCCCTTACCAACGTCGGTACATCGAGCACCGGGTCCGCCTGTCTGAGCTCTTGGCCCGTCGCAAGGGCGTCTACCTGGAGGAGATGAGGAGGGGGCGCGAGCTCGCCCGGGAACGCCAGAAGATCACCCTCCAGATCTGGGCGGAGAATCTGAAGACGTTCTGGCTGAGCCTGCCCTTCTTCAAGAGGCACACCCACTATCCCTTGGAGCAAGAGATCTTCTGGCAGACGGTCCGGCTCCTGGAAGGAGTGGGGATCGCCAATCCGGTCCAGGTCGCGCGGGGCTATCCCCACGAGCTCTCCGGGGGCATGATCCAGCGGGTCATGATCTCGATGGCCCTGGCCCCCGAACCGGCCCTGCTGATCGCGGACGAGCCGACCACGGCCCTCGATGTCACGATCCAGGCCCAGATTCTCGATCTGATGAAGGACCTCAAGCACCGGGTTGGAACGTCCATCCTCCTCATCACCCATGACCTAGGGGTTGTGGCCGAAGTCTGTGATCGGGTGTGCGTCATGTACGCCGGCAACATCGTGGAGGTGGGGGAGGTCAAGGAGATCTTTGCCAAGCCCCTTCACCCTTACAGTCAGGGGCTCCTCGCTTCCATTCCCCGCATGGACGACCCGAACAAGCGGCTCGAGAGCATCCCCGGTTCGGTCCCGAATCTCATTTATCCTCCCAGCGGCTGCCGTTTCCACCCCCGTTGTGCTTTTGCCATGGAAAAGTGCAAGACGCTGAGGCCTCCCATGACCCGGGAGGGCCCGAACCATCTTGTGGCCTGCTGGCTGTACTCCGGACCGGAGGTGAAGGACTATTAGTGGATCGGCGAGCCCCCCGGGAGCAGCCCTGGAGGACCAGATCCCCCACTTCTCCGGTTCCCTGGCCCGCCCGAGCGACGAGGTCCTACTGTCGGTCCGCAACATCCGGAAGTACTTCCCCATCCGAGGGGGGATCCTGTCGACCCGGGTCGGTGATGTGCGGGCCGTGGATGGGATCTCCTTCGACATCCGTCGCGGGGAGACCGTCGGGCTCGTGGGGGAGAGCGGTTGTGGGAAGACCACGGCCGGAAGACTGATCCTGCGGCTCATCGAGCCCACGAGCGGCCACACGTTCCTGCATCCTCCGCCGGAGGTGTATGCCCGGCTCAACGACCTTTACAAGCAGCTCCGAAAGCTCGCGGCCGAGAACCACCTCGAGGATGGGGGGGAGATGGGGGCCGCCCTTTCGCGCCTGCCGGCCGCCCAACCTTTGCTCCGGGAACTGGATCAGATCGCCGACGCGTACTCGGTCTATCGGATGAAGGGACGGCGTCTCCAGGACATCCGCGGAAAGTTCCAGATCGTCTTTCAGGATCCGTTTTCCTCCCTCTCCCCCCGGATGCTCGTTCGGGACATTATTGCCGAGCCGATGGCCATCCATAATCTGGGAACCCGCCGGGAGCGGTACGAGAGGGTGGCCGAACTCCTGCAGGCGGTGGGGCTCAATCCCGACCACCTCTGGAGGTACCCCCACGAGTTCTCGGGGGGCCAGAGACAGAGGATCGGGATCGCCCGAGCGCTTGCGCTCAACCCGGAGTTCATCGTTCTCGATGAACCCACGAGCGCCCTGGACGTCTCCGTGCAGGCCCAGATTCTCAACATCCTGTTGAAGCTTCAACGGGAGCAGAACCTCTCCTACCTCTTCATCTCCCATCACCTGAGCGTGGTTCGGGCGGTCTCCCACCGGGTGGTGGTCATGTACCTGGGAAAGGTCGTGGAGACCGCCCCGACGAACGAGCTCTTTGAGAACCCGCTACACCCCTACACCCAGGCTCTCCTGGCGGCGATCCCGATACCGGATCCCACCTTGAAACGGGAGAGGATCATCCTCTCGGGAGATGTCCCCAGCCCCGCGGCCCCCCCTCCGGGCTGTCGCTTCCACACCCGCTGCCCCATGGTCATGCCGGTCTGCTCCAAGGTGGATCCCCCTCTCATCCCGGTGGGGGGGAAGGGTCAACACATGGTCGCCTGCCACCTCTACCCGGAATCCTCCATGCCCGAGCTCGGGATCTTCGCCCCCTCCGAGTCGGGGATTCTGGAGTTGACGCCCAAGACCCCCGTGGCGACTCCCGCCAACGCCTCTCCTCTCACCCCCCCCACTCCAGTCTCCCCGGCTCTGGGAATGAGCGGGCCCCCCGACCTTTCCTCACCTTCGGAAAAGGGGAACAGGAACGGCCCTCTAGGGCCCCGTTCGGGATCCGTTCCGGACCCCCTGTCTTCCAAAGTGTAGGTTAGCCTCGGAGGCGTGCATGGAGCAGCCCCCTCCCCGGTTCTTTCCCCGGAAGATCACGGGTGAAGAACGGCGCCGGGCCATTGAGGAGCCGGGTCCGTCATGGAAGCGATGGGCCCTCGACACGGGGCTCAAGCCGTGGGTCGCCCTGGGCTTTCTCATCCTGGACGGGGGGGTCTTCCTGGCATTGTACGGGTCAGGGACGGAATGGGGTTACATCCTGAGTGGCCCGACCGTGGCCGGGGCCCTCTTCCTCAACTATCTGGCCTGGCAGTACCTGTGGCACGAACCCAGGGATGGGGAGAGCCCCGCCCGGTTCCGGCGCACCTTGCTCCATCCCTTCTATATGGGTCGCTTCAACGAGCGCTATGCCGACTGGAAGGCCAATCGCCTCGATCCCCGCGAGACGGAATCGGGGGTCGATGCGCGGGACTTCTTTTGAAACCGACACGATCCCGGCACCATCCCGAGTAAAGAGCCTTACCCCTCCGGGTCTCTGGATCTGGCCTCGCGCAAGCACAGGCCTCCTCACGATCTACCTTTTACCAGTTCCCGGTCCCGGACTTCGGTCGTCCGTTACGTGAAGGCCTCGCGGCTGATCCTTGACAGGGGTCCCCGGCTCACATACCCCCTTGGCCACTCAGGGGCGCGCCCCGTGTGTTAGCTGGGCCGAGGACCGGAGCCCTGAAATGGCTCGGACCAAAGTGAGGGGTCGTCTACGGCTGCGACGCGTCTGGGTCACTTCTCCAGGCTTGCCCTCAGACCCGGGACTTCCTCGACCCGCCGAGGGTCCAAGGACCGGTTGAAAAGAAAGGGAGGAATGGGTTAGGGAAAGGGTTCTTTCGGATAGAGGGCGATCACTCCCTCAGGCCGATCCCGAGACGTACTCCCAGGTGTACCAGGTCTGATCTCCGCCCCCACCGACCATCGGGTTACTGTTGATGCCCGCGGGATTGATCCGGCTCGCGTAGTCATAGAGGGCGTTGTCCTGGCCGTTCCAGACGTAGAGGCCCAGCTGGTTGGCGATGTGCTCAGCCCCGTTGTAAAGGAGGACGCGCGTCTGCGGTGAGCACCCATTGACGGGCAGGCAGTACTGAGCCTCGAGGAGCGTCTTGTACATCTGGTTGTACGCGTAGCCCTGGCATTGGTACGTGACCACCATGTTCCAGTCGTTGGAACCATGACAAGGGCTGTCCCAGCTCGCCGTGGCCACGCTCCATGGGAAGCCGGAGAAGAACGACTGGGCCAACGCGTCGCCGTATGTGTAGGTCGCGTTCGGATAGAACATTGGCGCCACATAGTCGGTCGGGTCTGGGTAGTCAGGGGCCCAGCCCAGGGTGTAGATCGGCATCGGGTTCTGGGTCGGTGCGGAGAACGAATTGATGACCAGCGTGACAAAGCTCACGTCCACCGGGATCATGTTCACCGCCCCGTCGGAGATCTTGCTGATCTCGCTCACCCACAGGGCGTCCTCGGCATCAAGCGGAGGGTCTCCGGATTGAGTGAAGAGCGGGAACGTGCAGGGGTTGCTAGTCGTGCACGCGTTCTTCGCGATCGCGAAGGGTCCACTCTCCGCCTGGATCTGGGCCCACCAGTAGCCGGCGCTCTCGTTCAGAGCGGGGTTCGTCACGGGATTGCCGGAGGGCCAGCTGATGTTGGTGGGATAGAAGTTACCCATGAACTCGGGGATCGCCCCGCCGTACTGGAACGCATACTCGATCCCGTCCACCGTGTTGATCGTGCTCTGGACCGTC